>Ga0065711_1002609_pt1 | contig 42727 bp, 22 predicted proteins | sample Hoacrofraction12_FD_59098 | JGI IMG/M metagenome (GOLD analysis project Ga0065711, IMG submission 59098) | Hoatzin crop microbial communities from Cojedes, Venezuela - Epithelial fraction 12 v2 (version 2) | ecosystem: Host-associated > Birds > Digestive system > Esophagus > Crop | place...
CGGGGCGCGGGGGGAGGCCGTGCTGCTCGCTGGCCCCCCGCCCGCAGCGCTTTGTCTCGGCCTCCCCTGGGCTCGTCCCGGGCCGGCCGGCAGCTGCGGGGAAGCGTCCCCCGCGGTGCGGAGCCGCGGGCTGCGGGGCGCCGTCAGAACTCCGGTCTGTTCCGCCCAGGGCAGGTGGGGGCGGCCCGCCGCCTGCTCACGCGTTCGCTCCTCCGCGCCGGTGTCCGGCAGGGGAACCGCGGCCCGGGAGAGGGGAGGGCACCGGCTCTGAGGTGGTTCGGTGGAACGGAGGCTCTGTGTGGCCCCTAATTACGGGTTGGGGGGGGGTGTTCCTTCGAGCTGGGGCGCGGTGCTGCGGGTGGGCAGTGAGGAGAGGCGGGGAACGGGGGAGAAAGGTGTCTGGTACGGCTCACAGCTGTGTGTGCGGAGAACCTCCTTCTGCTGGCGATGCCTATTTTTCTTTAATCCAGGAGCCATCCCTGCTTAAGCCATAGTTCTGCCCATGGAGGGGCATAAAATGGCACAAGAGCGGTATTTGTGAGTTGAAGTTAGCTTTTCTTATTTTTGTTGGATTGCTTCAAGTGGCTTCTTTCCAACACGAAAGATCCTGGAACACGTATTTATGTTCTTTCTTTACAAAACACTAAGGTATTGGACACATCAGTGGTTAAATCAACAAAGACAACAGAGGTTTCTGTCCTGGCATTTCTCTGAGGACTATTGTACTGCCAAGCTCTCTTTATTTTCTTAGAAAGATGACTGAATACTTTGTGGTTCGTGTGATGTTAGTCTTCAATTAGTTTGCAGAGGATGCTGATGTCCTGTCCCCTTTCTTCCTAAAAGGTTAAATGTAACTTCTCCAATCTCAAAAATTCAGTTTTTGCTTGTAATCTTCAAGTTGGTTGCACAATAGCCTGCTTGTTGCAGCTTTCACTCATTTGAAAGTCCAATTTTCCTGTTACGCTTAGTGTCAAAGGCTCCAAAGAGCTTTAATCATCAGCAGCTGTATTTGTAAACCCTAGTATAAAATTAAGGCTTCACATCCCATTTCTTTTGTTTGGTTTTTTTTTTTAATACAGAATGAGTGATATTCTTTCAAATCTTTATTCTCGATATGAAATCTAGAGACCCTGTAAATAGGTATTTTCTTTAGTGGTACTGTGTTGGTCTCCGTGCACATTAGGTACCGAATGCTGTGCAGTAAACTAAAACAGGCTTCTTCAAAAAACGTCTGTAGGTTGTGTGTGTAAGTGGGCCTCTTGAATACAGATTATACATGCACGTACTTTAATGAACTGTTACCACGAAGATCACACTTGACTATTTTGTAGACAAAGTCAGTCTGTTTTCGATTCCTGCAAAATGCTTATTTTCAGTGGTAGGTTGTTACCTAAACATCAGAAATAGTCTAATCATCTCTTGAATTCGTAATTTGGTAACCCTGAAGTTTTTAGTGTTGAACATTTGTGCTCCGTAACCCAAAGGCTATGGTGAACTCCACACTGAATAGAAATAATTTACATACCATAAACAGAGTTCTGCAATCAATATTTGATGGTAGGCAGTAAAAATCAAGACAGTATTCTGTCTGTGAAAATGTCATTGAATTAACTATCTCCTTGGCATTAGGAAGGCGATTGAAAAATACCTGGATACTTAAAATTCTTAAAATACTTGAAAGCATGTGAAGCAGCTGCTGTATTACCCGTGACTGTAGTTTCAAATCTGGAAAGGATGCCCGTGATCTCTGTACGTTGTTCCATTCAAAGCCCGCAATGCACTGACAAAATCTGTCTGATGGCGCCACTCAGAGAAAGGTCCATTTGCTCTTCAGGAATGCCTTAGAGATGCACCTTCTGGAAGTTGAAAGAACCTTAAAATCTTTTCCCTAAGGACTAGGGAGAGAGAGAAGACCTTTGAGCTCTTTAGTGGCTCTTTCTTGTCAGGTTCTTCTACCCTTGCCCAGAGCTTTTCCCATCTCTTTGTTTGGGTTTTCTGAGCTGTGAAAAACCGGTGTAGATCCTTGCCCTGCTGGGCTCAGGCAGAGCGCTGCTGACCACCCAGTGGTGCCGGGTGAGGGTACAGCTGTACGTACACATGTATGTAGGGAAATCACTTGTTTGGTGTTTTGGGTACAGGGAGATGAAATAAAGTGGCACTGCATGGTGTAGAACAGTTGTGCTCTTATATTTACACTTTTAGTAGGCGGATGTAAGGAAAAGCTAATCTGTGACAAAATTAATGGGAACTGGTTATACTGCATTAAAAAAGAAACTGCGCATTGGAACAGGATATTGGTGTGAAGGGACCTCAAGAGGGATGCCGTTAAAATCACTTGAAGGCCATGTAATATAGAACTATTTTGAAAAGCTGTATGAGATTTAATTCAATGAAAAACAATATATGTGTGTGGTGTGCTTTGTAACATGTATATTTGGATTAAAAATGAATAAATGGAAGTCAGGTTGTGGAAGGGATAGCTCTTCTCAAAGTTGCACTGTAAAGCACGGGGTGCATCTGTGGGTGAGACTGCTCGGTGCTGCAGCCGTTCAGAGACAGGCAGTCCTTGCCCAGTGAGTTTATGCTGTAAGTAGACAAAGGATAGGAGAACAAAACTGAAGGAAGTAATTATTTAAGATTGCTTAGAGTCACATGGCAGGCTTTAAAAAAATCTGGCATTGCAGTTAATAACTTGGTTCCATCTCGTATCTCCTGTCCATCAGACCAAGCTGCAGAACGGTCCAGAAGCAGTCTCCAGGCCCCCAGGCAGCTGGTCTTCTGCGTTGCCAAGGGTGGGGCCCGTTGTGTCAGCTGAGGGCGTTTTTGTTGGGTTTTTTTTTTCTTTTTAAATACAGCATGCTCTCTGCCTGTTAATCTTAGGTGACAATTTATGTAGGAGTACGTCCAGGAGCCACTCGTGTGCTTAGCTCTGTGTCCGCTGGACTCCTGGAGCTGCGGGCACTGGTGGCGAGCTCGTGCTGGAGGCAGACCTGGGTGTTGTGCACCCTGGCCGAGCACAGCACGGAAAGGCAGTGGCTGCCCTGAAATCGCTTGCAGTCCCGTTACAGCACAAAACCCAGCATGTGGGTACAAGCAGATCTGTATGTCCTAAGGCACGGATTTGTCCAAAGGGTTGTGCTTTGGGTGGGCTGGCTCTCTCTAAATAAGCTCCAGTGAGCTGGGTGGTTGCATATGAGTGAATAAGACCTCCAGCAGTAGAGCAGCCTAATAGAAATGACATTCTCCAGTGACCTCAAATGCAACAGATACGTCATATTTGTATCAATCAATAATGTTAACTGATCTCTTGATGCTGCTTTTGTATTTTCTCGTGTGAAGTGGGGCATTTTCACGAGCTGCAGTAATTCCTTGCTGAAAACTCCTCATGGCTTTAAGCATTGTCAACGCACTACATTTCTTTCTGAGTGCTCCTTAAGTAATCAGGTCATCATGTCCTCCCTGCTAGGCCTGCTCAGACTGCTCACCCTTTAGTAACACCTGGGGGCTTCACTGCAACTGAAATCTCCAGGGTGAGGTCACATAAAGAGTGAAATTAAGAACATTTTCTGAGAGGTGCTTTGACCAGTTGCTCAGCTGTCCTTCTGGCAGTGAAATACACCTCGCCAAAGAGCACAGGCACGCTGACTGCACGTAACGGCTTGGGTAGTTAGTGTAGGCAAGCGTTGGAGGTGGTACAGGTGGTGCAACAGAACAATTAATAGCAATTAATAGCAATTATTGCTCACGCCTGCAAGCTGCTGTATCCCTTTTATTGTTTGTCCACTGCAGTAGTAAATGCTAGCAGACGTGGCACGGGCTTGATACATCTAGAATGTATAAACACAGTGTTTGTAAAAACTTGCAAGTGAGATTGCCATCAGTACAGGTGAGGTTCTTGTCTGTGAAAGGTATGAATGAGCTTATAACTTGGGTTGGCAAAAACATTGACTCTAAAAACAACCAGGAAATGGTGATGTTGAGATGTGTTTTACTGTAGTCTCTCCATCTCTCAGTTGAAACTAGTAGTTGTAAGTGAACATTACTGAAATACATTTTTTTTTTTTCCCCCTCTCTCTTTAGAGTTATGAATGGGATGGGTATCAATTGGAACAAATCTGTGGCTGATGAAGCTGCAGGGAACAAGATTTGGCATGCTGTTGTATCAGTACTGAGTTGAATAAGCCACTGGGTTGAATATTCAGACTCCTTACCTATTTGATACGTAACCTGAGGCAAGTTTCTTAGACTTGTTCTTCCTTGCTTTTCCCCATTGGAGATGGTAAAAAGTCTACTACTTAGATACTGCTGCTTACTGATTTACAGGAAGAATGAAGTTTGGAGATGGACATGACCTTCAGCCCATACTGTCAGATGTCTTGATGCACTGTTCGTAAACTGTAATTGACTGAAGGCCAAGGAGTGTGTGAAGAACCTCGTTTGCGTGGATGTGCTGTAAAGACACAAATAATGAATCCTGTGTCCTTGTGGGTTTTGACTCCGTGTTGGAATTTCTTGCAATTCAGTTGCCGCAGGCAGGTCGTCTTGGAGGGGTCACTGAAATAATTGGTGAGGTTCTCTGGTAGCTTATAAAGTGTATAAAAATATACTTAAGTTTTTGGGTACTGATGCAGCAGTCGTAACTTTTGAGACCTGTACTAGGCTGCCATACATGAGATTAGGTAGTATAAGGGTCCCAAGACCATCTTCATTGGGAGAGGCTGTTTCCAAGGGATGGGTCCCCAGCCCACTGCTGTGATTGCCTGGAGTGGAGAGCAATGGACAGGCGAACACCAACACTCCCATCCTTCTCTACTTCCACCTCCATCACACTACTAATCTTTTGTCTGAAAAGGTGATCAGTAGTCACAGAATCATAGAATGGTTTGGTTTGGAAGGGACCTTAAAGATCTATTTCCAACCCCCCTGCCACGAGCAGAGACACCTTCCACTAGACCAGGCTGCTCAAAGCCCCATCCAGCCTGGCCTTGGACACTGCCAGGGAGAGGCCATCCACAGCTTCTCTGGGCAACCTGTTCCGGTGCCCCACCACCCTCATAGTGAAAAATTTCTTTCTTATATCTAATCTAAATCTACGCTCTTTCAGTTTAAAGCCATTACCCCTTGTTCTATCACTACATGCCCTTGTAAAAAAGTCCCTCTCTAGCTTTCTTACAGGCCCCCTTCAGGTACTGGAAGGCTGCAATAAGGTCTTCCCAGAGCCTTCTCTTCTCCAGGCTGAACTGTCCCAACTCTCTCAGCCTTTCTTCATAGGAACGGTGTTCCATCCCTCTTATCATTTTTGTGGCCCTTCTCTGGACCTGCTCCGACAGGTCCATGTCTTTCTTGTGCTGCGGGCTGCAGAGCTGGATGCAGTACTCCAGGTGGGGTCTCCCCAAAGTGGAGTAGAGGGGCAGAATCACCTCCCTTGACCTGCTGGCCACAGTGCTTTTGATGCAACCCGAGGTACGGTTCGTTTTCTGGGCTGCGAGTGCACATTGTTGGCTCATGTCCAGCTTTTCATCCACCAGTACCCCCAGGTCCTTCTCCTCAGGGCTGCTCTCAGTCCATTCTCCGCCCAGCCTGTATCTGTGCCTGGGATTGCCCCGATCCACGTGCAGAACCTTGCACTTGGTCTTGTTGAACTTCCTGAGGTTTGCACGCGCCCACCTCTCAAGCCTGTCCTGGTCTTTCTGGATGGCATCCCGTCTCTCCAGCATGTCGACCGCACCACGCAGCTTGGTGTCATTGGCAAACTTGCTGAGGATTCACTCAGTCCCACTGTCCATGTCAGACCCAGTACCGACCCCTGAGGAACGCCACTTGTCACTGGTCTCCGCTTCAACACTGAGCCGTTGACCACAACTCTTTGAGTGCGACCATCCAGCCAATTCCTTATCCATGGAATGGTCTATCCATGAAATCCGTGCCTCTCCAATTTAGAGACAAGGGCGTTGTGCAGGACAGTGTCAGTTGCTTTGCTCAAGTCCAGGCAGATGACATCAGTTGCTCTTCCCTTATCTACCACCACTGTAACCCCGTTGTGGAAGGCCACCAAATTTGTCAGGCACGATTTGTGCTTAGTGAAGCCGTATTGGCTTATTTTCCACGTGCCTTAGCATAGCTTCCCGGAGGATCTGCTCCATGATCTTGCCGGGCACAGACGTGAGACTGACTGGCCTGTAGTTCTAATACTTCATGAAATTGTAATGTATACTGTATTGTAATACAGACTGTAATTTAATATGGTCAGTCTTTGTGTCTTTCATGGTACTTCTGTGAAGCTTCTGAAAGTACAAATGTTTTTGCCCCAACTCAGGTAACAAATTACATGTTTCTCTGAATACTTGGCTAATTTTTCTGGTTCTGAAATGGCTGTGTTTGTCTTGGGTTTGTTTATTCACTGTTTCAGGTTATGTTATATGATAAAGACTGCTGGGGATCGTGTGTTTCACAAGGCATTCACTTCAAGTTTTTAGAGCAGTAAATGAACAGCTCAGCATACAGGACACTGCTGTCTGGCCGGCCGGTAATGCTTTGCTGCTGTTTCTAACTATTGATTGTATCAAAAGGAGCACTGTTAAGGCTGTTCAAACTGAAAATCTATGCTGCAGTACCTTGAAAGTGGCTTGAAATTATAGGTTTTAACTTTAACAATTTTGATCTTCCCTGTAACTTGAAATAGCCACTTAAGAGCTCTGCCAGAGTTTGAACCACTTCAACTTGTCATTTGGCGTATCTTTACATGAAGAGAAAAAGGATTTTTATATTTCTTGAGACACTCATGGAAATAAATTTCCCCATGTTAATAAATATGGGAAGCTCAGCTTTGCCAATATCTTCCTTTGCCTAAACAATCTTGACAAGAATTTGTTGTGCTTGAGGAAACAAATGGTGTCTTTGCTGCGTACATAACACACAAAAATGCAGAAGGAGTAGTTACATGGAGAGCAAAGCTCTGTCAAGTGCAACAACAGGATGATAAGAAATCCATCCCCTACCCAACATTATCTCTAAATAGTGTTGCCTGGCAGCTGCAGGGACTTTTCCTGAGAGAAATGTCTAAAATTACATCCCCCTCTTCATTTCTGTGAAGATAGAGGAGAATGTGTTTAGCATGGGAGCAGGTTAAGAGCCCGCTACCAGCGTACTGAAGTGAGTCTGTAAAAATGCCTTGGTGCAGGACTACTGTTAAAATGAAACTTTTCTGCTAAAAGGCTTGTTTGTGGAGAAACTGTTGCTGGTGGGTTTTTGCTTGTTTCCTAATCAGAAGTTACTGGACTGGCCCTGCTGCGGTTCCCAGGTTTGGCTGGCTGGCCTTCATCACCAGCTCCTGATTTTTATTTTTACTGCTATTTTTGTGCTTTGTTCTCCAGCGCTTAGCGGATGCTACCTTGCAAAAGCAGCGTCTTGGTGTTCCCTCGTACCCTTCTCAACAGCGTCTCTTCTTTCGGTTACGTTTGAGAGTTGTGCTTTCCCCCCAGGAGACGTTAGGCAACTGTGGCCGGGGTTTGCCCACCAGGGTGGACTCCTTGTTCTCCTCCTGGCTGCCCTGGGCTTCCTCCCACCCACCTGTGGTGCCTGACTCCTGGCGTGTAAGGCCATGGGCAGGATCCCTCGCTGGGAAGGGCCAAAGTCCAGGCCCTGGTCAGGGCTGCCGGGCATGTTTGCACAACAGGAGAGATCTCCAAAATGGCTGTCTCCCAAACCTACTCTGGTTCCTGTTTGGCATTGCTGGAAACATATGCTCTTCTCTCACCCGGGCGGCAGTTTTCAAATCTTTTCTACTCTCCTGTGTGTGGTTTTCTGCTTAGCTCTTGACTCTGAGGCGGGCTGCCCGGCTTTCTCGACTGCACCTGGGCGCGAGCAGTGTGGTGGCTTCGTGTGCGATCTCGCAGCGAGTTGCTGCAAGCTGCCGGGGAGAGGAAAGCCTGCTTGGCGAGGCCGGTTTGGGATGTAGCTCCCATGCGTTTATCTAGCATGTCTTCTGTTACCCTCTTGTGCTATTTGGTGTGAAGTAAGCACCGAGGGTGGGCCCATCTCGTTGCCTGGGGTGGTGCTGTCTGGTTCAGCTGGCTGCCTGGGGGGCTTCCCTGCCCTGGTTCCAGCTGCTGGAGGTGGGCTCAGCAGCTGGGAGGGAGAGCTGCCATCCTTCCCGGCGGCAAAGTACGGGCTGGGGGGGGAAAGCACCCCCAGCCGTGCCGGAGCGCGGAGCCTCTGCCAGCCTGGGCAGCTCAAGCTGTGGGCAGGCGGGCATTTTTGGCGACGGTTTTTGCGGTTTGAGCAGATAACAGTTTGTATAACTTCATGCGTTTTGCTTACTCAATGAAAATGCATCTTCATCTGAGGACGGATGACATCAGTGAGGTTTAGGTTAGCTGCTCCGAGAGGCCGAGTTTTGCCTGATGCATAGACCTCAGAAAGAAAGGAGAGTGCTTGAAATGATGCGTGTTCTGGGCTGTTCTTGTGAGACACCAGCAGGTTATTATGAACTATTTTCAAGGGCAGGGGAAAAAACCCACAACCAAAACATGCAAGATGCATATCATAAAGATCCTTGATTGCTTGCATTCCTTTGTTTGAAACTGGTGAGTAAATATCTATGCATGTGTCCATGTGTCTTGGATTTGTATCGTCTTTGAATTGTGATGTGCAGCTGTGTCCTCCAGGGAGACACAGGAGAAACTTCTGCGGCTTTGCAGGAAAATATGTAACAGTGTATTTTACGTTACTGCTGTCTTTTGCCGCAGATCTTGCAGTGGGTACAGTGTACATGTGTGAGAATACTCCACATACTTAATGAGTATAATTTAGAAGTTTGTGTTATAAGGAAAGTTTGTTCTGAAGATTCTGAAATTACTGTGTTGTTGTTGGAGAGGGAAACCCTTTCTTTCCAGTTGTGCAAAATTTAAAGTTTGTCACAACTCTGAACAGACACATTTTCTTACAATTTAAGCAATGTGATTGAAGACATCTGATTTTATTCTTCCCCACTTCTCGCCCTCTGCTTGTTCTTTTCAGGAAATGCCATTGCCATTTACAGTACTGGATTTAGACATGTCATAGATACATCCACTAAGAATAGCATTGCAGTTTGAAAGTAGCCCTGTGTTCAAGCTTCTCCAGCAGTGCCTTGTCATGCTGCATGGTTTACCCAAAGCCTACACTTAACCAGTGTGGGCTGGCAGTGTGAGTCACGGAGCAAAGTCATCTCCTTTTTGGCTGTACCATGAGAGTTTTAACCTACTAGGGTCTGTGGTCCATCCCAGTGTCCCTCAGAGATCTTTCATCAGGCTTCCTGACACTGACTGGCCAGATGGAGGGAGATGCTGCTTCTAGCTCCTGCCTCAGAGTTACGAGCCTATGCTGTTACAGTTTTCTTCAAAGTTTTCAACTTTTGGGCAATGCATTTAATAATTACTTGAATTGATTCTGCCCGTCTTGAGTCTGTCCATTGTGGCTCTCTGGTTACACTGTAAGTATACTCGTAAGTATACCAACGTTAACGTGCATCTATCCAGCTATTCTTGGAGATTAAAAACCTGTTGGCTCACAGGCATTCACGGTTCTATGCTGCCCAGAGGCAGATACCAGAAACAATGAACCTGGCACTGAGTTACTGTGGCAATGAAATATTTAAATAAAAAAGCCCACAACCCAACAAATAATAAAAAGGTCTTCCCCATACTTTACTTTTCTGGGAAATGAGTGGCTGTGACTGCCCCAGAAGGCTACTCCATGCTGAAACGTAGACTTTTCTTATTACTGTAGTGAGGAAAAAAGGAATGACTTGTTGAAGGTGTTTTTTGTGAAGGCATCTGGCAGATAGGTTGCTTTGGCTTTGTACCACGGATTTCTTTTTGTGACAGTAAGGGAGCTGGTTAGCCTGTGTCTGCACCCCCATTGTAAAATGCTTTATCTGGCAGGAGAGGGCACTTCAAGAGGTTTGGCTGAAAAACGTTCATGTAAGGAGCAAGCACTACTATTGCTATTGCATGTATACTGCATCATATTAAGTAAAACCGTGTGGGTGTGTTTAGTTATGAAACTGCTACAGGTTGCTCTTGGGTCTCTTTTAAAACTGGAAAGGGGTGATGTGTGCCTGGTTGTGGTTCTGGGCGTACCTGTGCACTCTTCTGGCTAGTCTTTCCATCACCCTTCTTACTGCTGCAGTTACAGCTTCTGGNGGGCTGCATTTCTATTTCAATATAGGTATCAGGAAGTACATTTTGAGTTTCTTATTGGTACTTAACACTTGTCGTAATCAGATAGGACATATGTGTCTGGGAGAAATGGGAGATAACCGTAACTGTAAACACACCTTGACTTCGAGGTTAAGGAAATTTCCGATCAAATGCATCAAATTGTGAGTAGTTCTGTAATAAGGGAGGGCAGCTTTTGTATAAGTGCCAGCAGTGCTGTTGGTGTATCACCAATACCTTTTCAGCCTTTGCAGCAGCACACTGGAAGCTTGCAGTGGTTAACAGGCTGAAAGGTTGTCACCTTTTCAGAAAATACAAACACCTGATTTTGTTTTTGGCTCTGTTTTTAAGAGAAGTGCTTCTGCTTGGTAATTCCGTGGCTCTCTTCAACTGAATGTCAAAAACGAGTATATCAAATGGTATCTTTAGATGGCTCCAAGGCATTTCAGACCTCTTAGATACCAGTAACAGCACAGCACATGCACTGCAGCCCTGGAAGTTGTTTTGTTTGATTTTTACCAAAAATCATCCTTTTGCAATATTTTTGTCTGCCAGTTTGTTTAGGGAAGTCTTCAATGTGTGGCATACTGATAAAATGACTCAGACATTTTAGCTATAACATACATTAAAAACCACATGCATTGTGTGTGCAATGAAAGACGACTTGTAACTCATCAGAAAGATAACATGATTGATTTATGACTGTCTGATTGCCTTGTTGGAAAAGTTTGCCAAAATGGATCAGTCCGAAGGAACTGAAAATAAGTCCTCCATTGGAGTTATAAAAGATTTCCACATTTGTAAGCCCTTTGCAAGGAGTATGGGTTTTGATTTGCCACTGATGAATGTTGTCTCTAAGGCATAACCCTGGTCTCTCTCTACTCTTCTGCCTTTAGCAAAGCTATTCTTTATTGCACAAAGACAATGAGAAGGGAGGGGCAGGGAGTAGAAAATGATCATATTGTAGTACGTGACACGTGAGAATAAATTAATGTATTATTAATGGATTTTGTGGTATAGATGTTCCAGTTCACAGGGAGCTGTGCTCTCCAAAATGTTCTTGGTCTTCTTTGGATGAAGACACCGTGATAAATGGGTCTCCCAAATGGCAACAGAATTGTGCAAAGGGAAGACGTAAATAAGACCTCGTGGCTGCATAGATCAGCTATTGCACAATTTAAATAAACTTGAACTGAAAAGCCACCCACGCCAGTACCAGTCAGCAAACTGCAGGCCATGCAATAGAATATATTTTCTCAAACAGTTCTTTTAAAACTGTCCTTTGTAATTCCTAGTCACTTCTGATTTCCACTGCGGAAGGAGCTGTGAGGAATCCCTGCCATTGCAGCGAGATACTCTATGTGTGTGTGTGTGTGCATGAGCAGGGGAGGAGGAAGGCTTGGCAGGCTCTGCTGTGTACAGCAGCTTACAAGTTTGTACAGGATTGCATCTCTTTCGGGCTTTTAGTTGTCAGCCACCTGCGATGAGAGTGTCCCAGCTCTGTAACAAGGTCCTGAAGGTTTCTGAGGGCTGGAGCAAGCTTTACGCGGGGGAGCTGGCTGATGGACTGGTCCTGCTAACTGCCTCTTTCCGAAGCGGCCAGTTGTTGAGGGACAGTTGAAAACAACCTATAATATAGCTGCTTTTTCCCAGAAAAATGTTTTCTGTTCTCGGAGCGAGCTGGGTGAGGGAGTTGGAACCAGGGAGCTTATAGTCAGGTCTTGCTGGAGGTTGCCCTTGGCCTGATTCCTTACTGGCAAATGTTGCCTTGTCTCAGGCTGCTGTTGAACTGGTGCCTTTGCAAATAAGAGACGCTGGAGAGCCTGCCGGCTGCAGAGGGGCAGAGTGGTGAGAGGCAAATGGGTGGGTGAGCTGCCCTGTACAGCTCTTTAACCCCTTGCCTTCTGCTAGGAGTTCACACTGTGTGTAGCATCCCATTTTCACTGATGTAAAAAGGCCGGCACAGGACTATATATGAAAAATGGGGGAGTAACGCTGATTGTTTTCTGCACACAAGACACACCACACTGTGGAGCTGACTGCACAGCATGTTTCCAATTTTGCATATCATAGTAAAATTTGAAGAAGAAGAGAATCTTTAAATCGTGAAAAGAAATCAACAAAACTCAAAAGCGTATTTGTAGACAGGCAAATGTGTGGATCCTCTGGTTATTATGTGGTCTATCTGCAGTGGAAATCCATGTCGAATCTTTCACCGTTGTTAATGACATGGGATCAGATTTGCAAATGGAAAGTGAGAGCACTAAATCAAGGAACCTGAGCATTTGATTTTGTTTTCGTGCCTGGGTGGTCCAAATCATTAAGGCTGTTTCTAAAAGCTATGCAGGCTCCCCAGCTGAAGAGATTATACTTTTTTTCTATGAAACGTTGTGTTTGGTTTAGATGCATAGAAAACTGCAGAGTTGATATTTTTCAATAATTAAAAAAGAAAAAAAAAGACGAAGGGGAATGGGCTTTCGGATTTCTCATTTCTACATAGAAGGTTTCAGGGTTAGGGCTGTCCTGGTGCTGGAAGGGCTGGCAGCGGGACAAGGACCTCCCCCAGCAGCCCCAAGACAGCGAGCGGACCTGGGACAGGGACCCGCTCCCACTGCAGGGTCCCTGCAGGGTGGCTCGGAGGCCAAGCCAGGGGCCCCCAGGGGCTGGTGGGCTTGGAGCTGGTGTGAGCATTACGGGGAGTGATGTATCTCATCCAGCTGGATTTTGGGGTTAAGTTCCATGTTATTTACAGTGTATTATTCTTAGTAACCATTTAGGCAATGGTTTCATTTTTGTATGAGAATTATTAATAGCTTAGTACTTTTTGTGTGGATTATTAATTTTTTATTTTCCAGTGTGTTTGACGTGCTCCCTTTTTACATCCCTATCTCCAGTCTGTATGACAAGCGTGCAGGTTGTCAGTCTGCCTGAATGGCAAGCCCTGAAATCTCACGAGTCACTTTTTCAGACTTCGATGCTTCTGTGAAGAGGAAGCAGTGAGAAATTCGATGACATACCTATCCTGTCTTTATGAGACAAAACAACTGATCTTTACTGTATATCCCCAGTTTCTTTGGATAGCATAATATTTTGACACTCAGAAGAAACTTGGTGTGACAAGAATGCAAATGAACCCGTAAATCTGTCATTTAAAAATGTCTGTTCTGCTGTGAGTGTGGCTTGTTCTTTCTCAGAGCCTCTAGTGACCATCTTCAGGATGTTTATGAAACTTGAGCTATTTTTCAGTACTAAGCTGGCTCTGTCAACAACTAAAATTCGTAGAACTGGCTGTTGAAGGATTATATCCTAATTATGTTAAGTGAATCATGACCTCGGTAATTTGAAGCTATCTGCAAGCTTGCTGGAGCTGGTCATCTCTGCCAGGAATTGCTCATCAGCTGCCTAGGCATCAGCCTCCACTTAACGAGGGGGACCCAGAGCGTGGCCATCCGTAGGTGACATAGCTGCACTGAATACAGCATGACCTTGTATTTCCCTGCTGGGCCCTGCTGCTTCCCAGCGCGCTCTGTCCTGATGTCAGGAGCCTGGGGCTGGACCTGCCACTGCGTTTCCAGGAGCTGCAGAGGACAGGGCCTCATCCTTCTTGCTGGGGACCATGGTGCTGGCCACAACCTCTCAGTATCTGCTCTTGGCCCCACAGGATGGGAGGGCTGGGGAGAAGAAAAGGGGTGCCACTGGGTATTTGGTAATGGTGTGATGCAGGTGGGAGGAGGAGAGGGGTAGGCACCTGTGGTCACTGTCTCTGTTGCTCTGCACTGGCCGGGGATGTGGTTACGGTTTCTGCTTCCCCACTTCACTTGCTGCCTGGCCGAGTGATGCAGGGGCTCTGCTGAAGCTGGGACTGGCCTACCAAGGGAGAACGAGAAGCCCTCAGCATTTACTGCAAAGACTAGGAAGAATCATGTTTCCATTCTGTCTTCAAGCTCGTACCTTTTGAAAAACCTACAGGTTGGCCACATACACATTCCTCTTCTCTACAAAAAGGTTTCTCTCAGGGTCCCACTTTACATGCTCCAGTCACCTCTGCTGTTTCTGGTCATGTCAGTGGATTTTCACTCCCCTTTCCCCTCTCCTGAAAGAGCAGGGTGTAGTTCTGGACACGTGGCTTTTGTGCGTTGCATCATTAATTTTGTTTACATTATTATATTGGTATTGGCAGGTTTCTCTTTGCCTTAAACCAGCAATTTGGGTTTCAAAGACTGAGGAAATTTAATTTTTTGTTGATTTCTTTTTATTTACTTTCTGGTTTGGGGCATGTGAAGTTTCTGAGCATTGTCTTTGACAGTATGGCTATATATTTTTTTTTAACATCAAGTTAATGCTTCTCATGAATCATGTAATTTCAGCAGATATAATTTAAAAGAATCACAAAAAGATCAAAGTCTATTATATCAAAAGCCATCAATGCAGTATATTTTTTTTTGTAATGCTCTTGTGACTTTTGTGATATGCGTGTATAATTAGTGAAACTGGGACATCTAAGCCAATACCCTTACAAATGACCTTGGTAACCATTTTGTCAGAAACAAACTTGTTTACCCTCTTGCTTTCAGTGGAAGTGAGAACTTGGAGAATATCCTTTGATTGGGAGTTGCCACTGACATGAATATTAATGAAAAATTAAAACGTGTTTGGAGGGAGTATCTCAAATGTTCCTTTAAAATCTAATCAGCATTATTTTGTGCTGGCTGTAGCAAAGAACCTTTGAGTCCACCTTAGAATATGATTAACATTTATTATTTTAAACACAATGAGCAAGCCACTTCTCATCAGTTGGTTTATGCAACTTCTGTGTTTTTGGCTGTGAACTCCATATTAAATACTGTTTGCTTTGAGGCTGTTATTAATACTGTCTTCAGAAATGAATTACACTCCTGCCTCCTGAGCCTTGACAGCAATTGTTTACTTTTTCCTTCAGTTGATTAGTTTGCTATTAAATTTTAAGTTCCTCTGCATCTCTTTTTTATGAAGTGCCACCTGGTTTTCTGTCGTCTTTGCCCAGTTTTTGACCTGCTGACTGCCTGACATGGCTCTGGGTTGTTCCTTCAGCTCTTCCTCCCTAGGCGGACGCCTGCTTTCTCTCCTTCGTATGCCCTTGCAAAGCACTAGTAAAGCATGAATAGTCCTGGAGGCCTTAGAAATCTGCATTTTTCTTCTAAGAGGGGCCTCCAGTATTAATGCCAACAGCTCTTGATACTTTCGTCTGTTTGCATGGTGTTCGCAGGTGACATAGATAAATTAACAAGTTTTCTAGAACAGGGACTTTGTAAACCAATGTACATGCTTCTGTTTTCTCTAAAAGGAAACTGTTCTCATGGAAGTGGAACTTAGAAGTATGTTCTGACAGACATCTGGACTGCAGACGTATTTATTCATAAGACGACAACTAGTGAGAGAATGCAAGCTGACAAGTTCAGGCTAACTTGGGGAGAAGTCCTGCTTCAGCCAGTTGAGGATAATGAGCCACAACAGAAGACTTTTTTTTTTTTTTTTTAATAAGTGGTGACTTAAGCAGAGAAGGTAAGGAAAAGTTGCAAAGGGGAGAAGTCCTCAAGGGAGCTCGCTGCCAGTGTAGGGTTTAGAGTAGTTCTGTGTCACTTCTGACACTGTGTGACTCCACTTACTAAAGAGCAAGAGGAGATCACAGTCAGTCACTTGACGTTTTTCTGCTTCCCTTCTGTTTTCTAGGAACTTGTTGGAGAGTTTCCTATGGATTACAGGCAGCTCCTGATGCTGGTTTTCAAGTGTTGGTGTCGCGTCTGATACTTAAAGCTGAGATTTTTTCCTAGGGAGCCTTTCTTTTAGTCTCCTCATAAAATCTGAAAAATATTTTTGAAATGGCAGAGCTTCAGAAAGAACACGTGACTAAAGAATAAAGAGAGGAAAGCAGTGTATCTGGTTCTGTAGTATTAAAAGTTAGATACTGAGATGTGCCAGTTTCCACTCTCAGCATTTAAAAAAAAAAAAAAAAGATTTCTTCCATCTGTCACCAATTCAGAATAGATCAGGATTAGTTTTCAGTCTCTTCCTTTGGAAAGTTATCCCAAAGCCCACTGGAACTGGTCATTAAGGAGACTTTCAGCTTAAATGTTCTTTACTTGATTAACCAGTTACTAGTAGTTCTACCTCTTTCTAGTTACCAGTAGTAATACCTCTTTTCAGTCCCTTATTTGCCTGCTATAGATGGCCTCCTGTTTTTCTGCCTTTTCAGTCTGTTCCTAAATTGTAGGCCTAGGTTAAAGACCCTATAAAATCTTAATATAAAGGAAAAAAAGCATATTGAAGTATGTTCACAGGAATTATTTCTCTGGATCTTAAAAGACAACAGTCTTATCATTATGCAGTGGCATTTGTTTGCCTCTTCAGAGTCCCAGTTTGCTTTTCCATCTTGCAGCCTTCTAGCGCATCTAATGGTGCACCTGACTGCAGTGTACCCTGTCCTCCCGTCCTTTGCCTGTTGCAGAAGCCACTGAAGCATCTTGTTTGGCTTTATGTGTAATTCAGGCTTGATTTCTAATAAACTCAGTTTCATAAATTTCATGAGAAAAGTCTGAAAAAAACCCCAGACCCAATTGCTTCTGCTTAGCATAAAAGGTAGCAATGGCCTGTGGGAGCTCTTTGTGCCAGAAGACTTCGTGCCACAGGTGGGGGCTGGTCCTCAGGACCTGCTGTCCTGATGGAGGTGTGCCCTGCCATCGGGGATGGAAACCACCGTGGCGTCAAAGCGTGTTCATCCGAACAGAGCGTCATCCCAGCACCTGAGATAGTCTTTCACCCTTTTGGATAGCCTGGAGGCAGACCGGTCAGTGCGGCTGTTGCGGGAGGGTGGCTGTGCACTTCACTGGCACACAGCTTTCCCACTTTAGTGGACGGCTCCAGCTGTCCCAGCTCTTGGGAAACTCTGACGAGACCAGGTATGCACAGCTGAACGATGCTGGCAACAGACCTGTGTTGCTTTCTGTCGGTGAGATGAAAGCTCTCAGAGTCCCTGGCGGCCCATCATTTCCTTGTGACTCCAAATTCACACATCAGTTTGGTTTTTAGGATGTGTAAGATCCATCAGCAAAGCAGCTCTGGAAATAGAGTGCCTCTGGGCGCTGGTCACCCCTGTCTGTAGGGGGTCATGCAGCCTGCAAAGTCCTGGCAGAAGAGGAGGGGTTGCTGGCAGAGCGCAGGTGGACAGTTCTCAGCTCAGGCTGCGAAACCATTGTGGAGAAAAGGTCCAGACATACGTCAGCAGTAGAAGTGCTGGGAGAAGCCAGCCTGGAAAACAGAGGGCTGGTGGAGACGCGCTGCAGGGTTATAAAATAGGTGAAATTTCCTTAATTGCCCAGAACTTCATGCCTAGGTAGATCAGGCTATTGTAGTCTGTTTGAGCGGTGACAAAGCTGTGAGTAATTGAGGTGAGCTGGTATCTGCCAGGATGGGACAGAGTCTGGGATCAAGTGTTACCGGTGGACGATGCTACGTGGGAGCAGCAAAGGAACTAGTGACGCTTACAGATGTCCAGACCGCAGGCCATGTGTGGACAGCCTTTGCAGAGCCTCTTGTGGTTTATCTGACACAGAGTGCAAATTCTTGTATATTGTGTTGTAGCTGTCTGTATTTTCCGTGCACAACCCCATAGCTGCTGTAAATAATGAACGCTTTGCTTTCCTGATAGCTTAACCTCTGACTTAGACTACATATGTGCTCAGAATAGCAAATATATTGTTACACAGCATGCAGCCTGGTAGCTGTGTTCTATGGAGGTGTAGTGCAGTGTGTTTACCCTCCTTACACCTATTGATGGAAGAATGTACATTTTGTTCAGCTGAATTGATTCACATTTTCGTGTTCGTGTTCACTTCTTGTCCTTTTCTTTGGTAACAGTCTGTGGTGCTGTGACTGTTTCTGATCATAAGGAGAGATGCTGCTGGTAGTTTTTTTGAGCATTATTTATTGAAGAGTTTCTTCAGCAAAAAACAAACTTTGAGTTCCTCATGGCCAGAACAAAGAAAACATTTTCTCCAACCTCGTCCCCGTTGGTCTCCTGCTGGCATAACTATCTGCATTTCCATCTATTCAGTGACTTCTTTTGTTTGCATTTCTTTTGGGGGGTTTTATTTTGTTTTGGTGGGTGTCAGTTTATTGCAAGATTCTTATCAAGTGGAGCCCTTTAAAAGGGAGAGTGGATGCTCCTGGGCCTTCTCTTGCCAGCTTAAAAAATCCTAGAAGCTAACTTCTTCCTCTTTCTCTGCATCTACTTATTTAAATGTTTGACTTGGCAATGAGCCCAAACAAAAAAAACCCTCACTGGTCATGCTGAAAATCAGCATTTCATGAGAGCACTATCCCTGTATGTAACGTTCAGATTTTTCCCTGTGAGCCAAGCTCCCAGCTTGACCCCCGTAGCCCATCCACTTGATGAATCATCATGGCACCATGTGGGTTGTACTGTTCAGCAGTCAAGGGAACGTGGCCTATGTGGGAAATAAGGAACGACATGGGAGATGACTAGTATTTCTCGTGAAGGTGTACCAATGTCAGCTGCCGAGTGTATCTTTATTAGCCTATTGAGCTGCTTTTTCTTCCACAGAAATCGACACTATTTAAATAACAGAGGCCTTTCATCCATATGTTTCACCTTTTGACTAGATTTTCTTTAAATGGATTTTCTGTTGAACCAGCTATATATATATATGTATAATTATTTTGCAGCTCTTAAATTGCCTTTTAAGCAAAATTTGATGAAATCCTCACTTCCCATTGACTCACTCAGAATGTCACATCACAAGAGCAATCCAGAGCAAAGCAAAATTTCCAGAATTAGGATTCTGGAAATGCCTCATTTGTTTTCATTGAACGTAAGGACACAATTTTCATGAGGGATATTATTTTTTTACAGCTTCAAGTGAATAGTATTTAAAATGCAATTACCGAAGGCCTTTGCTCATTTTGTGTGTGTGTACTACAAGCAGTATTTGCATACACTGGTCTTACTAACGCTAAACACATGATTAGAGTAAAAGCAAATGTATTTGCAATAGACCAAGGTATCTGGGAGCAGTTTACGACTACTCTACGGTTCCTGGACTGTACGTGTGTGTTGGCAAAGATGTTTGTAGCCTCTCATTAAGTCTGCCAGTTTTTTCCCTTGACTGGTGCTGTGTTACAGGACTTCTGCCTGGGTTGAGTCAGAGCCACTTGAACAACTTGCACTTTTATTGCCGGTCTGAAGAGGGAAAAATAAACCAAAATCAGTGGTGGAAAGTGTTTTGCTTTGGATTTGCTGTATCTAAGATATCTACATGTGTACATAAAAGGAAGCAGTGTTGAATTGTACTGTACAGAGCCTTTCTGGACTAACACTAACTTCTGTGTCCATGCGATTGCCATCCCACCACTGATTTTTGTGAGTGAACTGCGCGGACATGGCTGCCTAATTCTGGGTATGTGATTTCATTGAAGTGAGTGAGACACCTCATGCCAGGAGTAGTGTTTTCTTTGTCACGCAATATTTGCCAGCACATGAAACGAGTTTGGTTTTGTTATCTGACTTCTATGTAAAGCAATAGTGTCTCAACACATGTAATTAATCTGTTTTGAAACACCTTCATGGCTTGGTGTCAGGTGCAGAGTTTCTTTGTGGTCGCACATGGCAAAGGAGGAGGGAAGAGATTATCATTTGGGAAAAGAACCTCTCCCTGCGTTTTCCTGATCAGATTTGTCATTTCTATGTAATTGGACAGTTTTATTTCACAAAGCGTAAGCCACTGCTGGCATGCAAACTTCAGACATCTCTGACCTCTTTTGAACTTCCTAATTCTGAAGCTTTCTGTTCTGCATTTCAGTTGTGCTTTGATTATGATGACTTTGAAAGAACTGTTTTTTGATGGAATCTTGTATGAGGCATCTCTCTTGAAGCAAGTTTAAACCTGTGCTTTAAAAGATGGTGTCTGCATCTTAATCAGTACTGAGACATGGTGAATTAATCTGTGTATAGCCCTGAGGGGATCTTCTTGCTATGGGATTACTTTCTGTGCCTGAAAGACTTTACACCTGCAAGGAAGAAAAGCACAACAGTGGTGTGGAGTTTGCAAGTGTGCACGGAAGCTCAAATTTTTGCTATCCACGTATGTATTTCCATAAATACAGGCAGGGAAATTTCTAAATGTATCTGGAAGTTAGTCATCCGGGCTACTATATTGCACATAGAATTATTAACTTAGTCTGGATGAGTGAGCTGCGTTTGGATACAAGAACAGGCCATGACTGTCTTGATACCCTCTACTTCTCAGTTCAGCACGACTCTTGCTGAATACAAGGTTGTTGGGTTTCTGTGCTTTGACTTGTTTTCCCGTGCATTGCAAAGACAGTTGGAACTAGTGACTGAGTCAAGCAGGAGACTGATAAGTGGTGTGGCCACTGGGAACATCCTTTGAGGAAAGAGGAGGGCAGATGATATCTTTTGAGTTACTATGCATGTTGAAGACTGCTTAGTATGAGCAGTTGCCATTAGACCATTAGATTATCTACATTTAAACATTTTCATTAATGACAGTTGCATTTCTATATCAACCCACCTGTAGGAAGGTTGAAGGCAAATCAGTATCTCTGGCTAGTTATTAATTGATTTTGCTAACTCTTCCTCTGCTGTTTGTTCTGCTTTGATTTCTGTAACACAGTATATTTTTTTTCATTTTAAGCCTTACAGACCAGAAGCAACAAAACACCTGAGTGTGCAGGCAGTTTTTAAACAAACACTGAAATCCCACCGAAGCCAGTGGCGTTTAAGCATGAGCTTTGCAGAACTGGGGCGTAGTGTTCAACCAGTAAAGAATTAGATGAAAAACCAGGCTTTCCATTTTTACTGCTATCATAAAATGAGTGCAAGTATTTTTACACACAAAATAAAGCCCTCTAATGTGAAGGTCATGACCATTTTTTGTGCTTTTTCTGCGTCCTCATGTACATCTTCCAGACTTCTGAGGTCTTAGTGTGACCTTGCCCTGCCATACTGCAAGAAGCTCTACAGTCTGCTGCACATAGAGCTAGGTTTTTAAATTCACATATTTGATGTGGCTTCAGGTATTGTGGAATGTAAAACTCTGAGGCGAAAGAGTGGAGGGACTAAATCCAGATGTTACAGGCTTATTGGTGGAAACTTGTCATCCTCTTCTTACATATGCTTAAACTGATCAGCTGTTTGAGTATGGAAGGAATTCCCAAGCGCTGTCCTCTGTTTTGAAGGATTAATCACATGTGGAATGAGCCTTTCCTTTCTTTCTAGTGTCGAGAGTAACCAGTGCCTGCAGACCAGAGAACATGTCATCTAAGCTCATTTAACTCAAGTTGTTGCCCTGTGTGCAACGCACAGTATCATTACAACTGGTTTTTGGCTTGTTGTTTTTTTTTTCCACTTTGTTTTCCTTTTGGTTAGTCTATGAAATTCGCCATGCAGCTGAAACTGGAAATTGTAATTCATCGCTGTATTTTTAAGGTTGTTTTTTTCTGTTCTCCATTTCCCAGCAATGTTCAAAAAATTCAAAATGCAGTGATCTTTTCTGAAATACGTGTTTAAGTAAATTGGTGCTGTATTTAAGACTTAAAGCTTCAGTAGAGCATAAACTGGAACATTGACTTTTGCTGCTGCTTTTTACGCTGCGTACCTCAATTTTAGGTAATCCTTATAAACCCTGAGCTAAAGAGCATAAGAAAGAGAAAAAAGGCTTAAGAAACTCAGTGGTGTAAATGGACAAAATAATATGGCCTAAAAAATCTGAGATTTTATTAATGTATTCTGCAGGAACTGTAAGTACAGTAGATATAACACTCTTCAGTCTGCCTGATGTTAACTAGGGAGGAGAGCACTGCTGTTCAGAAAAAAGCTCTTATTGCAGGCTAAGTGCTGTAGCCTCTTGTCCTGTCTTAGAGCAGTAAACTAAAACGTTTCTGACTGGTTTCATGAGCTACATTGTCATTGTCTATAGTTTATTTTCAGCTGATATAACTAAAAAAGAGTTAAGAAATTCATGTGTCAGTCATGGGATAAACAAGTTTGCATAGCAATTATGCCTCTTATGGCCCCTGTTGCTTCTTTTTCTCAATTTTAAAGGACTGATAACACAAGGACGTGTTAAATGGTGTTCATGTACACACCCGCGTATGCAGTGCCTGCCTTGGCATTGTATTCTTGTGCCCTGATTCTGCCAGCAGACCTGCATGGGCGAACCTTTGCGATGGGGAGAGGAGTCATGTGTGCCTGACCCTCACCTTCCCCATGTGCAATCACTCACGTGACCAGGGGCATCAAACAGTAGAGCACCAGTCCTCATTCGCTTTGTCCACGCGGGTAATCCCAGCAGCCCTGATGAAGATCTTACACTGAATAACTCTGCTAAGGTTTAGATGTGGTTGCGGGCTTTAATGTTGTGTTTCTCACTTATTGGTGCTTTATTTTTCCTTTTAACTTTTTTTTTTTTTTTTAAAAAAAAAACCCTTTAATCTTCTACTGGTATTGATTTTTCTTTTGTGTGTTTTTATTACTGCTTTAACCCTGCCTTGCTGCTGCTTGTCAGAATTAAATGATTCAGTGAGAAAATGCCTGCTTTCAGGTTTGAGAAGGTGCAGTTTCTTGTTTGTAGGATTAAGATGGCTAAGCAGTTATTGGTAGATCTTCCAGTTCTGGAGACCTTTAAGACAGTAAGGCAGAATGGAAAGATTGTTTTCCAATTAAAGATTAATACCATGTAATATCTGAAATGTTTTATTGTGGAGGGTACCTACACACCAGAGAGGTTTTGCCTGCCGTGGCCTGATTTACTGTGCCTGACAAGTGTGGTAAAGTTCGGGGTCTTGTCTGGAGCAGCGTCTTTCTATCTGCTCAGATATCTGCGGTGCGCAAAGGGGTAATGTGCCTAAGATGAGCAAAAGTGAGGGACAGCAGAAGTCCTCCTAAAACTTTCCCTGCAATCTGATAGCATTTGTCTTCCTTCTCTGGCTCAGCAAACACCGACAAATTGATCGTCGCTGCTGTGGAGCAATTGAAGTACTCTCCTCTCAAAGCTTTTGCAGACTTATTAACAGAGAGGCAAAGGGGAGGGCAACCAGATCCTAGAAATACAGGAGTATCTCGCTCAATGCATGTTTGGCTGTGTGTATGTAATTTATATATCTTGCATTTTGTGCACATGTGAGTGTGCCATTGTAATCTGTGCTAATTCATGAATGCAGCTCTGTGCTCCGCTTCCCTCCCTTTCTTTTTCAGCAGACCAAGGCCTCCGGCCAGGAGAGCAAGTGGTGGGCTGTAAGTGTGGAAATGGAGCCATCAGGAGAAACCAAGATTAGCTGCCTTCACTGGGCGTAGATTGTGGTATTAAAGCAGTGCAGTAGTTCATCAGGTGCTTGATGTTGAATGTAAACATCTGTGATCAATTTTGAGTGGGTTTAGGGTTAAACAAGTGGTCTCCTTGAGGCTGGTGAGACCACTTCAGGAGATGCCTAAGTGTTTTGCTGAATGAGAAATAGCTTGAACGCTGGCATTGGGACACTTGGAGTGGATTTGGCAACCACAAAACACAGCTAAAAGTGATCCTGAAATGGTCTGATTTAGGTTTTGTGCAAATAGGAACTGTTGTGTGTCCGAGTGTCCCATTAGCTCGCCAGTTTGAACACTAAATGTGTTCTCTTAATAATTAATTCTTCTTGTATGAGGATTTTTACTTCATCAGAAGGCTTCGTGTTACAGCTCCTCCTGCCCCGTCCAGCAGTCGTATCCCTGGATTTATTCCTTCAGCCCAGACTGTTGTGCTCTTGGTGACAGACCCTGCTACATGTTTTCTACTAGGTTGTATGTAGTTTCCTTAGAACTCTATGCCCAAATAAAACGTGTAAAGAGAAACCTTTCCTATGTATCCCCTGGTTATAAAAATATGGTGATTATTTTGTGAATGAAGAGAATGGTTTTTCCTAACATAAACAGAATCATCTAAATCCATAGATTAATCTCGTAATAGATTAATCTTAAAATGGAAGTGTTATTTCATGCGCTTTGCTTGTCATCTGCTGGAACAAAATCCACAGCTGTGTTTTGCGGGAACCTGCCATACCCTGAACAGTGATAAGGAACATCTGTTAAAGCAGCTTGCTGTTCTTGTCATTCTTCCTCAAATACCCGGTTTTCGTACTGCCATAATTTTAGCACTTTGAACGCGGAACAGTGCTTTGTCCTTGCGTGGCTTGGTAGCTAATTTTGAACATATGTGAAGCAGAAGTACTTTGTTTTGTGGCTGAGAAAATGAAGATGAAACGGCGATCATGAATGGCGAGTGGGGAACGAGGGGACAGAAGCTGCCGCCGAGGTCTGTCAGGGCAAAGACACCTCCTCCACTGCCAGCCTGGCTCTGCAGGGCAGCCCTCCAGACTGGGTCGGTTTCTCATGGCGACGCCTGGGGCTGGGAGGCGATGCCCAGGCTGCCTTGCTGGCCGCAGCTTGCAGGGGCTCTGCCGGCCCCGCTGAGGCCCGGTGTCGGCCGGCGGGCTCGGTGCGGGCAGAGGCGGCGGGAGGGTGGGAGCGAGACCTTCCCAGGGTAGCGCAAGGACAGCCTTTCCACTGGTGCCCCGAGCCAGGGCTGTGGTAGATAAGCATTGCTTGTTAGGAAAGAAACCCGAGTCGCTTCTCATTTTGACCTAGGAAGTGAGCTGGGAGTGGGAGGTGCCACCCTCCATGAACTGAGCATTGTTTCAGGGCCAATTTCAGGCCAATTTTTGTTAGGCGACTTCCAGAAGCATTTAATTATTTCTCATCTAAGGAAAGGTAAATACATAAGAGCTCACATAGCTCTGACATCTACTGATTTTAAATGCTGATGTCACTGCAAACTAAAATTTGGACAATTAAGAATCATAGAACGCTTTGAGTTGGAAGGGACCTTTAGAGGTCATCTAGCCCAGCCCCCTGCAGTGAGCAGGGACATCTCCAACCAGACCAGGTTGCTCAGAGCCCCGTCCAACCTGGCCTGGAATGTGTCCAGGGATGGGGCCTCCACTACCGCTCTTGGCAACCTGCGCCAGTGTCTCACCACCCTCATTCTAAAAAATCTCTTCCTTATATCGAGTCTAAATCTACCCTCAGTTTAAAGCCATTGCTCCTTGTCCTATCACAACAAGCCCTGCTGAAGATATTTTCTCCATCCTTCCTGTAGGCCCCTTCAGGCGCTGGAAGGCTGCTCTGAGGTCTCCCCGCAGCCTTCTCTTTTCCGGGCTGAACAGCCCCAGCTCCCTCAGCCTGTCCTCACAGGAGAGGTGCTCCAGCCCTCGGATCATCTTTGTGGCCCTCTTCTGGACCCACTCATACTGAGATAACAGTTTTATAACCCTCAAACTGAGTAAATAGCTAAGAGTATCCTAATTTCTGACGGAATAATTGATGCTTAGAGTGGTGTTCGTTTACATACCAAGGCGTCCATGAAGCCCTCGGGGATCACAGCTTGCTCTTCATGTTATACAGTCAGACTTCAACTGCAACAAAGTTGAACAATTTTCTGTCAAGGAGTTTCTTGGATATCAGTGTTTAGACATCGAAAATTTAACCACAAGAAGAAAAATCTGAAAACCCAGAGAAGCAGCTCCCAAGTGACTGGAAGCCTGTGCTATGTAAAGCCCTCGGTTTCAGGGGAGAAGCTGTTTGGGAGTTGGCTTCATCAGGTCCCAGCTCAAAGCCTTCTGAAAACTGGGGGAAGGATTCCCAGCAATAACAGCAAGCTCTGAATTGGGTCCAAGGTGAATTGTGGGCTTTGCTACTTTTATTGTAGATGCGAATGCGACACTCATGATTTTTCACACACAGGAGCATGGTTCACATGGCTGTAGTATTGGCAGAAGGTTTTGGTCTGACATGGAGCACGCGTGTCCCCTCTTCCCTGTGGTTCCCAGCAGGCGCTGCCGAGGGCTGAGGGTGGCCACAGGCCTTGGGCGCCAGTGCCCTGTGCGCAAGGTAACACGGTGAGAAGGGTGACGAGGGTGCAGAGGGTCTCATCTTCAGGCGGCCCGAACCCTCGCGAGCAGTGCTGTGGCTGGCACTGCCGAGGGCACTGCCCTGCTGCAGATGGGCACTCTGCACTACAGCTGCTCTGTGGAGCAGCCGCACGGATGTGGGCTGGGTTTTCCCTGAGGCTGGCAGAGTAAAAAGTAAAGTTTCACTGGTTTCTGGGGAGTTTATTTTGTTTTTTATAATAAGTGGAATCTGTTAACAGATGCTGACAGTAATTTGGGGGAGATTGTTTTGGTAGCTCTTTTACCCTTAAGCTAAATCATCCTAGCCATTACCCTTTTACCCTTATGCTAAATCATCCTAGCCATTAATGTCTGTTGGGTTTGATTTCTTATGTGCTTTGCAGATGAAATTAGTAGTTTGCTGAGGTGTCTAAATTATTTAATATTTAATTTAGCATAACTTTAAGCAGCAACTTATACAGACCGTGGTCTCAGACCTCAACAAATCATGATGAAATATCCCCATAGCTGTAGTGAGATAGCACATGTGAGAAGCTCCTGTAGCATAGTGCTAAGCCGCCTTAGTACCTGCCTGTTGCATGCAAGGTTTATAGAAAGATTTCTCAGAGGAGAGATTTGTATGAGTTCTTCTTGGAGAAGACTTATCTAGAATCTAGATTAGACTTTATGCTTTGAAGCTGCTGATTTTAAACAAATGTTGCGTAAGGATATTTTGAAGACTTTCTTGCTGACTGCCGTGTTTTATTGATGAATTACCTGAATGCTGGTGCTCCAAATGGTTTCTGGTTTTTATAAAGCAATTTCTACCTTTATTTTAAGCTTTAACTGTTGCATAGTTTTATAAAAGTACAGAACTATACTGTCTCTTTATTTTGAACAACCCCAGAAGACTGCTTGATTCCAAACTCTGTGTGTGATTTGAGTGTAACTTGTGTTTGCAGGTAATGTACCTCAATGTTTTCTTCTTGCTATGAAGATCATACAGGTTGTAAAAGAGGATTGTACATCTGCACATTGTACTTCTGCTGTTTGGCCTGATGGCTGTTAACAGCCAGTAACACTATGGAACCACTTTATAGTGAAACCTTTGATGTCCCCCTTCACCTGTACCTCCTCTGTTCTCTCTGCTCAATAGACCAAGCTGCACGGTAGGTGGGCTTTCCATAGCTGAGGAGCTGTGACTTGGCATGTGCAACATGGCATTGCACAACAGTGCTTTACAAACAGTGAGAGAGATTTACTATTTCACTTGATTACCAAATCAATTTGCCCCTTCCAAATTCACTATAAAGTGGGTCTGCTATGAATCTGAGCTTCAGAGAAGCCCATGCTGATGGCATTGCATAGATTACTGCATCCTAATCTTGCATGCCTTTTTGCAAAGCTTTCTTTTATTCTTAATTTATATTTCCTTTCTTGCTGCAGTTTTTTTTCTCTGTTTTGTATTGTAGGATCGGGATATTCACCCCTAGAAGATGATGAAGATGTGTATGCACGCAATAGATATAAAGGTGAATGCTTTGCTTATGTGCTAAAGAGGATCAGCTGATTGCTGAGAGAAAGTTTCATTCTTTTTCTTTTCATGGATTATAAAATCTTGGTGATCCAGCTCCATCATTTTTCTCATGGACTTTTAAATCAAGATGTAATTTCTACTTTTTTTTAACAGTGGAAATTAGACCAAGTACTGATCACCACTCTTTTATGCACCCGAGTAAGTAACTTTTGCACTGCTGTTGCTCTTGAAAGATCAGGTTCTTAAACCATGAAAATCTATGAAGAGCTTCTCTTTGTTCTTCATACATCCTAACAAAACCATCAATGATAAGCTGACTCAAAACCTGGGCCTGCTGATGGTAATGTATAGAAGTACGTGCAAGAGAACTTGATTTTCATGACTTTTTTTTTCCCCCATAAAATTGTTTGCATTTCAGGTAAACCTTCTACCTGAAATGCCAAGTGAAGGGTGTTTAACAAATGAAAGTGTACATTCCAAAACCAAATTATATAGCTGGATGAATGAGTGAACGGACTGGCGTGTTTATAAAGCAAATTCGGTTTTTCTTCCCTGTTTTTTGATTTTGCCATTCAGCAAGATTGGGAAGTTTTTTGCCACTACCAGTAGTTCTTCCATTTACTGTGTCCATTTTCTTAAAAAGTCTTCTGTCTCAGTACCCCTCTCCTTTGCCAAAATCCTTCAGAAGCCTAGACAGTGAGGAAAGAAACTTAGCGTTTTACTTGTCACTTTAAATGGTACCTGTGTTTCTATTGAGTAAACTAGTCTGTGGACATGCTAGAATTGTAATGTAATCATTTTGATTACTTGAAAATACTGGGCATTGGTGTCCTGTTGTGCATTATTGATTGTCTGCAAAGACTCAATGGGCATTACAAGTGGTAAGTCATAAAGTAATTCAAACATTTATGAACAACAAAGAGGAAAGCACAGATGCCATGTCTATGTGCTGTTTTCGTAAATGTCTTATGTTCCTCTCAGTAAAATACTCAATGTAAAATTTTGCTTTCAAACACATGCAGAAATATTTCTCGAAAGCTTTAGTTAGGTAAACTCATTTTTCGTTGGCTTTTAACATGTAACCCTCTGCAGACACATAGAAAAAGAATTCCAGAGATCATGAAGATAAATCAATGCCAATTCATGCCAGGGCAGGCAAGTAGTTAAAATGCGGGTTCTGTATAAATTGCTTTTATATGGTGATCCAAAATGGATTATGCTCATGTCAGCCAAAATGTCACCAGGGTAAGTGAAACATAATGACTCATTCACAGAGATATTAAAAACTGCACTGAGCTTGGAAGTGCTACTGCCAAATGTTGAAGATCAGACAATGTGGATCTAAGAGTGTAAAGTGTTGGAGTAGAAAAGGCTCACTCTTCATTAGCATACTTATTTAAGTTGATGTTGGGGGGAAGGGGGTGGAGAAAGACAAAGCAAGGAAAAATCAGCTGAGTAGCTACGTTCAGAGCTTCTCCTTATACGTGCAGTCCAGCATTTTGGGTATGGCCCATTGCCTGGCAAATAAAACTTCACAGTAACAAATAACTAAATGTGTTTTCTTAACTGATGTGAACATACATAAGGAGCATTGTTTTTTCTTTGCATACATACTCACTAAACAGTGCAAGCAACCACACAAATTCGTCCTCTTAGGCACCTACAAACAAAACATTGCAGTTTATTGGTGGGGGGAATCAACCTCCTACCAAACCCTTTTGTCTTCGTCTGGATGTTTTTCGACTTGCTCAGCTTTCCAGAGAAACATCGCTGAGACTTTCTGCACCCACAGCATTTTTAAAGAGTTTTTCCTTTGCTCCCTGGTGAACTCTTAGCTCCGCGAGCTGGTGTACCAGCAAGGAATGGTACAGCCAGTCATTTTGCATGCTGCTTGTGAAGGAAATGCTCAACTGAGGCTGGTGTTTAAACGGGACTGAGGGGTTGAGGGAAAAGATGCTTTAGATAATGCTTTTTTTCCTACCAGTTGGCATGGCTGTGTCTGATCATGTTTGATGGGGCAAGGCTTCCTGAATACAGCAATGCCTGTGTTCATCACAGCTCTAGTGCTGCTGCTCTGATGATCCTCATTCCTGACGTGTTTTCTCAAATATTGTCATGATCAAACAGTAGCCCTAGCTGTAGAGGCAACGCTGTGGCTTCAGCAATTTTTGCTAGCTGCCTGTTTTCCAGTGGTTTCAAACACAGGATTGAGTCTCTGAAATGTTTTACTGCTAAGTGATAATGCAGGCTATTGTATTGCTGAGGAACGGCACAAAATTTCCGTTAAACAAAAAAACCCACTATGTAGATCCTGGTACCTAAAAACTCAAATTTCAGTTAGGTGAACAGAGCCCAGTACAGATGGCGAAGCTCCAGAAGATGTGCCTGGGAAACCTGTAGCTTTTCTTATTTCTAAAGCCTTCAGGAACACAGCTGATCTTCTCTTGAGGCAGAGAACAGCTTGTGTGATCTCTCGGGGCCCCATCCAGCTCTAATATTCCATAAATACTCCATGTAGCTGCTTAGCCTTCGAAAACCAATATGTGCCTTCACGTAAAAATAAACAAACTTTGATCTAAAACTTTGTTGTATTGTTTGATGTGCTTTCAGGCACATAAGCTTTTCAAGTTAGTTGGGATTTTTTTTCAGTGATACCAGTTGGTCTAAACCCAGATATTTGCCCCCTTATAAACCCTGCCTCACTCACTTTCTTCTATTCACATTCCGTTCTAGAGTAAGCATAATAATGTTTTAGATCAAACAGATGTTCCTCCTAAGCTCTTCAAGTTATCTGCATCCAAAAGCAGGTCTGGTTTTGTTTTTCTTTCTGACAGTATCATTTGGTCCAGTAAAAGATGTATTACCTCTCCCTAGGAGCCTTGCTTTGTTTCTTTCTGTAGACCACCATAGCTGCAACAAAACTACAGGAAGGGCTTTTTTTTTTTTTCAGTATTCCGTTTGTGCTCTAAACTGCATTTGTTAGCTGTTAGCCACTTTTTTTTCTTAAATATATGTGCGGCTGTTTACTCAAGGCAAGCGTGTTTGTAAAGCCACAAAAATTTGCAGAAAAACTCGGGCAATTTGCAATACCTGAAACAGCTGCTTTGCCTTTTTTTTTTTTATTTGCCTCTTGATCATGTTGCAAAGCGTGTTTGTCTGAATGCTCTTTACAAAGGAAATCAGCCATGTGCATTTGCACCTTATATATGTCGAAAACCTGAGGCATAAATATCTTGAACTGATTTGCTGAAGGGTTACCTAGCTGGCTGCCGCAAAAGCTCAGTCTGCCTGAGTCTTCATCCCCCCCTGTTGTGCCCCTTCAGTCAGCATGCTCCTAGTAACTTCAGGTTTAAACCTGTCTGCAGAAAAACTGAGGCCTCCTCCTTAGTTAAGGAGATCCTATAGCAAGTGGGAAAAGATTTTTTTTTTTTAAATTAAAAAATAAAATCTATGTTTAGAGTCTTGAGAGCATGAGACAAACAAGTGTGACAGAAAAGCTGAAAATTTTGGGGATGAGACCACTGAAGGGGAGATTATGGAAAACTTGTTGTTAGCTCGGGAGGAGGAGAATTTCTCCAGGAGGTGAGTGAGACAGAGGCAGCCTCTGTGAGTCCCACATGGCATGGCTTCCCCCACAGGGTGCTCGGAGGTGATGCTTGAGACTGCCCCAGTGGCAGTGGGGTAGGCAGCTACGGAGGCCGAGGAGATGGGTGCTGTCATCATTCATTATGTCAGCAGTAGCTGATTGACTTCTGTTCCCATTAGCTCACACTCCTCACCTGCTCTCCCAGTTTTAATCTGGTTCACGGCAAGCATGGAAAATGTGAGCCACTGTGATACAGCCCCTCAACAAAGTGGCCCAAGTCAGCTGATGAGGGTTTTTTTAAACGTCTTTTGGTAACTGTGGGATGGAGATTAGGTTGAAGGACAGGAGATGGTTGTTTGTTTTTTTTAAAGAACTAAAACAACAAAAATCACTCTCCATCAAACTACTTTGCACAACTGTAAGGTAAATAGTGGGGGATGTGTTTGACGTTCAGTAATTTTGGAAAACAGGACCACAGGTGAAAAAAAACACAGATGGGATGATGGTGTGGCTGAGCCAAAATACTGAACTGCGCTCTGCCCCTACCCTGCTGCATGCTGTTAGACTGGTCTGCTTGTTTCCCGTGGCTCAGTTACTGCGTATCTGGGGACACTGGGAATAATGCCAGTTACACATCTGTTTAAAGGGTTTTCACATGTACTGGTGAAATACAAAAATAAACATGTCACAATACAATATGACTGCTTCAGAAACGGACTAGTCTAGAGGAACGTGCTCTTGGTGTAGTCAAAAGCTTGACAATTAGTCTCTAATTTTAGTACTCAGCTGCTATTTGAGTTGATTCAAGACGAGCATAGCAAAATGTATGTGCAAAATGTAGTTTCCATTGGGAAAGTGTAAATGTGTCTTAAAAGACATCGTACACTGAATATAAATATCCCATGCATGAGAAATAGAACAGGCTGTATTGATTTTTGTTTATTTATGTGTGGGGCTGATCCAAATCATGTAGAAAAATGTACACAATAACTACAGGAATTAAGAACTAAAACTGACAAAGATGATCTAGAAATTATTTTTTGTATGTCTTCTCTGACTTTGTAAGGATGAAGGCTAAAACTCTTTGTGTTTTGTTTTTTTTTGGAGGGGGGTCCATCTTTCTTGCAGATTTTGAAAGTTTTGTCATATACCTCCCACATGTCACACACTGTCACACAGGATTTCAGGACCTGTCATCTTTCTCTTCTTGCCTTGCAATCCCTCCCTCTCCATGGGTCCTTTTCAAATCTTGGAGCTGAGAAGGGGCAGGCTTAGTCACTCCTTGTGTAGGAAACTCCTACTGAGAAGCTGCCCGCTGCGGAAGAAGCACGGCTTTCTTGGTGCACCCTGTTGTCAGCGCTAAACAAAGATTCTTAAGCTTTGGCTGGGGAGGGGAGGTCTCTATTTGATACTGCACCCACCGGTGTCACAGTAAGGTGTTAAATCTTTGCAAGAAGATGGTACCCATATGCTGAGTATTTTAAAGTGTAGCCCTGAGCAGTTATTAAGGGTTCAATTTTATGTACGTGTGTTTACCTTTTTCCCATGAGTTTGGTAGGAGCATTAGCCATGAAGTCCCAGCCAAATTCCAGCTTTCCTCTGACTTGGCAGATCCATTCGTGTCACTGTGCTACATCCAGGAGCAGCTAGAAGGTGGTTCTTGTGCTTCAGGCTACATTTCCATGATATTAGGGAATGGCAGTCCTCTACCCGTCTTTTGAGGTGAAGAGTACAACACATGAAGTCCAGACCTTTGACAACATTTAGAACTGAATTTAAGTTTCTGCAGCTTGCATTCCTGTTTCTGAAGATGTGCTAAGAGTATATAGTAGGCTTGTGAATGAACATTGACACCTTCTGAAGGATTTGACAGCAAGAAGTGCAGGGGTTTGTGCTGTCAAATATATGCATTGTGCCTGAATGCAGGTTGCACTTGGAAGCTACAAATTACTACCAAAAAGAGAGGAGTAAGGCCAGATCTTTCTTGAAAGCTCTTCACTTAGTCTGTTGTATTGGACACTTGCCTTCAGATTTAATCATGGCAATGGTATTGTGCCCATTTGCTGGTAGAGGGCTATTTTTTTGATGATATAAAGAGTATTTGAATGTTTCAGTGTTTGGTGATACAAAGAGTATTTGAATGTTTCAGTGTGGCACTGCAGAACTGTGGAGAACAGTGAGAACTGCTGTTCTTGTACACTTCACAAGTTCCAGTTCAGGCTTAATCCTGGGTGCTAACTTGGAAAGTAATTTTGCAAAACTGGAGCCGTACTTAAACCCTGAATGGTTGTTCTGACACATGGAGGATGTGTAGAGACAGTCTTGACACATTGGTGACATGATTTATGTAAGTCACATCCTTTCTAACTGTGGGAGAGCTTGAATTATCACAGAGTTGAGCCAAGGCAATGTCCTTTACTGCACAAATTATTATGGGAGATTTTTTTTTTAATAAGCAGGAAGAGAATAAAGATGACAACTACAGCTAGACTACATGTGTTGCTAACGCAAACTTCTGTTACCAAAGAGAAGTGAGATGTGTCTATTTAAAAACAAGGGAAAAAAGGTCCGGTTGTCATCAAACTGTCCACATGGTGGCACACATATTCCATGGACAAAAAAACATAGCCCACGACCCCAAAATCTAACAGCTACAATCGTTTTAATGTTTGTAATAAAAACGAGCTGCCAATCTTTGAAGGGCTGACCTTCTGGTGTGTAAGTCTTAGTGCACCTTGCTGCATTGTTAGTTCCCCACTTTGAGGATTGGTGGCTTTTCAAATAAGACTTTTTTTTTTTTTTCCATTTCTTCTCTGTGACCTTGAATAAAGAAAGTGATTTTGTGTTTGTGTCTGACCTTTTACATTTTGCCAAGTATGAGTGGTTTTTTGTTCTCTGTGCTAGAAACACCGTGGTGCTCCCCCATTAAGGTGAAACATGGTTATGCAAACTGCAGGACACCTCAAGGGGAATATTACAAGAATGTATTGGGAACAAGATGTGATATTCGCTGTCAAAAAGGCTACGAACTGCATGGCCCTCAGCAGCTAATTTGCCAGTCAAGCAAACGCTGGTCTGGGAAAGTTCTGTGCAAACGTAAGTAGCTGTGAAATCTGTGTGTGTGGCTTGTGCCTCAGATTCAGCAGACAATAAACTTTACTTACCTTTGAAACAGTGATCTTAGGATTGTTATTTGCATTTTAAACGTTGACAGTATACTTGGATATGTATATTGGCTTGTTGCTGATCTTACAGTGGTACATGGCATGGTAAGTATCATGAGTGGTACAAACACTCTTGGTAGAGGACAAAGACAGGGAACATTATAGGAGTGGGGGATTTTGGTTTGTGGGAACGATTTGATGACAGAGCCATAAAGCTGCGCTGAGATATTGCCCATCTTGGATTTTGTAAGCTGACACAATTTGTATAAGGTGTCTAAGCGGTCTCTTGCAGTAAAACATTTTCTGGGAAGAGAGGAATAGGTACTTGTCATCTTTTTCTCATATATATATTGCATTACGCCACTGTGCATGTAAATTAAATTTGAAACACAGCTAATGAACTGTGAAAAGCTTCATGTGGAACATGACTTTCTCCCACATGTCGTTTGCTAGCTGCATCCTTATTTCTGTGTAATGCCCCACATTCATGTTACTCTGAAGGGCGATAACAGGTTTCCAGAAGCCTTTGCTTTCTGTTCCAGAAAAGCGCTGCCCCACCTTGTCCATGCCGACCAACGGGGGCTTCAAGTGTTTAGATGGTGCCTACTTTGGCTCAAGATGTGAGTACTACTGTTCACCAGGATACCAGCTGAAAGGCGACCGTATAGTGACGTGCACGGACAACAAAGTTTGGAGTGGCCGGCCAGCGTCCTGCGTTGGTAAGTAGAATGGTTAGTCTGCGTCCTGGAAAGTCGGCATCTTGATGTAACTGCTGGTGCCCGAGTCCTCCAAATAAATTCTAAAATGCTCTTTTATCCGGTTCCTGGGGGAAAAAAGCAACTGTCCCTTCTGAGGAAGCAGAGAACAGTTTTCCAAGGGATGCAGAGTGCTCTCTGTCACTGAGTACTTTCAGTCCCAAGTGATTGTCTTCCTTACACGCACGCTATCAGGTCCAAGCGTTACTACTGTAATAAAGATGAGGCTGGTTTAAATGGTCAGTGCTTTACAATGCTTGTAACAGCCTTCGCTGATCTCTTGGGTAACTCGCTGGTAGGTATAATTACTGTGCTGCTCTTCTAGCATGTTCTCTGTGCTGGAGTCTGTCCTGCTCTCTGCAACTTCACGATAAAACAGGTTTGAAACTAAAGCTTTTGTCTGCCCTCCCCTATTGCTTTTCTTTCTTGGGATCATGGTTTCCAAATATGTCCAGGGAATATGAATGGGTTGTAGTTACCAGCATGGTTGCAGTGAGCTACACTAAATTTCAGGCTAGTTCACATTAGTTATGCCAGCAATTTTCATTACATAGTCAGCGGTCTCCCAAGAACCTCAGCTGGAATAATTGTTTTTATATACAGAAATCAAAAGAGAGATAAACAAATACTGAGTCTATTTAAACTTTCCTTCCTACCAATGAGATTTCAGCAGATAGTGAAGTCTCAGCTGCTGCTTTTGTTTCTGGGAAGCCTCTGATAAAAGGTTCAGCAGCCACCCACAAAAGAAGGTATTTTTTGGCCATCTGAATTGGCTACCAGTAATTTGAGCTTGTGGGTAGTAGAGTATTTGTGCTCAGTGTTTTCTGCCTATGATAACTTGGTTTTCCTTGAATGCCTGCGGCTCAGTCTAGGTTACCAAATGGCTTTAGAGTCTCTCCACTGTGGCCTGACGTTCACAGAGTTTTGTTCAGGTTTCCTGTTACTTGGTGTTGTACAAATGTAGATATGAGCCCGCTGCTTAGGTCTAGACTGTTTGTGGTGTCTCTTGTTTTTATTTACAAAAACAAGCCTTGTCCTTCTCAATGGTGTGGACAGAGGAAGAAAAACAAACCCTTTTAAGTTTGGAAATGATAAAATGTTGTCCTCTGTATTTCCTGGCACTTCCAGAACCTCATCTGTGTGCAGCGATGGCGTGCTTATTACAGAGGATGCTGTCTTGCAGAGTAAGCAAGAATGTCTTTAGCAAAAAAAGAGGCTAAGTTAGCACTAACACTTATTTTTGATTCAGAAAATGCAGGATACTTTTTGCATAGGGTATGATTACAAGTCCCAAGTAACCCAGTAAAAGTAATACTATTATCTGAGTTCTGGTAATACCACATAGAATGGAGAAGACCCCCTTCAAACCTTGCGTGCACACAGTTCCTATATGTGAATAGTGAGTTATGCAGTTAGCAAACTATTTAATAAGGTATCTTTTGACCTCTTGATAGGTAGCATAGAGATTGTTTTGGGGCCAGGCATGACCCCAACAGTATAATAGAGTTTGCAATTGGACACATATCCCTTACTGCAATTCACTAGTTACAGAAAAGTCATCAGTGACCCGCAGCCTACGAAAGCTTACCAGTGGCTGGGAGAGAACTGGCTGAACAGCTCACTTGCAGCGGAGTAAAATTAAGGTGAGGGGAGCAATGAAACACGAAGGCAAAGAGGCTGGTTTATTTCTTACTTTAGCTTATAAGCAATTAGTTACACTGTGCACAGTAGGGATGTTACGTGTGATCATAGGCATGGGCTGGTAAAGTTCTGTCATTGCAAATAGGTAGGAAAGTGGCTTGGGGACACCACAGCTATTAGCATCAAGTATAGAAAAATTACTGCAGATCTGAATTTATAATCCTCTTGAAAACAAGGGACTGTCTTCTACCATTTGTACTGCAGTTGCGCTGCTTAGCATTTTTGCACAAAACTACTTGGGGTTCGCAGTGCAGTAATGAAGATCTGCGTAGGAAGGGCATAAGACTAACATCATTGCTGAAACAGGTATTCATTAAAAAGGGGGAAAAGATTTTTTTTTTTCAATTAAAGAAAAATAGGTATGTTTTAGCAGTCACTTACAGCAGTCCTTACAGACAGTGAGTATTCTGTCCTAACAAAGCAGACTGTCTGTCCCCTGTCCCCCTCCTGTAAGAGGAAGGATATCCTTCAAGTTGTTGAAATAACTTAGATTACAAAAGATCAATGTACAGCTGCTTTCAGTTATCGGTTAGCTAAAAATGCCAATACTCACTTGAATAATATTTCCATTATATCCTTAATGCACTGTAACATAGGCTGAAATAGGTATTTGCCTCTAGAAGATTGAAAAATGTCACCGTCTTTTCTTCTGTAAAGGTTTCATTTTCCTGCTGATTGTGTAAGGGACGTTGTGCTAAATGGCTGTCACTGTGCTAAGTCATCCTTTTGTCACATCCTGAGACTGTATTGATAGGTGGTTAACAGCTTCCAACTACGGATGTCTGAAACAAGCTTTGCACTCTGAGTCATTAATTATACACGCCCTGATAATGGATGTTTTGAAATACAGAGCAATGCCTTGTGGAGGGAGGTGGGGAGAGAAGGACAATGTTTTTCATTCCACCCTGTTATGATTTCCAGTCTCTTGATTTCTTTATGCTTTTGACACAGACTAATGTTTTGAATTAACTTCCAGCCATCATTCAATGTCATCAGCAATCAGTGATAACAGTGTGTTTATGTAGCAGCAGACTGTTTACCTGTCCCAGACGGATTCTTGAATAAGCAAGCAGTGGGCATTCCATAGATCCCTCTGTTTCTTTCCTATTGTCATCCCAAATTCACAAGCAAATAAACGTCAGCCTTTAACAACATATGAGAAAGACAGTTAACAAACTCTTTAAATTTTGTTGAAATTGTTAATATGGCTAGTCCCAGAAGTATGTTTAAAAGAAAATAATTCTGAAACCGATTTGAAAACTTAGCGTTTTTCTCCACAAAGTTTAAAAAGCGGCATTAAAAGCCAGTATTCCACTGCTGACCTCTTGATGCCATGTCTGCAGTGCCGCTTCCCTGCATGGAGCCAGAGTACCGGTTGCTGCTGCAGAGCAGCCAAGAAAGGTGACAACTTACATGAATGTGGCTGAACTGGGCCAAATTTTTTATGAAATCTCAATTTCCCTGCCCATGACTTAAACTTGGGAGCTGAGATTCACCCGTTTAATACATAGCCCTGCTAAACAGTTTAAATAAATCTGCTTGGCTGTTCGTTGGTCTTTCATCAGTGGCACTGTAGTAAAAGCGTACGTCCAGCCGTACGGGCTCGTACACCTTGCAGCGTGTCCTGGCTCCAGCTCTGCCCAGGAATATTATGAAGTGAGAGTCTGAGAATCCGGTGCTTGCAGGATGATTTTTCCTTCTGATTAAACCTCCCCAGCAGTCAGCAATCTTGTGGGTTTCTCACAATATCTACTGCACAGATGAACAAAGAGAGGAAGAGCAGATAAACAGAAGGGCCAGGCTCCTCGGGTACAATCTTGGGCATCCCTCCTTAGAGTTCAAAGCTAAATATAGTCCATTTGTTGGTAATGCTTTTTAACTGGGGACTATGTAAAGAAATTTGCAAGAACTGCTTTTAATTAGTTTTTTACACTGCAAGGGGTTGATTGTTGTCATCTCTTACTACTCTTACAAACAGGTGAGAAGTACAGGCTCCACCTGCCTTGGCTGGGACGGCTCCAGTGTTGAGGAGGCCAGCTGAAGGTGGTCCTGGGTTATGCTGACAGCAGGGCAAGAGCTGTGAAGAAAATGCATAGCTGAAACAGATGCACAGGTGCCCATTTCTGTGACGTTTGTTTCAACAGATACTGAACCTCCAAGAATCCAGTGTCCGAGCGTGAAGGAGAAAACCGCGGAGCCCAACAAGTTGACGGCCAGAGTCTTCTGGGACACCCCGGAGGGACGGGACACTGCTGATGGGATTCTTACGGAGTAGGTGCAAATCTGTAGATGTTTGCATTCTCTCCTGTCTATTCCTGGGGTCCTTGGTCAGCAGTTCAACTGATGAGGGTGGCCAGGTACCCTTCCCCTTAATTCATCCAAGATGCTTATTTATAGCTGTCACATGTCAATGGCCTGTAAAGAATTGCAAGTTTAATTTAAAAATTAAAAATTGACAACTTGAATTATTCAGGAACTGGCATGTAGAGGGGTAGCAGATTGTTATGGTTATTTTAGAGCTGATGGAATAGAAGACAATAGCATTTTGACTGCACCTGTGAAATTTTCCAGAGCTGCTTTTGTGTCTCTTCTCATATACAATGAGTTTTCTTACAGCAAGTTACCTTTTATATGTAACAATGAAAAGATAATAGTTCATTGGAGGTAGCAGAAGAGGCATTTTTGACTCTTTTAAAAAAAACAAAGACAAATTGGGTCACAAAACAATATCTGCAATCATCTTTAGGCTTCTTCCTGAAGTAGTGCTGGGTACTGATGTCACAGCATTCTGAAGTTCTTTGTAAAGTAATGCCTCTCATTTGATACTTAGGGAGCTTTAAACATTGTATTTAAACTTAACACTTTCTTCAGAATTTCCTTGTCAGTTTTTATGGTTTCGCAGCCACATTTTCCAGAAGACAAAGGTGCGCTTGTCATGGTACCACTGTCTCTGATTTACCCTTCTTTATGTCAGTCTAGCTAGATTATTGTAATGAAAAGAATATAGAAAATCTGCTTTTTTTTTGAACAAGTTACGTCCAGTTAGTGGACTGGTTAAGCTTAAAATCTCAAAATTGTAAGCATAAAAGATGTTTACAATCTCAAAATTGTTAGCATAAAAGATGTTTACAGTTTTATGTGAATACAAAAAAGCTGTAGAAAGACACAGGACATTGCCTTTTTATTGCTACAGTTTAAATAATATCAGAAAGAAGAATTCATTAAACAATTAAAACCAATATTGCTGTTAAGGTCTAATGTGATAATTCCGTGGCAATTAACAGCATCAAAAAATTTTAAGGCTGATAAAATAAAAACTTTGAAAAGTGTCATAATAAATTCCAAAGTCTTTTTGATGAAATAATGTCTGGCAGGCAAAAAAATGGGGAATATCCCATGTAGACTTTGTCATATGAGTAACTGTTTCCTGGTCAAAAGAGGCTAGCTGTTGAATCTGTGGAAGCTTTTACAGAAATCTATTTTTATAAAATCTTGCTAAACTGTGATGTTTTATAGAGTGTACAGTGCTTTCCTTGAATGCACTGGGTCCTGCAGTCCCTTGAGTGTGTAAGCTTTTCCATTATGTGGAACACTGCTCAACCTCACTTCTTCAGTACTGAGGATACATTTAACACATCTGAATTCTCCTGACACGTTTACAGATTAAGAACAAGTGCCAGGTGAAAACACTACTGTGGATCACCACACCCTTCTGCTGTGACCATAAATCTCTCTTTCTATTCCATTTTTGTACATTAGTATAATCATAGGAGCAGTGCAGAGCAGCCAGATGGGGTACATCCCCATTGTAAGAGGCTGGAAGTTTTCTTCTGCTCTGCTGGCTCTGGGTTACACTGCACCCTGACAGTGGATTATTTGTGATACTAAACGAGGGAGGGCCCATGTTGACTTTTCCCTGTGTAAGGAAAAGAAAGCTTGAGTTCCATCAAGCGTGATGCTTGGCTACACTGTTGATTGTCTTACAGGAACCGAGGTGGCCCTGCGTGCTCTGCTTCCGTCACGTCGACAGGGTGGGACACATTTGTATGACTCCAGGGTGGGCTGTTGGTAGGAAGTGCCACAACCATTGCTCTTCAGGCTTTTACAGCATTGTCAGTAGGAAAATACTGGTGAATTTATGAATGTCTGTCCCATTTTATCTCCATTTTTAGTGTTATTTTGAAAGGCCTGCCACCAGGGTCACATTTTCCAGAAGGTGACCACAAAATCCAATATACCGTGTATGACAGAGCTGAAAACAAAGGCACTTGCAAATTTCTTGTTAAAGTCAGAGGTAAGAATTATGTTTTACACCATAAATAGTCATTGATTTGCATCTGGCTTAGTAGGCAGTTTGAGCAATGTCCTCATTTCTATATTTGTCTGCATGTGTATGTGTGTATAAGCTGTACGTTGATGGTGAACGGGAGAACGCTATGTTGCTTAATACCTGGGGGGCCAGGCCTGCAGCAGGGTGGGTGGCCGGCCCTCCCGCACATCAGGAGAGAGCTTTGTTGATCAGTCCTGCCTGCAGCNCCGCACCCCTTCCCTCCTGGCGGCTTCTCCCTCATACTCAGCTACTCAGCTTGTGAGGTGGTGAAACAAGCATGCAAAGGATTTTTTTTCAGCTGTGACTCACGTCTGTCAAGCAGGGCTGCCCTTTCACAAGTCCAAATCTTGAAATCTGGAGTTGAATATACAGAGGTGAAACCTGNAGGTTTCAGCTTCAGCTCTCTTTGTGCTCTGTGACCCATTGTCACCATGATACCACAATGACACGCATACACCTATACATCTGTATCATTTTAGTTTACATACAAGTTAAGAGGGTGGCTTTTTCATTTATTTGTTTGGGGTTTTTAAGTACAGGACTCTAGTAATATAGAAAGCAACCAGAAAAATGCCGTATATATTGGTATGCCACTGGCCATGCTACCCTGTAACAGTGTGATTCATGCCTTGTCTTTTTACTTTTTGACACTTGCTTGAAGTCAGGCGCTGTGTGAAATTAAACGCCCCAGATAATGGCTACATCAAGTGTTCGGGTGATGGAAATAACTATGGTGCTACATGTGAGTTCTCCTGTATTGGTGGCTATGAGCTGCAAGGAAGCCCAGCTAGAGTATGCCAGTACAATCTGGGGTGGTCAGGAGTGGAGCCAACCTGTGCACGTAAGTGAGTATTTCACCATTTTACCAGAAGGGCTGCCAGAGCAATAGTTCTCCTGGCAGTGAGAATTTGGGAAGGGGGGGTGTGGGGTGGAACGCAGCTGCAAACTTTAATGCCCTAGAGGTAAGAAACTTAACATCATTGTCTGCTCTGCCAGTTTGCACTTACAGCTGAAGCCTTTGCCACCTTTGGCTGCTCATTCCTAGGATGATGATGGTACCTTGCAACTGGTAGTGTATTTTAGCTCAAAGCTCTCTACAAAACTTCATATTGTGGAGTCAATCCATTTTGCAAGCCAGAACAGCTTAAAATTGTTGGCTTCAGTGAGGCCCGTGTTTCACCCATATCTTTTTTATTATGATTTCTTAGGTTTGTGCTTCCGTTATCTAACAGTTTGTGCTTTTAGAAATAGATCTGTTTTCAGTATCCTCTGTTTAAAACTTTTTATATTTATTTCTAGCCATGAATATTAATGTGAATGTGAGGACTGCAGCTGCACTTCTGGATCAATTTTATGAGAAGCGGAGACTGCTAATTATTTCAACTCCTACTGCAGCCAACTTCTTCTACAGGATGCAGTTGGGAATGCTGCAGGTAAAACACATTTGTGGGGGGGGGTG
>Ga0065711_1001505_pt1 | contig 42720 bp, 33 predicted proteins | sample Hoacrofraction12_FD_59098 | JGI IMG/M metagenome (GOLD analysis project Ga0065711, IMG submission 59098) | Hoatzin crop microbial communities from Cojedes, Venezuela - Epithelial fraction 12 v2 (version 2) | ecosystem: Host-associated > Birds > Digestive system > Esophagus > Crop | place...
AAAAAAAAAAAAAAAAAAAAAAAACTGGAGGGAGAAAAAGGATGTGTAATCAGCTTCTCCTGCTCTTTATTCAAATCTGAGGTTCACTTCCTACCTTTCCATCTCTGGCAGGTATTTCCCAAACTAGACATCCTTTCCAGCCACCCACTATTCTCTACAGGCACCTCTCAGTTAGGGGAGCAGAAGGGTAAGGCATAAAGCACTCCCAGCGGTTACTGCTCTGTATTGAAGACAGCTGAATCACACACTTATCACAACATAGTGGCGTGCTGTGCCTACTTTCCACACTTGAACAAAGAAAATTCTGATACATGCTCCAGGAAGTGACTGGTTTGGACATACAGTGGAGCAAACCCTCTTGCTGGCAGTCACAGGCTTTCCCTGACTGACATTTACTGGTTTGAAGTCAATGGAAAAATGGTGACTTACTGGCCTGGGAGGTGCTTAGCATGCTTCCTTACCCTTGCCTGGACATCCAGGTCTGACGCACAGCCCCTGACCTCTGTCGCGGGGCTGCCGGGGCGAGCTGCGCTGCCATCCCCTGGTTACCCTCCCAGCTTCGGTTCCCATACTGGGGTGATTTGATTTTGAGGCTGTAGCCTCAGCCTTTCTCTCGTGGCTGAGTTCAGATTTGGGCTTTCAAGGGTTGGGATTTTGTATTGTTCTTAAGGGGAAAGGAATTAGTTTTTTTACTTATTTGTTTATGTTATTGGATTATTATCCAAAGAGACAATTAGGAAACGAGCTAGTTAGGAAAGTTTGCCTGTTTCCAGATCCTGGCGTGTGTGGGGGAGGAACACACCACTGGGCTTCATTTCCTGAGAACATTTTCATTCAGAAAGGCTAAAAAGTATCCGGGGACCACACAACAGCAAGAGGCTCCAGCCAGGTATGTCCCATGAAGCAGGGGTGCCCTGGTGAGGAGCGTGGTCCCCCCAGGACCCTGCATCATGCCCAGGGAGCAGATCAGACCACAAGTAAAGCCAGCACAGCGCCGGTGAACCACAGCATCGCTGCCGCCATCTGCTCAGTGCCCCATGGATGTTGCTACGCTGGTGGGCTATGTACTTAAAGCGCTGAAGATCAGTGATGCTACACCGAGTATTCCTGTCAGAGAATGTCCTAAGAAATTCAGCCTGAAGACTGAAAAATGAGTGGAGACCTCACCCATGGCAAAATAATAAAAATGTAATTAATATGTTCTGAGTGAAAGCAGCAGGGAAGAAGAGGAGCCTCATCGTGGGCTACACAAGATGGGTCGGAAACACTCAGAAGCACAGCCTTTTAAATCCTGCCTTTTTTTAGCCTTTCAAAGCAAAGCACTTCCTCCTGCACAGCTGAAAATATGCTTTTGAAATTAATTCCTGATATCCTTCTTGTTTAGCTCCTGTTTTATTTAGGTGTTACAAGTAGAAAGGCCAGAATTAAAAAAAAAATAAATGCAAAAGGCATCCTACAGGACAATCTTGCAGATTCCAATAATCAGCTTGGAAAATGAGAGCTCATCTTCTCATTCAATATTAAAGGAAATTAAAATCAGAGCCAAGACATTAAGGCTACCTGGAGCCTTCAAGTCTAGCTCTACCTAGAAAGAAAACCAGATACAGAACAAATTGGGAAAACAGGGAAGTTGTTTTGATGACAAATGAGTTCTCACGCACTTCAGGCAGCCCATGTGGAATAAGGAGTCATAGGCAACACTGCCAGCCATGGACCTCGTTATTGCACAAGCCAGTGCGGTCACTGCCCACTTCACCACACTCTGAAGTACTTGTCCAGCAAATGGGAACCAAGAAGTAGGTAAATAATTTCTACTTCATAGTTTCTATTACTTCTCTTTGGTAGGGGAAATCATCTTCTCACAAAGGTTTCCTGCTGCATATCTCTGGGTGGTTTTCCAGATGATCTAACAAGCCTTCTCTAATATTATTTCAAAGATGTGAAAAGCAGCAGTTTGGTAACACCTTGCCACGATGATGGAACACTTCCAACCTTCGGTCATTTCCACGGGGCAAGGGGACCTGAACTAGAAACTGCACTGTACACCAGAAAGAAAAGAAACTCTGGATAACCTGAAATAGGATCTACAGTATCTGTGTTTTCCTCCCGGAAATCTGTTATTAATTCATACTTACAGCCATTCATTTTCAACCACTTGCTCTGTTTTTTGTCTCTGCTTTTAGACCTGCTGGATGGCATACACCTGTGCATAGGCTGCGCGGTTAATCGGCTTGTCCAACCTTATGGGCTCTGGCATTCGCTTGTCTGTTTGAAATCTTCCAAATCTGAGGCAGTAGCACAAAATATGGCCTTGTTATTCCAGTCATGTTGCTGCTTTTTCTTTGTCTCCTCCTTGTCATTCATCCCAAAGCAAAACACTTTGGGTTTGTTTTCTTTTTTTCTTTTAAATCACCCTGAATGAGATAACTCCACTTTGCAGCAGCTCTTCTCAATCCTGGGAGCCAAAGAATGAAATCGGAAGAGCTGTGAGGAATTTAAATTATTCTTGTAGTTTAAGGCAAAGAAAATCTTGCTCCTCAACTCCTTAGGCTTCTTCTGTGATTTGAAATGGAGTCACTGTCTGTTGGTCCTGCAGTGCCCACACGATTACATAAAGTGGTCACTGTTTCATCAACAGAGTTTTCACTTTTCATTGTGAATGGAAGAGATGTGGGTCAGCTCTTCTCGCCATCCTGAAAAGTACTGCTCTGAAGCACTCTGGTCCCGTGGGCTGTCTCCAGCAGCAGACCTACCACAGAGGCAGAGGTCCTGCTCCTGACCCCAGCAGATGCCCATCCATTGCAGGGGGAGTTTCCCAGGGGTCATTCTGCTGGGCACCAGCTCAGTGAGGATCAAGGCTGGCACAGTTCCCTGGGGGCACCTCTGTGGGATCTGGGAGGTGGGATGGGGATGGGGAAGCAGCACCATTCCTCTTCGGCTGGGACACTGAGGCTCCTAAGCACACCGCTGTAGGCAGCTCCCCACTTTCTGGGCTGGGACGCACCGAACTGGGACAGTGGCACAATCCCTATGCGGCTGAGTGCTGTGGGAACTGGTGGCACAGGGAATTTTTCATTGCTCCCCAAAGAGCCTGGTGCAGCCCCGCAGGGCTCCGCTCCCTCTGCCCGCTGGGTTAACAGCCAGCCACCCAGCCGGGCTGCAGCCACTTGGCGAGGGCTCGGCAGGCGCTGAGGCAGGAGGCAGTGACAAGGACAGCCCCATTTTTGGTGTCCATAAGCCTTTAGATCAGCTCAGCTGTACGGTCTACAGGTTTTCTCTGGGTCTGCACCTCTGGAGCGAAGCCTGTGGCAGACCCTGCTTTCCAAGCGTGTGGGAGAGCACCACGCTGGCCCCAACAGTGAGCCGCTTTGTTTATTGTTCCCCCAAATGAGAGTAAAAGATGAGAGATGGGCTGATGTAAGCGAGTAAGCATGCTGTTGAAGATTTGCTTTTAAGCATCTAGGGCTCTGCCTACGCTATCTAACAGAAAGGGATTGTGTGTCTCAACAAAGTTGAAATTAATCTTCCAAACAAAGTCAGCCTTCTTCCACCAGCCCTCCCCAGCAGCACGTTTCAGATGCCCTTCGCCCTTCGCTGCCTGACCATTTTCAAGTTTGCAAGTTAATGCCCCGATCTGAGATACAGAATACCTTTTCCCATAAATGCCCAAATATAATGACTAATAATAAGCTTGATTTAACAGAAGTGGGAGATGTGTCAGAAGAAAAAAGCTGAAGGGTTGGACAAGGAAAGCACATGTCAGGGTCCAGCAAAGGCAAGACCTGCCACTGCACAAGGGCAACAGCCTGAACACTCTTGTACTGAGAACAGAGAGCACAGCACATTTATGGGTGACCATTCAAAAAATACAAAGCCTCTCAAGCAGAGGAACTTGTTCCCTTTATTGTTAGTTCTTGGCGTTACTCTTGTCATCTACGTGGAGTCTGGGATCACGAACTTCTGCAAAATGGGAGGGATGCCCTGAGAGTGGGTGCACTGGGTTGCAGGCGGGCAACAGCAGAGAGCTGGAAAACTGCTGCAGTGAAATCTCTGCCAAGCTCCTCCCTGCACCGCTGCCGAGGGCTGAGAGCACCTCAGTGCCTGGCCCTTCCCTTGCCATGCTGCGGTCATTCAGCCTGATGGCCACATGGCATCTCTGCACCCGACGGTCACTCATAGCGTTTGGAGGGGCCACTTTCTGCCTTCGCCGGCCCTGTGCCTGCTAAGCAACTGAAAACAAGTCCAGCAAGAAACTAGAAAACAAACCCTCCACGCTCATCTCTTTTGACTCCTCATGGCACTTTGACAAACACGAGTTTGTTGATCTTTCCAACAGTCATGTGAAGCAGGTAATTAATATCTTTAATTTTAGGGATCAGGAGACTAAGAGTGCAAATATAGATAAAGCAAGGCAGGGAACAGACGTAATTAGAGATCCTTTCTCCATCACTTTAAACCAGAAGATGCCTCTTTGTTTAGTGAAATGCCATCGGAGTAAAAGTATTTTTTACCCCCAGTATGAATAATGGAGATGATTCAAATGGGATCATTTCCAGTAACCCCTTGGTTGGTGCATTGTGCATGCCGTCTATGAACTTACTCCCCCGGGAGAACAATAGGGGAATAATCAATGTTATCTTCGCTCCAGTCAGCTTGTAATCGATCAAACTTTAAAGTTTGCATGCATGAGCTCAGCACTTCAAGATTTGGTTTGCAAACAGTTCAAGTTTTGAATTTCTCATGCACAAAAGAGCCTGTTAAGGTCAGCAGTGGCATTTTTTTTAGGTGATGGAAATATTTCCATTGTTAAGTTTTCACACAGCTCTGGTTAACAAAACCTTACTATCTGGGCCAAATTTAAGTTGGCAAGCCCTCATCACACAGAAATTCATATTCGTTATTTTCCAGACAAGCCCTCCAAATCTCCGCTCTTTGTAAGTGTAGCAGCATATACACTGCGTGACTTGCAAGCGGGAGATAACCTCGCCCTTTGGCCGAGGCTGTTGAAGAATCCAGCGGCTGGGTCTGAATGCGCTGGGCTGATTGCTTTGGGCTAAGTGGCTCTTTCTGATGGGTAAATGACCAGGCTGAGGGAAGTATATTTGTATCTCAGGCACTTCTTCACATACACATGCAGGAACTGGGTGAGTGCCTGCTTATGCTGATTGTAAATGTCAAGAACCGCTGATTTTGAATATAAAACAAATCGGGCAGCTTTCAAGTGTGGTATACAGGCAGTTAAGGACTCAAGTTTTTCAGTTTCTTCAGCTGGTAAGTCTGAGAGTCAGTAGGTAGAAACGTAACGCTTATCTCTTCGTGTTCCTTCCCTTTCTCCAGGGCTTCTTTGATATGAACACTTGAGGAAGCAAAAGAGCATCTGTAAATCATCTGCCAGCAGGAAGGAAGAGTTGGGCAGGCGCAGGAAGCCTCAACCACACTCCTGGCATCCTCAGCATGAACCATGCCAGAAAAATAGCTGAGGGAGGAGGGAACATATCTAAGGCTGGGCCAAAATGCTCTGTGCCCACCCACCCCTCCAAAAAGCCTTTAGAGGTGCCGGGATGCCTAGTGGCTGTTGGGGCTGTCCGGCGGAGCACAAGCCCTGGCTGCTGGCCCGCCAAGTGCACCCCAGCAGCACGCAGCATTCTGAGCTGGAAACAGGGCGTTTGTATTGAAAACTCAAACACTCCTGCACTGACAGACCTGCAAGAGTAAAGCTAAAAATAAAACCAGGCTTTTCCGTTCCTGAAAATACCCCACAGGTGCATATGTCAATAATCTACGCCCAGCAAAAGGCAGCAATCTGCAACAGAAGTTGCAAGCTTTTCGAAAGACCACAAAGTATTTCATGTTTAAACCACATTCAGTTGTTTCTGAGAGTGAAACATTCATCTTTTCCCGATTTGGAGCCTGGCAACCTTGGCCTGCAGTACAGTTGGAAATGGCTGTATTTCAACACGTTTTCCTTGTGACTCCGCTTCCAGCTGAGCCTGGCCTTGGTGCAGACGGGGCCAAGCGATGTCACCCACCCGACAAAAACTCCTTAGATGACCTTGCCAGGCTGAGGGACTGATGGCACTTTCTGCATCAGGCGTGAGGCAGCGTGGCAGAGAGGCCTGCAAGCATCCAGGCTCGACACCGCGGCCGCCCGCAGCCACGGCAGCACCAGCAGACTCACCCTGCGTCTCGGGCGAGCGGTGCGGGCAGCGCTGAGCTGTGCGGGCAGCGCTGAGCCCACAGGCATCGCCTGGCTGCTGCCGGTACCCAGCCAGCTCGGGATGTCTGCACCATGCTGCGACTGCAAGGGGAGGCTCTCTGCATCCACAACAAGAATTGCGAGGGAAATTGGGTCTGTGGCTGAAACAATTCATTTTCCAATGCAAACAGTCTATTGTGATGACCAAATAATTCAAATCATCGCTTGGGAAAAACAAAACAAAACATGCAAACTCCTATTCAGAATTGTCTCGGAGCTTGGCAGGCACCCTTGGCTTTATACAGAAATCAGCACTCAGGCTTTTCATTCTTGGGCTGAATTTCAGTGTGATATCGCCTACCTGGTGACTTGCGTTCGCGTGCCAAAGTCCAGGGACCTCATTGACTGCAGCACTTCGATACAGCCCATGTACTAGGGGAAACAGAGAGACAGAGGGAAAGGAGGACTTTGTTAATAGCTAGCACACAGATACCAGGAGTATCACAGAAGGAAGCAATTGTGATTTCAGTCCACTAAGTATATGCAGAACCACAGTCTAAATGGAAAATCAAATCAGCTATCCTAAAGCTGCTTCCTAAATAGATCCTGTTTTACTGAAGAGTTTAGAGAAGAGCAATAAAGATACCAGTGGCTTCAAAAACATAGCACAAAAAAAAGGTAAAGCACTTTGGGGACACAAAGTCCAATCATTCCTTTTTTCCAGTTCTGCACATTCTCACTGATTAGCCCGTGGGACTGAGCTGTGTATTCCTATACGTGAACATTGGAGGGAAATTCCTTGGGAGCAGAGGGGCTCTGGAAGCCCCATGGGACTGATGCACGCAGACCCTCCGTGCAGAAGAGCTGAACGTCCCTTCGGAGCAGCGGGAGGCATTACTAGGCATGAGGAAAACCACTGGCTCCACGCTGCTGCACGTCTGATGACAAATAACCTCTGCAGAAGATGGAGGAGGTAGAGCTGCAATTCCAGCTCATAGCAACAGCTCTTAAAAGCCTGCACTATAAACTGACCTCCTTTAAATTCGAGGCTGACTCCCACACTTCTGTTGTATGGGGAAGAGCTGGGGGCTTTTTCTACACTCATCTGGGATTTGCATAGGACTAATTTTCAGAACCATCAAGAATATGATGGCATGTCAGCCCACAGACTCCTTTGATGTTATGTACAAACCTATGGAACATTTCCATCTCAATGAAACGCGCAAGGTTCAGTCTATCCACTGAGTTTGCCTCTCCCAAAACAGATCTTACTAATTCTTTCAGCATTTCTGTTGATATCCATCTCTGCTGTTGAAGCACCCCGACATCTCCGTTTCACAAGGCTGGCATAGGTCTGAGCCTCTCAGTGTGCATCCACTCTTCCACAACGAATTCTCCTGGAGGGGAAAGGGCTTCCCGGGGCATCCTGCAGTGCTCACACAGTGCCCGCGGGCTGCAGCGACAGCCTGCCGGCGCAGACCTCTCCTGCAGAAAGGCGAAGCCTCTGGGGTGCAGCAGACAGCCTGGAAATCCCAGGGAGGGACATGCATGCTCTGTCCCCTTGTTCTGAATGGACAGAGGAAGCACTCTCTGTCCAGAGAAAAGTACTGTCTTTACCTCCTCTGCTGCGCTTTGCCTGCGAATCGATTCTTCTGCTGAGCCATTCAGAGGGGGATGGATTGAAGTATCTGATTCAGCTTTGGAGACTTTCAGAAATGAATGTGTGTGTTAAAAAGAGAACTCGTGTGCAGTCAAGCAGGGATTCCACAACAATTGTATTATCCCTATTTTGGTTTCATTCCAAATAGCAATGTAACCCTTGGGAGAACTCCAGAATTAGGTCAGAGCCCTGGAAGGACATCAATAAGAATCTGAAGGGTTAGCAGAACTGCTTCCCTAATGAACATTTAATGACTTTGTAAAGGACTCTGAGAGCTATCTTACTTGTTAAAGGCATTCCTGCTTAACAGGAACAAAGCAAACGTGGAAAATATGTCTAGAGCCTCAGCTTGTAGCACAGTAGAGACCTCTGATCCTACGGTATAAGGTCAAGCACCCTGTGAGCTGGTTGGCTCTTCTATCCTCGAAAAAAGAAAGATTTAGAGGAGTAGGTGAGTCATATGCTGATAAGTGAGTCCCCACTGCATCGTGAACAGATGCATGGGAAGCTACTCTAAGCAAAGATGAAAAATCAATATTAGGTTTTTGCATAAGTGACCCTGAGTGAAGCTGAACTTATCAATGATTCACAAAAGATCTTTTTTTTTTTCTCTCTCTTTAAAAGCCTGAGTAGGGAAGTGCATTAACATGGCACCTCACTGCGTCCCTCATTCACATTAGCTGCCATTGGTTATCTAAACCAGCACAGCTAGTAATGGCTGAACCGTCACATCTCAGTACAGAGAACCAGCAGAGCCCTGGGCAGGGGGACGCTGCCGGACTGGGGCAGAGGAAGTCAGGGTCACAGAGCTGGGGAGAAGCCATGGAGCATATAAAGGACAATGGGATACCAGAAGCCTATTAAAGAAAACAAAAGACACTCTCCAAGGAAGAAAAAATAATTAAGAAACAAACAAGGGAAAGATTAACCCCTCTACAGCGTGGTCCAACGAGCAGCACGACCAGCATACGAGAGCAAGGGGAAGGCAGGAGACAAGGGGACAAGCCTGCCTCAGAGACTTCTCCTGCACCTGGACTCCAGTTTGGGTGGTGCCCCTGCTCCCATCCTGCACACCCCAAACAACAGCGCCCGCAAAAAGCTAGTGGGCTCGTCTGGGGATGCCGGGTGGAGGCCAGCTCCCGCTTTCCTGTCGCAGGGAGGGTTAAGCTAAAGCATCGGCAGGGCAGCAGCCACGCGTGCCCTCCCGCAGCGCCCCGGGAGAGGCAGCCCCAGCCGCACACAGCCCTCGCCCCAGCCCAAGCTGTCTGCCCGGCGGTTTTGCAACATGGCAATAGCAATATCGAAGGTTCAAAGGTGGTGTCCAAGGAAGGGAGTTCATCTTCCTAAGCCCCACAAAGAAGAGCATGGCTCGGCTTCACTGAGCTGCTAGGGGAAGCTGGACCCAGGCACAAGGGTGCTGTAACCAGCCCAGGGCGACAAGCACAGACCTAACTGCAGAATTCTGCTACCTATAGAAAAATAAAATGCCAACACTGAAACAAGCTGAGTGCTAAAGACTTGCCATGGCCAATAAAAGCAGACGCTGAACCCACTGATCTGTCAGCAGCATGATGGAGAGCTCTTGCCAGGACAAGCAATAGCGAAAGGGAAGGGGAAGGGAGAGAGGACTCACTGGCCCCTGCTGGAAAGGGAACAGCTCCTCCAGCAGCTGATGTGCACAAAACTGTTCCGTCGTCTCCCTGCAAAGGGCCAGGGAGAGCATCAGCACCGGGGGCAGCTTCATCTCTCCGTGTTTGAATCTGGAGGGTGCCCTGGGGCTGGCTGCAGTTTCCCCGCACCACAGGGGTGGCGGGGAGGTGGGGGAGAGGGAAGGCCAGTTACTGAAGAAGCACACATCTTTTCACATCTATTTACAAGAGATGATGGAGAGTGACTGCAAACAGGATGAGGGACTGCAGGGGAGGAGACATGAAGGCATTAGGCAGGGCTCGTCTGAATAAGCTTTTCAGGCACCCTGTAATCCAGACCCACATCTCATTTCATTCCCTGCTGTAACATAGTGGCTCCAGCTCCAGCTTGAATGACCACCAGCGACTCACCCACAGGAGCGATACAGGGAGCAGCGCAAGGAGCCCCTAATTAAACAATACAGCTGCAGCCTCGCAATTTTACCTGTTAGTTAACAGGCATTAATTCATGCGCAATGCCAAGAGCAGCTCCTACAGACCTCATGGCCAACTAACAAAGAACCCAGGCGAGAGGATTTACTCGCAGAGGCAGTCAGGTAACCTGCTGTCCCTAAAGAGCCTCTGTCCACACATATGTGAGACTAGGTTCAAATTCCCCCAAAACACAACGCAGCCACCTGGGCAGAAACCCACCACAAGCAGCAGTGCTGTGCACACTTGAGCACGGTGCAGAGCTGACCCCCTGCAACCATTTCCCAGCACTGCTTTATCAAGGCGCTTTTGAAGTGGGGGGGAAAACCATTTCTGAGCTTCCCACCACCCTCTTCGCTTGCGGGCAAGGGCTGCCCTGGGTGGGTGCTGCCCCCGGGGAGGGCACAGCTCTCCGCTGTGCAGGGCAGGTGGCTGCAGAGCAGCCGGAGGGTTTCGCTTTGATTTGCTTGAGTAACTCACCGCCGGCTTTGATGGATCTGGTGGGAAGGGAAACTGGGCAGAAGCAAGCAGCAGCCACCAGTGCATCGCAGGACGATGGCATCGGAGTTGTTAGGAGACAGGCCTCTGCCTTTTACACCAAGGAAAAATGACTTTTGTCTGTGACAGCTGCGGTGCTGCCCTCCCTGTGGCTGGCTGCCAGGCTCGGGGACACGTTCTCACATGTTGGAACAGCTGATTTGGGATCCCCCCGCTTCTGCCCTGGCAGGAGTGTGAAGCACTGGCCTCCCTCCACAGACAACGCCGGGAGCCAGCCAGGGCTGTGGGGCAGGAGCAACGCACGGGTCACTGTCATTCTGGCGGGGAAGTTTTCTCAGCTCTTCCTTAGACGCTGCCTATGGCGGCTTTGAGGCTGAAAAGCCACTTGTCCCCTGGAAAGCAGAGACCACCACAGCTACCCTGGCAGCGGCACTGCGCTCCTGCCAGCTCACAGGTTGCACCACGCTGCCGGCCAGCCGGTCAGCTCGGCTGCCCACATTTCACCAGGCTGCATGACACCGTCAGCAGCCACCAGTCAGGCTGCTAATGAAGACCTTTGGCCCGTGTTTGCGCCCTGCAGGAGATTCGACCGGCTCGTTCCTCAGCCTGAACCACACTGGCTTCCTCCAGCAAGCACCAACTCCTTCCAGAGCCGGGAGCGAAGCCGGCAGAGCCTCTCCCCCATCCCTGCTGAGGGGAGCGGAGAGGCAAAGGCAGCCCACGGCTGCAGGCGTACTCCACCACAGGCATGGGTACCCCTGGGGCACCTGCAAGAGAGCTCAAAACCCGGGCAGAGCAGGCTGGAAAACAGACTGGACGCCTTCATGGAAGAAAAAAGCCCATTAAAGACCATTAAGCACGCAAAAAACCCACTAGTGGTTGTTCAGTGCTACCTTAAGCCCCTACACTGCTATTTTCTGGGGGTGGCGGATGCCAGAGGACATCGCCTCATGCGCTTGCCCTGCTCTCATCCTGGTAGCAGCGGTGTGGACAGACAGAAAGGCCCTTGGTCTGTCCCACTCTTCCTGCCCACAGACCATGGCCTCTTCCCTACGGGGCAGAGAGCTGTGGCTGTTTGTGATGAAGAACGGCTTTTGCTAAATGGAAAATTTTCTTGGGAAATTTGACCCTTTCATTCACATGTTTTCAATTTTTAAATAAATGTGGAGGAAAAACCTAGGGAAAAGTCTGTAAATGTACAGCCACACAGACACTTTCCTTTTCTTTTTAGTTTTGTGCTGAAAAACCACTTTCTGCAGCACTGTACTGAGGCCATGGCTCCAATAGAATTGGTTCAAAACTGCCCTGTCCCCGTGCTCCCGGCTGTGGAAAGCAAACGGCCTAAAAGCACGCAGGTTTCTGTTAAGAAGCCACGACCCAGAGAAACGCCCGGGCCTTGGAGGCCGTGCCAGCTGCGGAGAGGCACAGCCCCGAGGGATGAGCGTGCACCGGTGGGTGCTGAGGGCTGCCACACACCCCGTCCCCCCGCGCCCAACAGAGCAAGCACCCCCCCAGCACCCTACAGCCCCGAGCCCCGGCTCACGACTCACAGCTGTGGCTCGGAAGCCACCAGAGCCCATCTCCTTCCCGCAAGAGCCCCGGCTGTGCACACGCCTGTCGCTGGCTATTTACAACAGGCGACGCAGGGTGCCGAGGCCAGAGCAGCTCTCCGGGTGCAGTGTTGGGGTCCCGTTCACCAGGGAAGTGGCCGCAGTTGAAACACCTCAATTATTTCCCTGCCCTGGGCAGGGGAGAGGTGCTGGCAGCTTCTGGGGAACAGCAAGGGGCTGCCCTGCACCACTCTCCCACGCAGAGACAGGGAGCAGGTCCCCCAGGCTGACTGGTCGCACCCTCCATGGCCAAAAGAAGGACTGCGCAGGTGCACACATGCGCTCTTTCAGGATGCACTTCACATCGTTCTGGACTCCTCCATTAGCAGTGGTCAAGCTCCTTTTACTCTAGAGACTAGCAACTGATTAAATATATATATATATATATGCCAAACTGCTAGCAGAGGATCAACATATATACTAGTAAAACTCGAATATATCCATCCTTTATGACAAAGGATTCTACAAATAACCTGTACCATATTATTTCACTATAATATTATTATACTTTAAAATATCTGGCTATAGCATTTCCCTTCCATATTTTAGTTGAACAGCACACTTATTTACTAGTCAGAACATCATCTCTCAAAGACGCACGCATTATTGATTAAAGCTCAGCCACAGAGCCTTACTCCATGTTGGTCCAGTAACACCATCCTGCTGGTTCTCACTGGTCTCAGAGAGGCCACTGGTGTGGGATAGCGCTGAGAGCCAGGTCTCATCCTCCTGCACAGAAGCAGCCATGTCCCTGGCACTCTCTGGCGAGCAGGAGCAAGGATGGCAAGTGCCTCTGGGCATATTTCTCAGGCTCGTCACGGCCCTAACGAACACCAGCAGGAGACAGGAGTGCCGCAGCCGCTCTGGGCACCGCACAGAGACAAACTCAGCTCCAGATGGGCGGCGTTATGGGAAGGCACCTAATGGGTAGAACGTGAGCAAGGACAAGGTAAATATCCATCTTGTAAATCCTGCAGCAAACTGGGTACAGTGAGAGATCACCGTGTGGGAATCAGAGTTGCCTGGGCTCCTATTAAGTTACGAATATTTGGACTCTCTGTTATTCACACAAGCATCTTGGGGAATAGGTGCTGTAACGGCTCTTGACTTCCTTGCCGGAGCCCCAGTGACACCCGGCCGCGACATGGGTGCCGTGTCACCACCAGCCATGCACAGCCGCAGCTGCCTCCCAGGGAGACGGGATGAGTCCCAGCATCGCCTCTTCTTAAACCAACCCCAGAAAGACAATTTCTGCCTCACTCCAGACCGCAGGGGACAGCTTCTGCCCTAAAGCATTTCATTACTTCACCATATTACTGCCTTTCTAGAACAACGGTGGATTCTCTCCACCTAAGTGCCAAATGGTCTTCAGACTCCGATTGAGTTTTTAAGCCCAAAGATCCCGGCAGCAGCAGTCCCTGTAACATAGACCTGACTTTCCTTCTCAGATAGTCTCTGGGGAGATCCCAGCAATCCCGTACCCTAACGGGGTGCCAGAAGCTGCGTGGGGACAACGGGCGTCTCCCTGCACCAGAGGAGGGAGGGCGAGGGCCAGGGAAAGGGGGTAAGGACTGGGGCAAAGACTGGGAGCAGCTCCCATGGCTGCACAGCCCCGCTTTGCCTCCGGGTAAGACCAACCCACCGCGCCACACACTCTCTGCGCTGCAGCCCTGTGCCCCTCGCTGATTCCCAGCCCGTCTGCAGCTTCATCGCCAGCTCCCGGCAAAGCCTCTTGGTCCCTGGGTAAATGAGGTCCTAGCCCATGCTCTGATGGTGAGGCCCCAACACCCGCAGGCTGCTTATTTACTAACTTGCTTGTTATTAAAGGGGCTGGTTGCATAAAACACCAAGAGTTTGGCCAGGACAGGTTTTGACGCACATCAGCAATGCTCTTGCAGCTCTGCTGGGGCTGGCTCCTGCAGGCCCTCAGCTGTGGGAGCAACAGTAGTGGGACGACACACGAAAGATGCAGGGAAATAATATTTCTCCATTGTGTTTGGAGGCTCCAACGAGCAACCCCCCTTCAGAGATATTCCCCGGGAAACATCCCGACTTCCAGAAAGACTGGCAGAAAACCGTACTGGAAATACAACCTGGGGAGCAGCAGGAGAGGACGAGCCCTTTCGCGCTTTGCACGACCTTTCCATCAAGTCCTTCTCTTTTTCTGCTCTTTCTTGTGCCTTTCTTGCTCCTGTGCTCCCTGGCAGGTGACACCTCGGTGCCTCTGCTCTCGGTCCTGGGCCATGACAGAAACCCAGCAAATTCCCCCTGTGCTTCAGCGTCTCCTCCCTGTGCCAGAAACTGCATTCTCTAAGCACGCCTCTGGCATTAGCATTTCAGTATCTGAATCTCTATCGGTACCTCAAAGCCTTAATCACGAGCCCTGCTGCACCGGGTGCTGCTCCAGCCACCGCACACAAGGCAGACGCTGCGCAGCGGGCGCTGGGCATCGCGACGCCATCCATCGCGACGTCATCCATCAGTGCAGGCCTGTCTGCGGGCTGGCCGAAAGCGTGGCACCTGGAGCTGTGGTGGCCCTTGCACTGGCACTGTAAGTCACACCCTACATGCTCATTCATCTATTTTAGCAGCTTGCTGGTGTCAAAACCTCAACTGCTCACATTAGTACCAGAATTTAAAGAAAAGTAAACACGAAAGGACGCATATTACCACCATGAAACGGTGCATCCCCTCCCTCCACCTGCTGCACCCCGGGTGAATGTCCCAGGGCCTCCTGCGGCTCCGCTCACAGCACCTGGTGCTGTGCTGGGACACCGCCACCTTTCAGCCAACGTCCCATCGAACCAGCTGTGCCACCGCTGCTGGACACCGGGCAGGCGTCTCATTCCTGCCTGGGGAAAGGCGAACACGGCTATTTCCCCATGCTGCTCTCTCCCCTCTGACTTGCCTGCCCTCCTGCTGCCTTTGGAAAGGGATCGATTGGTTTTTCTTAGCCTTGCACCTTTCTTTAGACTTCTCTGCTTGCAAAACTTCACATGGGAAAGACAAATTTTGCATGGCTTATGGCTTTTTTCTTCTTCTGGCACATTTTGATACCGCCTGTACACCAGACTGAGAACTCACACACACTCACTCACTCACTCTTAGCACCCTGCCTGCAACCTACGGGGAGAAATAGATGCTGGTTAATAACCCCTTGTACAGCTTGCTCTTGCAGTCTCCCCTTGCATCTCAGGGACAGGCACGAGGGCTACGAGAGCTACAGGAGCCCTTGGCCAGCCCAGCCATTACATGAGTATTTCTGAAGCAGGTTTAGACTGCTTTCTCTGCCATTTGCCCATGGTCTGCACTGGCTCGCTCCATGCGAGCAGCAGGCAGGTTTTGCCCAGGAGCGCTTTTGACAGATGAAGCGCAAGCACTAAAATGTGCAGGGTCAGAAATTCAGAGCATAGAGGAGGAGGCAACAGCTACCAAACGGTGAGGTCTGGCCACAGAAAGATAAAGTCCAGAGAGGAAAAGAAAATTAGAAAGCTCCCAGGTGTGGCAGGGGTGGAGAGAGCAGAAGCACCGGGCCCAGGAGGCATCATTGCCTCTCAGCCACTGACTGCTAATTAGAAGATAACACCCACCAACCCCAGTCCACAATGGGAAAAATACCCAGAAAGGCTATTTCAGGGTGTCTTCTGAAGAAATAGACAGGGTTTTCTGTACATCATCATTACCAAGAAAACCAGACGCAGCCCTATACCATCAAAGGAGGAGGGTGACTTTTGCATCCTGCCCGCTCACCTCCCAGGGCAGAAGGCACAGGCAGAGCTGCTCCAGGCAGTCCGGCAGTCTCAGCCCTCCGTGACAAACACGTCAGCAGCGTGGGCCAGCGTGCACCTAGTGTCAGGGACCTCCTGCTCTGCGAGGGATGGGAAGCCCTTTTTGTAGGCCGCCTCCTCCCTCCAGCACGCATTTCAAGCCAGAGCAACCTCTGTTTGAATTGCAGCTCAGCTGCACTCCTCAGAGAGTCTAAAGATAGCCTTTTGGAAATGGATGTTGTGCTACCTCTGGGAGTGGCTGCGGTCCTTTCAAGTCACTCGGTTCGACACCACAGTCCTACTTATGTCAGGAGACAGGAAATATACAGGAGAAGCCAGTGGTTTGGGGCACCAGCTCCAGGAGTGGGAACATAGAGGTCACCCTGCAGCCAGCCACCTGCACGGTTCGCCTTGTCAGAGAATGGAAACCCTGTGAGCAGTACTCACCCGCACACCGTAGGTCGTTCCTGGCTCCCCCACGTTTTCACCGCTCGGCGTGAGGCTCTGGTGCTGCCTGCCCACAGGAGCGGCCTCCTCAGCTCCCCACACGGCACAGTCGCCTGCCAGCTTTGGGGTTAGGGCCAGCTCGTCCAGGTCAGGCTGTGGATAAGAGGCTGACAGGCAGCTGATCTCCGGCGAGGTTGGGCTGCTCGGGATGGTAACGCACTCCGTGAGTTTAATTCTTGGCACCTCTTTCGTTCCCAGGCAGAAGCTCTTCAGCCCCGGCAAATTTGATGGGTTGGCAAGTTTAATGTTAGCCATCCGGGGGATCAGCGCGCACAGGGTGGTGCAGGTGTCCTGGGGCCCCAAGGAGACATCTTCCGTCAGCAAATTAGGTGTCGAAGAATGGGAAGAGGAGGAAGAACCTTTGGTGTTTAAAGGCGTATTTTGCGTACCTTCATCTAGGGATGTTATCGAATCATTCCTGAATCGGCTGTACTTAGCCCTGTGCAGCATTCCTGGATGTCTGAATAACCCTACATACAGGACGTGTCCACCGAGGCTCTGCTGGCTGCGTTCTCTCATAGCCTTGGCAGTTCTGTAACTGGATACTCTTGCATAAATTGGCTCTTGTAGATAAATTATATGGAAATCAAGCAAGTCAAACAATTTGAAAAACAGAAACCTATTGGATATTTTTGCTGACTCCCTCTCGAGGGTTTTTTTTTCCCTCAATGGACAAGGCTTAAAGCTGCATGGACATCTGGTATTTCGTAAGCTGTAATAAAAGCAGCATACAGGAAAGCACATCAGTGGCAGAGCAGCTTCAGCCGAAGAGCCGCTATCCAAACCCGTCTCCAGCCAGGCACTAAATCCCACCTAGCTCTGAAGGCACACAGTCCTAGCACCGTTAATCACGGAGTCCTGGCTGAAGCGAAAGCTCAACCATATCCCACACAGAGCAGAGCAAGAGAGCTACAGGCTCAGACCTATTTTCAGACCGGCACGAAGCCCGTGCGGTGCCCGGCTCTCCGCATCCCCACCGCCGGCTGCCCCAGAGCAGCAGAGCATTCCTGCGCGGCCAGGTCCCGCCCCGCCGGCGGGCACCGACCCGGTGTTTTCCGCAGGATACCGAGCGGCGCCGGCAGCTCTCGGCGTCGGTCCGGCCGGTTCTTGCTGGGAAGTCCCTCTGCCGTAATCCAGAGACAACGGGACGTCCCTGCGCCTCTTCCCGGGGAGCCGCGGGGGAGCCGGGACCCAGCGCCCCCGCCGCCGCTTTTATGAATGAAGTGGGTTTTTTTTTTGTTTGGTTGGTTTTTATTTGTGAATGAGGCTCGGCGCGTGCAGGCGGCCAGCGCCGTGAATGGCGCTCGGCGGGCGGCCGCGGCCCGACGGCCCCCGGGGTGCGCCTCGCAGCCAATCACCGCCCGCCGCCGGCTCACGCGCCCTCAGCGCGCGGAGAGCGGGGCGGGGGGGGAAGGGGAGAAGAGGGGGCGCGGGCGGGACCCGGAGGGTGGTGCCCAAAATCCCTGAAAAGCCCCTTTCTGCAGCAGGGCCCGGCCTCCCCCCCGGGCCGAACCGGGGCTGCGGTGCCCCCGGGCTGACCCCCGCACCCCGGGCAGGCCCGGCTTGTCCCGGCTCCGGCCGCCAGTCACGCGGGGGAGGCCCCTCTCCCCGCCGCGGGTGCCTCAGGAAGCGGCAGAAGCCAGCCGGGGTTGTTCTGCTCGCTGGAGACCGCCGGGCCCTCTGCGCCAGTGGCCTGGGGTCCCCGAAGGGCTGCGACGCCTCGGGCAGCGTGGGGGGAGAGAGGGCAGCGCCCGGGGGGGGAGAACCAGCACAGCGGGCTCCGTCCCCTCCGCTGGCGGCCGCCTGCTCGCTCGCTGCCTTTCCCCGCGATCCCGGCGGCGCTGGCCTGGTTCTCTCCCCGCTTTCGGCGCTGGGAATCGGCGGCCGGTGGATGAGGTGAGGCCGTGCTGCCCGCTGTCCTGCCTGTGATGGGGGGGGAAATTACAGGCCTGGCTCTCTCTCCAGCCCTGGACAGAGAACGGGAGCTCAACACAGCCCTTGCATCTTTTTTTCTCTTGTCCGAAGGCTGGTATTCATCCTAGAAGATGCAATAGTTACTGTGGTAAAGTAGGGAAAAGCCCCAGTCCAGGCTCTGGTAGTGAAATAGGGCTCAAAGAGGAAGCGGCTGCTTTTGAATCCACCCTTTCTAGGGCAGACGGCTCAGGCTGCTCACAAGATCAAACACAGGCAAAAACCTGGACCAGCCAGAAGTTACGAAAAGTGACTAATTTCTCATGAAGCTTTAATGACGGCTTTTAGCACAAAAGGATAGAAAACATTCAGAAGTGATTAGCAGCACTATTGATTGTACACAAAGCACAGAAACTCTCGTAGCATGAACGTTTTGCTTTCTTCACTCTTTCATTTTGACATCACACTAGAACACGACATCAGTGCGGCTGGGAGAAACTGCCGGGACGGAGAGGCCACCGTGCCCTCCCTTGTGTCGAGGAAGGATGGTGCTCACCGTCGAGGGGACAACAGGGACCAGTGCTCAGGGAGATGTGGATGCCCCAGGCTCCTGTCTCAAAGGACCTCCCAGATTTCTCTTTTTACTGCCACGAGAAACATGCAGCCAGACAAACCAAGGTCCCTCTTCCCATGAGATCAGTCTTCTCATCCTTCCCACCTTCCCTCTGAGCACACTGCAAGGCTCTTCCTGCCTTACAGCAGCTCCTCGGCCAGGAAAGGGTGGCTCAGTGACCAGGACGCTCCCCCACGCCTGGGCTCAGGTAGGGACTACTTCATGGCCATGGGCTGCCTCTGGCCCATGCTGGTCCTCATCTCCTGAGCCCTTCTGCCAGCTGCTCCTTCCTCAGAAGGCAACCTGAGCCCTGCTTCCCGTGTAAGCGAGAAAAGGGGCAGGCAGGGTGCCTGCAGGCCCTGCAGCAGAGGCGATCCCCATGGTGTCCTACTGCAGCTAACAGCTGGCAGGTGAAAAGGGTTAACAGGACTGGCTTTAAACCTATGTGGTGAAAGGGGACATCTTCAAGAAAAAGAGACAATAATGCAACAGCCAGTCCTTCACTAATCGCCCGAGAGCTGTGCCTCCAGCTCTGCGCGGCGGCAGCGCCTGCTGCCCCATGGCCAAAGCATCGTCACCCTTCCAGGGTGCCAGGAGGGCACAGGGGTCTTCCCCAGAGAGGCGGGGGAGGCCAGTACATTAACCAGCACTTCTTAGCTCACAGGCACCAGGGAGTGCGATTGTGGTGTGGGAGGTGAAGAATAGCTGGTGCTTTACAGCAAGTTCCAGAGAAAAATGCAATTGTGACAAGCTCTGTTTTCAGCAGCGATCAAGAAACACAAGCTCGAGAGCAGAACTCAGCAAAGAGCAGCATTGTCCGAGGAATAGTAGCCATTGCAGGGAAGGGGAGGAGGGAAAAGAAAAATGCCGTGCCTTTGTAAATTAAAAAGCTTTTTTCTCAAGGCTAAAAACAAGATTTCTGTTTAAGATACCAGGAAATCGGCCTCTAACCAGCACAGCGAACAAAGCTCCTTTAAGCAGTGGTGAAACTGAGCCTACAGCCTTGGATGCTGCCTAAAAGGAGCCAGTGTTTCTTGCTCACAGCTTGAGTTCCCAGTTGCCCGCAGTGCTCAGGGCCTGGGGAACTGCCCCAGCTCTCTGCCCCCCCCACCTACCGCTCCCCTGGCAAGACACAGGGAAAAGTCATTTTGCCCCTCACACGGCTGCTGACATGCGACGGACGGTGCTGCCGGAGGGCTGCGCCGCGCGTGCTTTCTCAGGCGACGTGGGAATGCCCTGCTGGTGCACAGCTACGAGCTGAACTCTCCCCCGGTCACCCTGTTACCAGCCCCATCACACCCAAGCCCCATCTCACACCCTGTTTACAACCTCAAACGAAACGTCAATGTGAGCAGCCCGCAGTCACATGTTGTCACAGGGGACAGGAGCTGTGGCAGGTGTAACTGCGGTTACACGGGAGCGGGAGGAAGCAGTTAACCAGCTACAGCCACCCCTAACACCCTGCCACAAGAGCTGCAGAGGAGGAGGCGAGCTGGCAGCAGCCGCTTCTCCAGTATCACCGCAGGAAGGAGCAGTGCCAGCCTGGAGCCCCAGGAGCCTGCGGGCACCCTTGGGAGCGACGCAGTCTCAGGTTTGGGGCCGCGGTGTCACAGCTCTAGCAGGCAGTTAACGCCGCCGTGCCACCCTCCCAGTGCAGCACGGGGGCCAGGGAAGGCAGCGGCCGTGGTGCTCACTGGTGACAGGAGAGCTCAAGGCGAATTAGGGAGCAATTTAGCAGCCAGCCCAGCAGTCTCGCACCAGGAGCGTGCATGGGCAGCGCGGGGAGCGAAGCTGTCGCCCACCCGCAGAGCACGCCCGAAAAGCAGTTGCACTCTTGCAGGAGCCCAGAGGAAGCTGTTACGTGCTTCTTGCAACCAGCATGACACAGCTCGGCCTTTCTGTTAGAACATGGAGTAAACAGGGGATTTTTTTTCCTGTATAAATAGCAACAGCAGAGTTAATTCATGCTGAGGTGCACCGAGCCTTCCTTCCTCATTGACACGCCTGGCTGACGCTGGCAGAAATCAGCAAAGTGCTACAGAACAGCAGGAAAACCCCGTAACCAGCAAGGTACTGGCAGGTACCTTTGGGAAGCCCTGGAGCACGCTTATTTGCGCTAGCAAAAGTCATGCACAGCCATGGTTTCATTTCAATAGAGAGAAATTTATTTTCCCCACATACTGACTCATTCTCACTGTTCTATCTCCTATAGGCACCTTGCCCTTCTTCTGAACGAGTTAACACCAGGCGTATTTGACAACTGCACGCCCCCTCCTGCTTTCCAGGAGAGTCAGAGGGGTGTGCATGTGCTGAAGACACAGAGCTAACGGGTTTGAGAAGCACAAAGGCACGGCTGCTACCACATCCCCGAATACAAAAGCAGAGTCAGATATGAAGACTATCACAGCTTTTCTCCTCTTCTAGCTCTGAAGGATCCAACAGTGCTAATCCCAGAAAAAATGTCCTAGGGTGAATTCTAGACAAGCTGCAATTTTCCTTCTTGGGCACCACGCTGTGTTTTGCTCGGCCCAGTTTAACCATTCACAGCAATGTTGCTTTGTCCAAAACCGCAGCTACAAGGCAGCAGAGCCACACTGGGATAAGACAGCAGAAGGCAGAGCTGCTCCGCCTGAGCGAAGGGCGCATCCTTGCAGCTGAGCATGTGAGTGGAGGGACCCAGCACAGCATGCAACAGGGCTTAGCTGGACGTGCTTCACGCCCTTCCTTTTCACCTCCTCTTTGCCTGGCAGCACCACCACCTTCTCCCTTGAACACTGCTAGGCTTTGCCTTTTCCACCAGTACAGCCCCATGGCACAGGGACAGAGCAACGAGTGAGAGATTCTTGTGCAAGGCTCCAAAATTCAGAGCCCGATGGTTGCTCAGCAGCCAGCACAACGTCAGTCCTCGCAGCGCCAAGAGCAAGTGGTCATCGAAGATAAACCCCACGTGCCCCAGGCTGTGGACAGCACTTGCGAAGAGGTGAGAGCTGAACACTGGAGGAGGGCACAGTGTGGGGGACCCACGCCACAGCCATCCCTTCTGTGAGGGGGACAATGTCAGCTGCTGAAAGCTCAACAGAGACGTACCAAACGCATCAGAGCTGGTCAGAACTGCTGCAAGCTATCAGAAAACAACATACTGCCCTAACCACTGCTTGCTCCAAGGAGATCTGCAAAGTAAGAGCCCAGAGGTGCGTTCAGCAGCACTTGCTGGCCTCCCTGAGCACTGCTTGCAAGGAGGCCAAGTGGCCATGAGCAAAACCCAGCCCCATCCGATGCCTGTTGCGCCACAAAGTGCTGAAAGCAACAGCAGATCAAGCATCTAGTGCCTGGCTCCGGCTTTGAGCACAGCCCCGCAGCAGGAGGGATACGAAGACAAATTTCAGCTAAAATAGCCTAAAGCTTCATCTATGCAGAATTCCCTACCACATGAAATGAGTTTCAGCAACCGCACCACAAAACAACTGTCAGCTCAAAAGGGAGTTGGAAGCAGCCGTGCTTTAGTGGCATCGCAGGGCTCGGTATCCGTGCGGTAGCTGACAGGGAACATCCTTTTCTGCAATTCAGCTTAAAGCTGTATTTTTGTAGGGCAATCCACCAGCACATATTTGAAAAGAACAAACCCCACAACATGGTTGTACTTCTCCCAGTTCTCCTTAGCGGTGCAGAGGAGACCCAAGGAACCACTGAAGGACGTGCCCTCGCTCCGTATCTCCCTCTTCCATCCTTAGATGTTTGCCTGGAACCTGGCTGTGGTAGATCGGAAAGGAAACCTTGGCGTCGGGGCATGTCTGAGGGCTTGATTTTTGTTAATTTCCTCTCTTCCTCTACTATCAACATTCCTCCGCAAGAAAGGTTTTGCAAGAGCTTCTTCCCTTTCCTGCTACCCACAGCTTTTATGCCAAACACACTCGCCTCTCCAGTGCTCACCTGCTCCTCAAGACAGCCGACGGCAGGAGGGGCCCTTACTTGCTCAGCTGCAGCTGGCAAATCCCCAGGAATTTGAAACAATACTCTCAGGGCAGAACCCATCTGAAAGCACCCCCTTCTCTTGCATGAAATGCATCATAAAGCATTTGATGCTCTAAACTTATATTTAGGTTTTCTTCCTGAAGGATGCCACCCAACAGGACAGCTTTTACTGCAATTTTTTTTTTTTTAATGTACAAAACCCCCACAAGTTTAGTGGGACGATATTGACTGTTGCCTTGTAATTCTGCAAGAGATGAGTAACCTACTACATAGCCATGAAGCCTTATAGAAGCACAAAGTTGTTTTAAACTTTGTATGGACACACGTGAGCTTTCCCTATAAACAGCGGCCGAACCGCTGCCTGTGTGCGTGGTGCTGCCGCAGCCTCTGCAGTCTCCAGGGGACCCCAGCAGGAGCAGAGCTGCCGCACACACAACTGTAGGAAACGCAGTTTACTCTGTGCCCCCTTTCCCATCTCCCTTCATGTGAGAGCAAGTCTCATATCAGTGTTACACGATTACCGAATTCCTCATTAAAGTGCTATCCTTGGAAAACAACGTCTGCTGGGCGTTGCAGATAGCATCCAGATGGACACCCACACACATCCGCCTCACGAGAGAAGGCTCACCGTCAGTGGAAAACTGCAATTTAACGGCTACGAGCACACCAGTGGCCTGTAGCTGTTGCCAAAAAGTAAGTTCCAGCCTAGCAAACTGTACAAAAATGCAGGGAAGCCTAACTCATAGAAGACCCCAAAAGGTAGAGAGGCTTCAATTGTACCATCTCCTTTAAGGTTTGTTGTTGGGTTTGTTTGGTTTTTTTAAATCAGTATTAAACAAAAACATTAAAAACATCTATTTGAAAAAAAATCCCTGGCTTTTATACACAATGATCCTAAAACTCCAAAAGCAACTCCAAAGAGCCATCTTTGTGCCACAAATAGTGCCACTTGACTGCCCAGGGTCTCTGCGCACACCACGGACAGGCGGATTCATGAACTCCCAGCCCTGTCAGGATAAACCCGATTATCCGAGAGCTCAGGTTGCTCCTGGAGCGCAGGCAGTGCCAGTGCTGCTCGTAGGAACTTCAGCGCAGCAATGGCAGGAGCAGGTTTTTTCTTGTGGTGGTTTTTGTGCATGTAGCAATGCAAAATGCCAAGTGCTGCCTCTAGTGTTCTTTAAAAAAATTCTCAGCAGAGGCAAGGAACTTTCCTCAAGGGCACTACAAAATGGTTAAGTGTTTTTTAAGTGGTGAAGAGATGGAGAGGGAGAAGAAGATGCAGTTTGTAAGGCTCTGGGGTAATTAATTTTCTTGTCATTTCCACAGCACAAGTCACACGGTGCCACCTACTATTTTGTACTTTCCAAAATTCCTATCGGGTTGAGAGATGCAGGCAAAACCCAGATGTGAGGAGTAGTTTTGACAAGTGATAGCACCTACAAAGTAAGGTTTAGAACAGAAGCACTTTCAACAGAAGACAACTGCAATAGCAGAATTGAAACATGAGGTGAAGGCACATAAATAGAAAACTCCAAATTACAGGATGACGCTGTATCCTTTTCGAATTACTACAAATATTCTCACACGTGGGAGTTACAAAACCAGTTAACGACACTGTTAGTAGAGCCACGGAAGCGTGAGCAGTTACCAGTGAGTCACTGGAGAACAGGGGACAACATGTTGAGAACTTCGTGTTATTTTTCCAAAGGTGACTTCATACACCAGTGTAACAATAAAGGCAGGTCAACTTAAATTCTCCTACTTTCACAGCATGCAAGGAATCCTAGTTTTCGGTGGTGCCTGTGGTCATTCTTACTCATTTGCTCTTAAGCAAAATGTTATTTCCAACTCACTATTCTGGGCCTAGATTCAGCCCCCCAGTCTCTGAAGAACAGTAGGTTCTTCTATAGAGTATTTTTCTGGCCATCACTGAGAGGGTGCGTGACAACAGTGACCCGTGCTCCAGCACAGGCAAAAATCCTCAGCTAATCCCGTTTCTCTCTTCAGCCCCTCTGCCAGTGACCGCTGGGTCCAGGTGACTGAGGGGGCTCAGACCCCGCGGTGGCCCAGGGTCCCACCAGCCAGAGGCAAGGAGCCACCACACAGCTCCTCCACCCTGCAGCCAAGTATGGTGTGACACAGACCTTTTCCATCTCCTGTTGGCTCAGGGCAGCATTTGCAAACAAACTCGGGATAAAGTAGTTGTGAACAAACATATCGCTGTAATAAAGCTGGAAGTTTCTACAATCATTTTTATTAGTTATGGAAGAGTCCCCACTAGTATTTACATAGTGCAAAAAAGCTGTTATTACTCCAAAAAGTACGGTAGACAGAACAATTATCCTTCATACAGAAAAAAGAAATGGAACAAAACCCTTCATATGGTATTTCATAATGATTTTTCTACTGCTTTAACCTAAATATTACTATAAATTTTAAGACATTAAAGATTAAACAGCTTTTCTTATTAGAATCTACTTGAAAGTAAAATATATGAACTATTTATGAACATTTAGAAGGTGGGCTGTGCCAACTGGGTTTCTGCTTTCAGCATTAGCGTTATTCACTGGCGTGGAAGTTTCGGGTCAGACATTCTCACGTTTCCCTGTGTGTGGCAGGGTGGGTAGGAAACCCACGCTGCTTGTTTCTATGGCTTGCCTTTGCTGGTTTTTGTTTCATTAACAAATTGTCATGTCTAATTTTTAAATGGCTAACATTGAAACCGACTCGAGAGTTTCATTAGTTGGCACAACTTCACAGGAAATACTTAATGACAGTTTCAGCAAACAGCAGCTTTTCAAACAATAATACTTTTACATACATATTTAAAGTAACATTACTAAAATTTAAGCTTGTGTTAAACAACCGGACAGAATCACATTGTGTAATCACCCAAATGAGCATAAAGACACCTCTTACCTTTACCAGAAGAACACCAACAAGTGCATTACTGAACATTTTCTATAATGAATTTTTAAAACACAGGTCAATACCCTCTGTCACTGTTGAGCTCCAACCCTACAACCACCTGCACGCAACTCGAGCAGATAAACAGGCCACCAATTTAAGCTGGTGGAACTACTGCTCATAAGTGCGTGTTAGCAGGATCAGGTCCTTAACCTTACTCAGCCATTTTCACTTGGTCCAACTACGGACAAAAGTTCTTCAGAATTTTTTCCTTTTACATATTTGTAATCCATATTTTATTATTATCTTGACAGAGATACTTCGAGTATTTATATAAATAAGTTGTATACATAGCCACCTCCGTCAGCTTTAAAGATCCCTACCCCTACCACAGATAATTTAGCTGGTAAAATCAAAAATAATGTAAGTGGTGAAATCATTTCTATAAAGAATGCCTTAAGAAAAGTAGATTTGTTTTCTGAATAATCATTTTCACAACAAAAATATCTATACACCTATAACTACAGAAACATCTTCTCAGGGACAGTAACAACCTGTATAACAAACAGCATACTTTTATACTGAAATAGAAATTCAGCTACCTTTTTAAAAAAATCATGTTATTGTAAAACATTTGTATGCTCTCCTTTTAAATTCAGGTGATAATAGAGTGAAAATTACCACAGTGAGATACTCTCCTCAAGTGCTCCAAGTGGCAAGGAACTTCCCTCATTTTAGATGCAAATGGATCACTCCCAAAGGAATTGCAATTTCATTCTCAGTTATTGCTCATTCCCAGCTTATCAAAAAGGAAGCACTAAAACCAGTTTCCTTTCCTCAGTTTCAGTTTGCTCCTCTAAGGGTGATCTACCACATTTCAAGAGACTAGTTCCTTATTTGCTGGCAAATGGAGAGATATCAGAAGTGCTGTATCACCTTCAAGAACTCTACTAAACCTGTAGCAAAACTGCAGTTGAATAGTGGGCTGAATATTACAAGACTTAATATAAATGTCAGAAAATTTTAAAATGACAGTCCAAGTTCAGAAAAGACATATAAAAAGATGCGCCTTTGATGTTAATACTTCAAGATCAAAAGTTATTTGAATCACTGGCATTGAAAATGCAAAAGGAAAAACTACAAACACTTGTTATTTGATGTTCCGGTGAAGTTTTGCCCTCAGTGTACACACCAACCTCTGCTGGCGTCAAGACATGTGCTTACACATTCAAGGGCAAGTTTTGCTTGTCAGCAGTTCAAACACCTCTCATTTCCTAAAGCAAAACCTCTTTCAAAACATACAGTGAGTAGAAATCTGCCATATGGACAGTAAAAGGCTTAACATTCAGGAGGCACCATTCCGTAGTCTTTGTTTTCCTATAAAATGCCTGTTCTAACATCTAGGAAGATTACATTAAGGAACTAAGAACGTGACAGAACAGCCAGTTGTCCTACCAGCTCCCTATATACTGCTTATCTACATAGCATTTGCTATGCCTATACCTACCAAAGCACTATTTACATAATACACACAGTTTCTATTATTCTCATTAGCATCCCAAAAACCCAGGGGTAGATGATTTCTAAACCTGGAGTCTTATCTTCCCAGTGCAACTTAAAATGCCAGCGTCACTAGCACTATAAGCGTTGGTCCCATATTAATACGTGTGGACTAAATACTTAACTAAACCATTCGTTTCACGTGTTTTTCAGCCTACCCAGAGGTTTTTCATGCATTTTTAGACAAGTGATCAAGAAAAATGAAGTGGAATTAAATGAAACATTTGTTTGCTATAGAAGTGTTATTCACGTGAGTTTCTCTTTGGCTACTCTTGTAGTGAAGCTCCTGCTGCTGGCAGTTTCAGTACATCCCTTGCCAATGTAAGACAAACATGGAAAACAGACTCCTTACATGCAAGGTTTAGACACATACTCCACCTTCAATCTGAAATGAATTCCTCAGCTAATGGATTTCACTTCAGTATTCANNAAAAAACATGGAACAATTCTCTGGCAACGTGTACGTTTCAGGGAGGGCGTATTTTTGTTTCTTTTACCTCTGAACCACTGAAATACCTCTCCCATGCCACTTCCTCCTTTCCTAGAATAACTACTTGCTTTTATACTCGAGGTCAACTCCTAAAGCTCCTACAACTGGGAGAACAGACAAAAAAGAGGTCACGTTTTGAATGAGACTTGTCAAGATACAACCTGAACTCAAACATGAGGGTGGCCAGGATCAACGCAGGCAGACGAACATGTAGATGCACTGAACCACCATATCATTTGTACTTGATGTTAAAGCATTATTCGTGCTTTCTGCAATGTCACGTAGATTACAATACGCAAACCAGCATTCTTCAGGTAAGTGACAGGAGAAAGAGGAAGTCACCAGTCTACTAAAAGCCCTGGATAGGAATTATGGTTAATGATTCACTTCATGTGGTTTGGCAGGCAGCAATTGTGGAGAGCATGGGGAATTCTTGTTTTGTTTTTTTTTTTGTTTGTTTGTTTTTTAAATGCAGTATTTCCACCTTGTGAAAAAACCCCAAAACATTAATTATATCCCTCTGGCTTAAAGTTTTTCTAGAATAAAAGTTGTTATAGCTTATTGTAACCATCCTAACTATCAGCAGCTTTTTAATGATGCATTCACCGAGACCAACTAAAAAGCTGCATCTGTCTTAGCGTAATAATCACACATAGATTTCTCTACTACTTACTTTCCATTCAGACGGCAAATGGGGTTTTCTAGTTTTTCTTGAAAGAGAACCAAAATTTTACTTTTATTTCTGGAGAAAACTAGAAAGTCGTGGCCAAATACACTGACGTGCCTGGCACAACACCAATGTAAAGCGTTGGTAATTTGTCAGTATTAACGTAGGTTATCTGTTTGAAAATGAGCTAGAGTCACAGCCTAAAAGAATTTTGCTTAAAACTGGTCAGTTACAAGAAGTTTCCTTTTACAAAAGATCAAATGAATACTTACTGACAAATTTTCCACACAGTTCCTGGAAACAGATACTGATTAAAAGCTAAGCTAGTTTTTAAATCAAACAAGTAACAGACAGCTACAAAAATATTGTCGTGAATTAAATACACATATTAAATGTTTAACAGTGCAAAATGTTGAGATGAAGCATACGAAATAATGGCTGCAACCTTTACAACAGTTAGTTTTAGTATAATTTCTAAATTGTTCCTGAGTTCCTGCTTATTTTTACGGCATATAGATGGAATCTGTGTGTTCTTTATTCAACGAACTGCAGATGGTGGGTTTATGTTGAGTGTTACTTGCGTGCTTATCATTTGTCCATTCCTCACCATCAGTGACTGGATCAGCCTGCTCAGAAGTCTCTATTTCCTCCTCTTCACTTTGTTCTGCATTGTCTTCTTCGGCACCACTAAGGGTCTTCCCAAGCTGAAGAGTCTCCATAGTTCTCTGAGTCTCTGAAACCCAAGATTCAATTCTGCTATTAAGTTGAACCTCTACAGAAATTGGTTCATGGGCATAATCCTCCTCCTCATCATCTTCCTCCTCCTCCTCCTCTTCTAACATTCCTGGTACAAGAGTACTGGTGGTACTGGTCATGGAGGAATTCAAGAGATCTCGGCAGCTGCCATCCAGAGATCCTGTTTCTGTACTCTGCTGTGAGGCCCACTCCAGATTGTCATCCGGTTTCACCTCATCTTTGTCACCTGGTGTGGATTTTCCATGATTTGTTGCTGAGGTAGTGCCAGCTGTAGCCAGAGGTGGTTGTTTGTTAGGAGTGGCTTTTTCAACTTCACCATTACCAGCTTTTTCTGGTACCGCAGTCTTACATGAGGATTCTCTCTCATTTTCAGAGGTTTCTAACCCATCAGGTGTTTCCACCATATTTCTCCAGTTTGTTTCTACAAGTTTCAAAAGAAGTTTAAGTAGGAAACATTAATTCTTTCTAGATAGAAAAAAATATTTCTCCTGAACATCCCAGAATTATTTAAATGAGCAATAGAAGCTTAGTCTATGCTCGCTAGAAAAATTTCAATTAGAAAAAGGGGGAAGAAGGGAAAGGGAGAGACAACAGAAAGAGCTCTGAATAAATTTGGGTTTTTACAGTATACCGAAACAGACATTTACAAAGTCAAAAGTTTGTGCACTTAGTTTCCTGTGTAAACTGTGGCAGCACCAAACGTAACGGTGAGTGTAGTCAAAGGGGTTACTCTCAAGTATAAATTTAAAGCAGAAAATTGCCACAGTATTAAGTCATCTGTTGAATGATTTTTTGAAAAACATTTAACAAATTAAGTAAGTTTTAGACACCACAAAAGAATTAACTAAAATCAAGACAGTATCCTTTTTAATTCACCGTAAGACTAAAAGAGAGAAGCCTTTTGACTTCAAACAAGCATTCTTCCTTTTATCCCATCTGTCATCTGGGCTTAAGCAACCAGATAAATGAATTTGCCTTTTGCTCACACTAGTGTCATTCATTGCCACCTCAAGTTTCAAAATTTAAGCCACATGTCCCATCTTCAGAGACATCAATAATTTAGTTCCTACCCTCTGTCATTAGTTCTTCCTCAATCATATAATCAATTCTGTGTTTGGTATCAGTTCTATACTACTTCAGTAAAACTGGAGAAGCCCCCTCCACTGATGTGAGTTAGGTAACTAACACTTTTGAGGATTAGAAATTAGAATTATTTTCTATATAGTTCGGGGAAAAAAATGACTTGCAAAGCTACCTGAAGACTAACCTATTTTCTCCTACCCCTGAAAATTGTAAAATACTGTAAATTATGAAGAAATACAGTATTTTCAGCTACATTTTGCAGTAAGCAGCATTTGGAAAATTCCAGCTTCTAGTTACTAAAGTAAGTTTTAACACACTTACCATATTCTTTCTCATTCACTTCAGATATGGGTTCAGAAATAACACTACAGAATGAGATTGCACTTGCTGCAGAGGGGTTACGAGAATGACCCATATGATGGGGTGCCTTCTTGACATTCTTCAAGGCTTCTTCTGCCTGTTCCTGTTCCATTGCAGCAACCATATCTCTGTAGGCTTTTCTGGCCTCTTCAGTCAGTGATACCAGCTTATTAAATAGGTCCTAAGTATGAAGGCAGTTTTTATAATCAGTAGTTCTTACTAGTACTCCTCATTTTAAATTACTTCTTTTAGTCAAAGGTATACTACATAGTGAGCCTTAAGCTTATTAACACCAAATACCTCTACTTGAACCAAAAAATTAGTTCTTCCCTGTATTATATAAAAAGAATGCTCCATCTTTAAGCAATTTCGAGGAGATGTACTTAAAGATACTGTTTTCCTTACAATCTCAAACATTCCAGAGAATTTCAGATGGCATTTAAGTCTATTTGAAAGCTATAGAGATGTTGTGACCAAAGTGTTTCAGCATACTCTCTGAGTTCTGTAAATACTGAATTTCAAAGAAAAACACATCCTAATATAGATCAGGTCAGGGCCATCATCAAATGTGTGTTAGTTAGGTGTGCTCTGCATGTCAAAAATTCTTAACTACAAGGATTAACTATAATCAACTCTTAACTACAAGGCTGTTTACTCCAGCCATTTATGTGAATGGAACTACTCACCTCAGCACCTGAGTAGTTGAAGATACCCACTACGCTAACAGGAACCAGCTTATTCACACAACGGCCAAGAGCTTTACGTCCAAGAGCAAAGACAAAAGGAATTTCTTGTTCCCGTGCCATGGCTATTACATTATACAGAGCCTCATCTAGTCCACCTTGAAGAAAGCAATTTTGAATAGATATCTACAGTCAGTTAAAGTCATAGTATAGCAAGATACAACTCTCTATCCCATTTTAACAATAATTAGTCAGTAAAACTTCAAATACACACCATCACCAGCTACTATGTTCTACAGGACAACAAACTACACATTTCAAGTACAGGGAGTGAGTATAGATCAAGACGCTACCTGTAGTCTCTATTAGTCCTGCACACAAGTTAAACCAGAATTTTTCACAGCTCTTTTCTTGAGCAGAGCTCTGTTTTTCTCCCAGCTCAGAAAGCCTCTGTTTAAATTTCTGGCTGTGGCAAAATGTGTTGGTTGGCTATCTAACCAATTCATATTTCTCTTAAGGAATCGTACTTAAAAGCACCTAGAACTCAGGACTCCAATTGTATCAAAGACTGAATGGAATAAAACTGAAGTCTATTGTATGTATTATAACATCTGTTTTTCTTTAAGCTGTTCACCCCTCGTGAACAAGTTTCTTCCAGAATGGATAAGAAGAGAATGAATATGGAGTGGCAATTGCACAATTGATTCTGGAAGTGTTATATCATGCACAGTAACTAAAAAATGCTTCTACCCTTGCTAATCAGCACTTCTAATCAGCACAAGAAAACTGTAAACAGTTAAGTGCACCACTAATCATTTATACCTTTTGACTGGATTTTTTCGCAGTTGGGAGATATGATTACACACTTGATCTTGTTTAGCTTCATATGCTTAGTAACCTCACGCAACCCCATAACAAGTCTTCTCCTTGCTTTAGCTCTCATGGGATCCTTTTGATAAATCCGTTCCTGGAAGCTGACAAGCTCTTGCAATAGAAGAGTCACACACTCATCTATTTCTTTACTTAGAACTTGGTTACAGTATCTGTCCATTTAAAAAACACCAAATATTAGCATAGCACATAATTAATACTATTTCACTGAGTCTTTTCTTTTACCAAATAAAAATAATTTTACTTCCTCAGAGCAGTTATTAAACTGTTAGTTATTAAAAGGATTTAGAAATCAGACTGTATACTGTAAGTTAAAAAAATACATCCTGAAAACATTTATATGACCAGTATCCCTTACAAGTTGGTCAAAAAGCATATTAAAAAATGCAAAGAAATACTCCAACAGGTGCCACAAGTAACTACTCTTCTCCTTAATTTGGTACTCTATAATAATACATTAATAAGAAAAGCAGTACTGTATATAGAGTGACTATTGCAGTATTTTCAGCATTCGTAAGTACTCTTCCTTTCCCATCCGACGTCTACGCAGCCCTCCTTTAAAAAAAATATTTTTTAGAGAATACATCCATCTAGCTTATTTGCTGCAGCAACAATTGAAAATTCAAAGTGTGTGTGTACATGCACAATATATATACATTTATGCATGTATATACACACACATATGTAGCAATCTATCTATGGCAAGAAAATACTTGCAAAAACTTCTATTGATGAAAGAGTAGCTCATGTTCATTAAGCTCCTCTTAAGTCTACTAAACCTTTCCACTTCAGTTTATATTTCTTGAGCTTATATTAATAATGAAAAACTCTTACTCTCTGAATCTCTTGCTGTGAATTTTGGTTATTGCAGAAGATGCCATTGGACTACCTATTCCAGAACTAGCAGGTGAACCCTGTGACACCGGGGTCATGCAGTACGGAGAATTCTGACTTGCTGGCGAGAGTGAAGTATCACTAGGCATACTTAGTCCAGTTTCTGAAAGACAATTTTGCAACATCATGCAATGCAAAGACATTTTCCCATAAAAGAAACTGCATCACACTTCTTATGTATCTCTCCCTCGCCTTTTCCAAATTATATTCTGAAAACACTAAGGACTATTCTTCCCTGAAGGAGCAGTTGAGTGAGGGGAAGACAAAACAAGCACGTTTCCAACATAAATAAGCAATATTTGAATATTCATTAAAAATATCCAAAGCTTAGCTTGGGAAATGGACAGAAGGGAAAGCACACCTAAATGTTACAACTTCTTCCAATAATTTTTTACTATTTACATATATAACTAACTTATTCCTAGGATATTTAAGATTTTCACACTTATCTTCAGTCAGCTGAAGCCTGTCAGGTCATTCAGAAGAAAAGTTCTGAAGCAGTACAACTGGAATCTTGATAGACACCTTCCCCCCTAGCCCCTGCCAAACCACCCCCATGTGAATGACACCGAAAGTTCTTTGGAGGTTCCCAGTTGCTCAGAGCTGTTGCTGCACCTTGACAGTCCAGACATTGCAGTCGACTGGAAAACCTTATTTACAGTTTGCAATTTCTGTATCTGGAAAACTTTCAGTATGCTCACCATTAAAAAGCATTGTGATCAACATGGCATGGCTGACAACAGGTCACATTTTATCTGCTTATCAAAAATGCTGTCAACTCTGACATGTGTTGGGAACATCTGCTCAGGAGAAATGAATTAAAAGGCTGTATGAAGATTATGTACTTGGAACCCATACTGCACTGAGCCTTCCACTACTGAGGGACAGACAGGAGATCTCAGAAGGAGAGGGTTCTTGTTTTTAGTGTTTCATAACACTAAAAAAGTTAAAAGATAGTATCAATAAATTGTGTTGCATAAAGAGAAAGACAAAATATTAGAATAAGCAGATTAGTACAACTGGGGGAAGAGGGAAAGGGGACAAGAGAGACCAACCTTCTTGGGAGGCCAGCTCCTGCGACTGATCAGCAGTCAAGTTTATATGAACCTCTTTCTGTTCATCAGATCCCAAAAGGCTGTGGTCAGCTGATAAACGGCCTTTCTTCTCTTCTCTCTCTTTCAAAATAATCTAGGAACAAAATGAACAGCTATGAGCATCTGAAAATTATAGATACACCTGTAAAGAAAAATGTCCATTTGACTAAACAAAACACAAAATAGTTAACCAAGTTGTTTTGAACCTTCCTACTCATGCCAGTATAGAAACCCAGAAATCGTTTTGTTTCATCTTTGATCACAAAAGTATTTCATTCCAGCATTTTACAGATGGTATACTCAATACTCTCATATTTCTACATAAATAATACTTTGAACTAAGTACTTTTACAGCTTGCTTCTGATACATAACACTCACTCATTAACAACTCATCCCCACCCCTTAAAACCATCTTATGCAAGAATACTAGTCATCTTAGTGAAGCACCACGAAAACAGACAGAACCCTTTCTTTTATAGAAAGGAAAATGCAAAGATAAACAGCCATGGATATATTGGTAATGCTATGAGAAATAAGCTTCAGAGAGTTTCGAACTTTTCTGAACAGGTAGCTGTGAATTTCTCTAACTTAAATAGATCAAAGGTAAGTCAGAAAAAAAGATTGCCAGGGAGATTAAAAGAATAAAACTAACCTTTATACAAACTCACTTCTACCAGATTCTAACTCTCCGTAACATAAAGCAATCTTGGTGACAGGAAACGTGGTGCATGAGTACAGGCGACTTGCACGCTTTTTTTAAAAAGGCTTTCACACTTTCTTTTTTAGAGCTAGGTTTTTTCTGTTTTACCTTCCTATTTCCATACATGCTGTATTCTCTGTGTACATACCTACTTTATGTGTACATGTATATAGACATATACAACCAATTATTTCTAAATATACTCAAGTAAAAATCATGTTTTTACTTCAAGCTCTATATTCATTCTGTAAAAAAGGAGTAGGGTAATTTGAGGTTAGCATACTACATTGCACTGCCAACTAGGATTCAACAACATGAAAAAAGACTATGCACATTTTCCTATATGTCCTAGTGCTCATAGTTAAAGATCCTTGAAATCTGTATTGAGATGGATTTGCATCACCTTCAACTAACTACGGGGGTATAAAAGTTATGTTACATGTCTAAATCCAAAGGACAGGACCATCACTGCAATGGGAATTAGAGGCAGAAGCTCATGACTCCCTTACTCGATGCTCATTGTCCCTAGTCCTCATGTAAGAAAATACCATTTTTTTTGTTTTGAAGTACAAATGTAGGTCAAGACACTCCAGGACTGACATGTTTACCTTTTTAAGCGCTGTAGGGCGTTTCAGTTTTGCAATCTCTCTTTCTTTTCCTCTTTTCACTTTTGGGGCGGTTGAATCCAAAGGATTAAGGCAACCCGTAGATGGCTGTCCCTTTGTTAAGGACTTTCTGTTGGCAGATTCTTTGGTATGAAAGGGAGCAGCACTGCCAACTAAATACAAGAAAGATATCAGTTTCACCAAGAGACATGTCAGCTTTATTTCAACACCGTTTTCAGAATTTCCATTGATGAATGCTCAAAGTACATTTTCCTTCCTTGGAAAAAAGAAGTTCATAATGACAGGAAAATTACATCATCAGATATTGTCGCTTCCAGATGGTTTTAAGCTTTCTTCAACTTAGCCTCATGTTTTAGGAAGCTATGGATTCCAGGAAAGGAATTGCGTTAGTACTGGTAAGGTATCTCTCTCAAATGACTACATGTAGCTTTATTAGTAAGATGATACTAGTAAGATAAGTTGCAAATATTTATCCAAACATTAATTTTTAGTTGTCAAAGACTCGATTAGTTCACAGGACAAAATAGATGAGAAAAATCTCATCTTTTCAGCATGTAGCATGTAGTTAAGTGTATCTTCTGCAAGAAAGAATAAAACAAATGCTGTCTCCAGTAGAAACACCGACTGTTCTTTGCTGAGCTTTGTTTGATATAATCTTGCCAACTTTAATTAATGTTTGAACATGGCTGAAACTCAAAGCAGGTACATGAAGCAACACACAAGAAGGAAAATGGTAACTATGTGCATAACGATGGACTTTAGGCTACATACTCCTGCTCAGGAATGAGATTCATGGGTTGCAATAGATAACTACAAAAAAGTAAAGTCTGTATTCAGAAGCAAGCATTAAAAAAGCTAATTTAATGTTAAGTGTTGATCAAGAAATAGGTAACAAAAAAGCGTTAATTAAGCCATTACATACATTCATGATGGAACTATAACTTTAGTCTGTGCACGTCTGATCTTCCTTATTTTCAAAAAGGCACAGTAGAATACAAGAAGGCACAGAGAAAGCAATATGGATTATCAGAAAATACATGCTTCCACAATGGAATAATTAAACAGACTAGGAATCTTCAGACTAGAAACGAGACGACAGACTTCTAAGAATCTTAGAAGAAGGAGAGCAGGGAACGATTGCTCAGTCTCTTTATAATACAAAGGTTATGAAAGCTAACGAAATGATGGGGGCACAAAAAAACCCCTGACCCCTACTCCCCAAAAAAAACACAGTAGAAGGAAGAGCTTCTCCACACAGCATATAGTAAGGTTAGAATTCACTGTCATTGGACCTTATGGACAGCACAAGCATCTGACAGAACCAATGGATAGTTTCAGAAACAAATTTGGTTTGAGAAACCCTTGGGTCAGGAGGCCCTGAACTATAATTAGTAGAGGTGGGAAGAATATCCTGGAGAGGTATCCCTCCATATCATAGTCACAGGTATCCTTCTCTAAGCTGCTTTCAAAAAGAATTCTGTACTATCTGCAGTAGCTGTTCAGTTTGACCTAGTACAGTTCTTTTTGCATATTCATTTTGGCACTGAATTACTCTCAAGACATGAATCCCAAGTTTTGAATAGTAGGTCTTCTAAGAGACATTTGTCCTCAGTTCTACATGGGCTTTCATCATTGCATACTGCATCTCAGAGGAAGATAGCACAGGTAAATTTGAGAAATGCATTAAGAAATAATAATAATAATAAAAGAAAATCCTTTATTATGTTTATATTCCAAAAAAAAAGTTGACAGAAAAAAGCATATTTAAGATGCTCAGATCGATCACATTTGTACTGTCACAAAATGTGTTTAGCAATAGTCAAGCAGACTAGAAATACCTGTGTATGAGAGAGGCCTGGTGTTGGTGATCTGACGAGCCTTCATTGCTTGCTGCTGCTTTTCAAGAGCTGCTAACATGTCACCCAAATCTAACTGAACAGGGGTCTTGCTCTTCTTTCCAGCTGCTTTTGATAATGCCTCCTATAACATAAACATCACATGCTGATAAATACAAAGAAATAGTGCCTATAAAATGTCCTTAACAAAGAGATTGTTATTATAAAGAGGAGCAACAGCTAACTGATACTTCTCTTCACCACTTATGTGGGGGTGGTAGGGGTGTAGTGCTACACACTTGGAGTTTTTTCTGTTCCATGCTTATCTCCGAATACTCTTGAGCTGTTGCAAGTGCTGCTGCCAAGGCCTTCTTCTTCTGACTTTTTGCACGCTTTGGTACAGAGGTTGTAATGGGAATTGGAGTTTGGACTATATTGATTGGAGAATTCTCTGGTAAGTCATCCAACTAGGATTTTAAACAAAATGCAAGAAAGCCACAATTAAAGACCTTTCTGCCAAGACCACAGAAAATGTGACACTCAGGAAGCAAATGAACCATTGCTTTGGCCAGCAGTATGACATCTCAATTAAGTACAGATACATGACATATTAAGTTAATAAAACTAGAAACTTCTGTGTATTTCATTTTTGTATGGGAAAACTATTACACCTATCTCCAATTATGCCTTCAGAAAGTTTTCCAGTCTGACTGCTAAATAAGGGAGGGTTCCCCCTCCCCGTTAAGATTTCATGTAGGACTTGACTTTCCTGAAAAGCAGCCAGATAGATCAAGTAGTCTGTATGTACAGTACTGCAACAAAATATTTAAGTAGACCGGGTATTAAAAGAGCATCTTTCCAACAACCGTTTCTACAGCCTTAAAGCAGATAAAGTTTAGTTTATTTTCATTTCAGAATAAACTACACAACTTGTGGTTACTTTGAAAAATCGACACCATTACTACATATTTGCAGATTTAACAATTTTAAGAGAAGTCTGCATCAAAGCATCAGTCTGAATGCAAGCCGAGTCAGAAAGAACAACCAAGATGTAGTTGACATTAACAAGAAGAAAGCTCAATAATCCTCAAAACTAGTTTTAATCTCAAAAATCCTGCTGCATCTACTGTTCAGCCAAAATTTAGCATGCAACTTCAAAAAGCACAAAACTCATGAGAAACAATCAGTGAGATGGAGAAGCTGAGTTGGACTCTATGATCTTTATGGGTCCCTTCCAACTTGGGATATTCTATGATTTTAAGTGTCTGTCACATCTATCTTACAGTGTCACTCTAACAATCTCATTAGCAGACAAAAAGTCAGTACTTACTACTTTGGGTGAAATCTTTTGCTGGATGTTACTACTTTTGCTGCTGCCATTGTCACTATTTAGCTCTGGAAATTCATCTTCATCCTAAACAATACACAAATTAAGAACGAAGACAATGGAACCAAAAGTCATATGAAAAGCATCAACTGAAACGGATGAAGCTAGAAGAACAAATTGAATCCTGAAGTCCCACATAAGCTAGAAGGGCTTAAAAGTGACACAAACAGAAAATGATGAAAAATGAAGAAAGCATTTCTGTATCCAAATAACCATTTTCAAAAAAAAAAATTTATTAGTGTTTTATACTAAAGAAATACAGTAATAATGAGGGGAGAAAGGGGATAAACCAGAGAACACAGTAATTTTTATTCATGAGTGAACAGAAAAAGTTACTTGAAAGTTGCTTATCTAATTTGTCAATCAAATTGTTCTAAATTCTTACACTTTCTACAACACCCAAATACAATGAAAGCATCATATAATAATTAAATTAGTGCATTATATTGTACGCCTCTTGGGAGTCAGATGTTTCCCAATTTCTCCCTGTTGAGAACATCACTTACTCCATACACAACTCGCATGACTATAGTGCAAAAAGTTTTCATACAACACTACCTCAAAATACAGAGGTTCAGGACTCTGCTCTGTTCTACTTGACTGGCTTGCAGTTAGAGGTTTTTCATGTCGTTTCTGCAAATTCTGCCTTCTTTCTGAAGATGTGCTGTGGTCTCTGCATGTGAAACCGGACTGAAAATAACAAACATTGATTGGCATTTTGCAATTTCAATTTTTCAAGGTGTGTGTGCACACATGTAAGGCATTCTCATGTCTGCTAATTAGCAACTAAGAAGGTACATTTTTTACGAATTAGATTTAATAAGCTGTGCTTTGGTGGTTTTTTTTGTGGGTTTTTTTGGTTGGTTGGTTTATTTTTTTAATTTAAACCTGCAAAAACATATTCTACAGATAATATCAGACTATTCCCCCCTCCCAAACCAAATACAGTATCTCCATACATTCATCTCTAAATTTCTAGGTTAAAAAACATAGTGTCCTTTTGGCCAACATGAAGAAAACCTCAAGAGTTGCTGATGACTCTGCGTAACTCAGACATGCATCCTGAAGAACTGTCTGTAACCGTGATCAATCAAAAGAACTTTCTCCCACTACATAATTGTTCTGCATGCAATTATTGCCTTTTCAACATGTGTTTTATGACAACGCACAGGCTCTCTAAGGACCAGAGACCTCAGTATAGTGGTATAAACATTATTCTGTTTATTACGTGAAAGGTTGGTGGAAACCCATGTGCAAGACCAGTTGGCTGAAAACAAAGCATGACCGAAATTGTGGATCTCTCATACTAATGTATTTCGCAAGAAAATTTCTTACAGAGCTGGTACAAATTTAGTTTCAAAGGAAAATATTTTCTAGGACATTTCTGCCTTGAGGTACAATGAATTTGGCTGGGGAAACCTCACTTAAAACTCTTTGTGCCAGCTTTGTTTTTAAATATCTGAAATGACTGCCAGATTTAGAGTCTAAACTGTGACTGGATAAAAGGAAATCTGGTTCTTCCCACTCTCCCAATGCTATAAACCACAAATAGTGGCTTCTAAAAGACTCCGATTTGACTACAGGTTATAAAAAGATTCAGAATGGCTACACTGCCAGATACAAGCATCAGGGAGCTTCTTTATATAATAAACCCACAGATACCAAGTGGGAAGATTCAAGACAAATTAACAATTACATCTAAAAAACTAAACAAACTATCTCACATGTATCTGTGCATATAGGCATGTCTATGATAAAGTACCCACTCCACGCTCAGCTGTCCTTGTCTGCAATAACCGAATTCAAGTAAAACCTGTGTTTAAGCAAAGGTAGATGCTTCAGCCTTCTCCGTCCACCTCTGCACTCCCCTTCCCATAAAATGAGACTATCAAAACTAGGAAGACCACCTTCTCCTTGCATACAAATGACAGAAATCCTGTCCCCCTTGATGGAAGTTTCACAAACATATTCTCGAAGTTTTAGCACAAAACCTATAAATTTAATAAATAATAGAAGTTTTAAAAAAGAAAGTTTCAAAGACAACAGGAGTGAGAACACAGGATTCTAGTTCATCATCCCATCAGAATCTTTAGAAAGTTTGAGATTTTTTTATTTTCCTTCTAAAGTGTGAATGGGTGAAAAAATGAACTAACTTTTCTACACCCACGCTGTCTTCATTTCACAAGTTACCTTATATATGTAATGTCCTCCTAGGTAGATACATACAAAGAACAGGCTAAAGGCAGATGATTTCCAAATACATTAAATTATATATATATATATATGTATGATACAGTGCCAACTCAAGAAACATACAAGGTAGAAATGTGCAACTGGGCTTTTTAGGTTGAGTTTCTACACTTAATTCACTGTTTTCATTAACTATTCTTTGTATGTTAATTTTATAACCCATTTCAAATTCTTTATTTTCATATATTACAAGAAACAGAACACTTAAATTCAGAACCATTAACAACATACCTGTGAACTGTTTCTTTGCTCAGCTTGTCTTCCACCTCTAGAGAATGTCTGAGTTTTTTCAATCCAAGGTTTTTTTTGAGTTGCCTGGGAATTTACAGTAGTCCAAATTACACCACCTGAAAGAGAAGTGCCATCTATGAAAAAATGAAATAGTATGACAGAATACATCATAATAATACACATGCCACCAGAGCCAGGAACACAATTTTGATACAAACAAAGCTCTCTGAGAAAGTCTAATTCTCCTCTGAACACCATTTACTTCTGTAGCTATTTCTACAAGTTAGCAGAATTGCCTGTATTGGAAAGAGTCAGATGACAGACATTCAAACTGCCAACAACTGATCATCAGGAAGCAGTCAGACAAAGGAAATCTCAAGTTCACATCCATAACAATTTCGGTCCAGTCATAAGTTATAGCCACTAGCGTTACCCACTACCACCAGACCAATCAAAATATTTGTTCACGTCACAGTACTACTTTAAAGCTTCTAAAACAGTGAATGAGAACGCTCTGGCTCTATTACTATCCAGGTATGAACTGTAGTCTAACAGGGTAAGGAAACTTGAGGATAAAACACAACAGAAACACAGCTTTGTCCGAATGCTTCCATTGGAGTCTCCAGCTTTTTTAATCCTTTCAGGAAAGGCAGCTGTTGATAAATCACTAGTGATAGCTACTTATGCACTTGTTCATTCAACAAGTAACAAGGGTCGTGGTGGAAATCACACTAAAGACATCTCTTCAGAAGTATCTGATCACTTAGAGTAGCATGCCAAAAGTAGATTGAGAGATGGTTCCTAGCAAAGTGTAAAGCAAAAATACCCAGACAAATTTTAAACACCTCATCAGGTAAGACAATGCTTACTTGTATTTATCGATGGTTCTACAACCTGAAAAGGAAAAAAATTTTTTTAGTAACTTTTATTGTCTGTAGGACACAAATATAGCTAAGTTATTCAGTTATGTTTACATACATTCATTGCACAAGAATCTGTATTTCTTGAAGTCATGGCTGCAGCCTGGTTATTGCCATGTTTAGGACTACAATAGCCACTGTCACTATCAATATCTGCTTCACTTGCACCCTGTTCACTAGAGGACTCTGCAGCAGGGTGAGAAGCTCTTCTGCGCCTGCCTTTTGATTTCCAAAGCATTGTAGAGGCGCTCTCAGAAAGTGACTTATTAGCTATATCTGAAGGAAAGTCTGCAAGAAACAATAAAGATATAATTACTTGTGCAGAAATTGTTAAAACACATAAAAAACCTACGTATCATAAAAATAAGTGAAAAAAGCTAAAGTCTTTGCACATGACAACAGTTTCATAGAATCATAGAATGGTAAGGGTTGGAAGGGACCTGAAAGATCATCTGGTTCCAACCCCCCTGCCATGAGCAGGGACATCTTCCACTAGACCAGGCTGCTCAGAGCTCCATCCAACCTGGCCTT
>Ga0065711_1028230_pt1 | contig 42720 bp, 21 predicted proteins | sample Hoacrofraction12_FD_59098 | JGI IMG/M metagenome (GOLD analysis project Ga0065711, IMG submission 59098) | Hoatzin crop microbial communities from Cojedes, Venezuela - Epithelial fraction 12 v2 (version 2) | ecosystem: Host-associated > Birds > Digestive system > Esophagus > Crop | place...
CCAGCTAAACCATATCCTGAAGTGCCACATCCACGCGTGTTTTGAACACCTCCGGGGACGGTGACTCCACCACCTCCCTGGGCAGCCTGTTCCAGTGCCTGAGCACTCTTTCGGTGAAGAAATTTTTCCTGATATCCAATCTAAACCTCTCCTGACGCAACTGGAGGCCGTAGGGACAAGGAGGGTCACAGTCTTTATCTTTAAAGAGAACTGTAAAAGGATGCAGAGAAATTCAGGAGCCTTAATTTGAAGGATTTCGTTTACAAGGTCTTCCCAGTTGCTTTTTGCAGAGCTTTCAGCCACAGCTTAGCAGTTGGTATGAGTTCTTGTCAAACTTCCCAGTTTGTTCCCGAGTCCCAAATTTCATAGAGTGACATAGGTGGGAGCGCGTTGTCCTGCAGGCGTGTGCGGAGATACCAGCTCCAGGTACCAGCTGTAGAAGAGGTGCTCGTACTCCGGGGGCCGTTTGCAAGTGTCGTGTACTTGGGAGCACAGGCCACACGGTGGCAGCCAACACAAAATAACAGCGTCAGCCCTCTGGGGTCTGAGGGCCGGGACAGGAGGAGGGAGCCAGTTTAAGCAGCTGTGGTGGTTAGAAAGTTCTCCGGCAACCCCGTGTTTTCACAGCTGCGGCTGTGTTTGTCAGGCTTGTCTCAGCTCCGGGCTCGAAGTGACTGACAGCCCTGAGGAAACAGCTGCCTCTCTCGGAGGTGGGGGCACTGTGAACGGAATACTAGCCATGTCTCGCTCTTTAATTATTTCTCGTTGCTTGGGGTTGTGCTAGAGGACCGCTTTGGGCTGGCTGGGCTGGGTCGTGGGGTGGCCGGAGGTGTTTCCAGTGGTTCGTATCAGAAGACTTGTGCTGCTTGTGCAGTGCGGTCGATATGCTGGCGGGAGATCTGTTTCCTTCCATCCAGATGCTTTCCCATGATCGTGCTTTGCTTTTTGGCATTCCCCGTAGCTTACCTCTCGCAGCAGGTCACTGATGGGAAACAGAATAGGAGGCCTAAGCAGGAGGCGGTCTGAGGCTTTGCACATCAGTCTTCCCAAGTTCATTTGAACTTTTGGCAGTAAAGGAGTTCCTGCCTTGCCTGGAGGACTAATCAGCAGAGCTCCGAGGAAACCTGCCTTCCTCGTCTGTAAGCCTGGAGCAGCGTGTCACCAGTAACCCTCAGAGCGCTGGTGAACCTGGCTTGATGAAACTCTGTTGTAGTTAGCTCTAGCTCTTAGAACAAACCTAATGCATGCAGGGAAAACTGTCCTGTTTCGCATTCCCAGAAGCTGGAGAGTCAGAAACCGAGCACAGGTTTCCTGCTGGACAACGACGCACTGCTGTCTTGTGGCAACCTGTGTTTGAAGTACAACGTTGTTAGATAACGTGGTCATAGCTGATGATACGAATTTATTTTCTCTTGCTCATTCAAATTGCTGATTAACTAAAAATAGTTTGAAGGCTCACAAGGTTTCTTGTTTTATTTGAATTTCAAGTAAGAAAATATGTTAGTCAATGTTGAGGTTTTTCCAAGACTTCAAAGAATTAGTTCATGTTTTCTTTTTACTGCACCATCCACAGACTTTAGACATGGCTATACACGTTTTGTTCTTCCTCTGGATGTGATACCTCTGTGGTAACAGTCTTTGTGCTGTTGTTTGGAAGTAAAACCTACGGCAGCGTAATAACTTCACTTACAAAGTGAGGGATGAGCTTATGAAGAGTATGAGCTTTTCAATGGGATGCATTTGTTTTGCAATATATACCAGGAAAGGAAAAAATGAGCTTAAGGGTAAATGTACCTTATTTGTCTTAGTCCATTGGCTGGGCTCATTTGCACTAAAGCCCTAATCCCGACCTTAATGATGTAATGGCTTTCTTAACTGGGTACCAGATTACGTTTGACTGCTCTCCTAATTTGTTCTTCTTTTCAAAGGATAGCACAACAACAAGTGTTTTCATTAGGAATTATATCGATTTAAATGAGACACACAACACTGAGGTTGTAGGTTTTTTTTATCAGATATTGTATTGCTACGGACTCGTTATTGCTTCTTTTAGCCACGCACTTTTGCAAAAATATTTTGAAAATGATCAAGAGGAAGGTATGTTTTAGTTCACCTTAGGAAAAGTCTAACAAAGTAGAGGCAGCTTTGCTGACAAACAGCATAATAACATCTACTATCTGAGTTAGTGTGCTCTTTTAGAGCAAGTCGTTTCTGTCCTATGGCAGGAAAAGGGAATAAAATAAATAATGGTACATTTTAATTTCCTTGCTTTGACCTGCATGAATAATGGACACACTTTGCATGTTCTTTTCCCTCCCCGCTTCATATTTTGTTAAGCTGAACAGATTATTAGTGTTTGGTTTCGTTCCATTTTGGGTATGCTTGACTTCAGTTAAATAATCGTCATGGCACAGCTGAGCCATGTCCTTCAACACTCTTGAGCTTCCTGGGTTTTCAAATACAATCACAAATGTAATAAAGCAGTATATTTCAGAAGGTTCTGGCACAGCTGTGCATAGTTGCCGTGAAGAAATGCTGTTCTTTTTTGCATTGATATGTTGGATGTAAGATAAATTATGAAGTAAGACATAAAGACTTGAGCATTTTGGTGGAAACAGGTAAGATGTTATCATTCTCTTAAGCTTTGTGTAGATAACTCTTCAAAGCATAGTCACTGCAGAGTGCCTGAAGAATGACTCAGTGACACACTTTCAGTTGTCATTTGAAAACAGGACTTCCCAAAAGTCGACTCAGCATTACAGGTGAAGAATGGGAACTGATGTGCTTGATCCTTTGTTATGTTAAAATTAGACTTTCTAGTTTGAAAGGAGGTTATCAGGTAGATGCAAGTTGAAAAATACAAATTATTTTCTTCCCAAAACACGGATAATACTTAGTACCTATAAGGAAGTTGAATTTTGTTTCAGTCGTCTAAATTCAGTCAGTCGTGATTTCAGCACATCATTTTACATGTAGTTTGTGTGTGAACCACATTATGCCTGTTTTGAGAGAACTGCTATCCTACAATTTTGTTGTAAAAGAAATGAACATTTCTCTATCTAGGTATAATTAGGAATGGAACCCTCGTTTGTAAAAGCCTGGTTGAGAAGTAGGAGAGTGGTTCAGCTGGAGTGCGTGAATGGGAGGTTCTTTTCTGGTCGGATAAGAAGCTCTTTTGGCCACAGTCTGCTTTTCCTTAGAGCCAACACTTCAGCTTCAGACTATTAGACATCTCTTAGTCATTTTCTGTCCTGTTTTTGCTGTCTTGATAAGACCAAGAGTCTTGGAACTGGCAGAAAAATACATTTCCTATCATAAGCATGTAAGTAAGCATGAAAGAACATGAGACCAGGTATATGGATCCCATAAAAGGAGAGAAGGAGAGGGAGGCTGTGTGAGAGTTTCTAATGACAGTGCTGTAGACAAAGTATTTCTGCTTCAACATTTTATGTGTGTCATATCTATTCCTTGCAGTTTGAAATTTATCTTCCAGCCTGTGAGCTAGAGGAACAGTTCCTAAAGCATGCATCATAGCTGTAGGCTTGAGCCCAGAGTAGAGACGGGGACCTCATTTTCACATGCGCTGTGTAGGGCAAGTGCGTTCAGGCCGATGTGGTAGGGAAGGGGCCGTCTGTATCTGGGCAGGAAGATGGTAGCAGGGAGCTGGTGGCTGCCCGCTGCGGCTCATCCCTGAGGATGGCAGCCAGCGGGGAGATATCGGAGCAGACCATGCATAGTCGTCCGGCTGGGTGGCCAACGCTTTGCAAACCTTGAACTTCCCGAGGCAGAGGTGGAGCTGGAAGAAACCACATAAGGAGAACGTGCTTGGGTGGAAAAAGTACCTGAAACTAGTCATTGGCATAAATAAGTTTCAAGATTTCAGAAAGTTATTGGAGTTGCTGTGATTGAAGTGGAACGTGGTCTGTAAACTGATGTGTACAATGATTTTTTTCATAAGGAGAGTTCTGAAAAAACTTTGACTCACGTTCCTATTCCTCATCCCATCTCTTCAATTTTAGCTGGCCTGACTTCAGACCGAGGAAATTGAGGGCTTTTACATTTAGTATATTTTTAATTTGAATGTGTATTTAGAAAGTGGCTTTTGTGGCAGTCAGTTTTAACTACGGGGCAAAATGGGTTTTCAGTTATCTGAAATATACTGCTACTTCGTACCATTATCATTAAATACTTGGCTGGAAAGTCTGTATTGTTGTTTTAACATTTGGTGTTCTGTCTTGGGAATGGGTGGTGCTTCTTAATCTGCTTCTGCTTAAATCGTGGTGGAGAGAGTCATATTTTGTTATGAGGTAAGGCTTCAGATTATTTACTGGCACAGCTCTTCCCAACTGAAAAAATATTTACCGGTGAGAAGGCCGGGTACTACTGGAGTATTAGCTTACTTTGTCTTCAGCCTATTGCCTAGTGCCCGGTAGGTGGTTTGGCACAATGCTTGTTGCTTCCTCTAACCTGCCTGGTGGGACACAGCTGTGCTGTCCACGGAGCACCGGGCAGTCAGTCACCCTGCAGCCACGCGTTCCCCCACGTGGGCATCTCCTCGGCCCTCTGGCCACAGCTGCCCGTAGCATCTGGTTCCTGTCAGATGCATCCTCTTTCTGGGGACCACACGGTGCCTTTGCTTGGCAGGTTGGGTGTGATGCTTTCGTAGGTCTTTTCCATCTCTAACGTCTGTGATTTGCTTCTGATGTAGGAGATAAGCCTGCACGTGCCTCCCAAGGCTTGCTGCTTGCTTTAGTGATTTACAGGCAGTCAAAAGAGTAGGTTACGGCAAGAAAGGAAAAAAAGCAGGGGAGGCTTGGGCACAACTTCTTGCGAGTGAAACCAAAATGCCCTGATGGAGATCACATAAATCTCTTCCAAGGACACCCAAAATTCTGTAAACAACTATTTTGCTTTCAATGGACTCAGTCTTTCAGTCAAAGAAGTTTCTGATTATAATTTTTTTTAAATACTCACAAGGGGGAAAAAGATTCTGTAATGTGTTTTTGAGATATACTTTTTTGACTCTCCAGGAACTTTTTCCATAGTTGCACATAAAATACTTCCTTATGGCAAGAGAATTACGATTGTGTCTGTGCCGCCTTTCTTCTTTTTTTTTCTTTACTTTTACTTTTTTTGTGAAATAAGGAGAAGGAAATCATGGGAAGGCTCTGAGATCAGCGTGTCTTCAACCCATAGGACAACTGTTTGCCGCCATGTCATACAACTTTTTTCATGCAGGAGGTGGGGCAGGGCACTGAGGCGAAAGGTTCAGCTGGTTTTCCCGTACGTTTAAGGGTATGTGCAACGTTAGCCATCCAAACTAGTGTTAACGCTGGCCTCAAAAATGATTGTGTTCAGCTGTTAAAAACATTTTTGAACATCATGATCGGTAGTCATAGAGATGAATATTTGGTCAGGTCAGTTGTCTTCTGGGGTTATAGTTATATTGGATCAATTCTGTCATAAGTATGTTGGCTGAATATTTGTCAAAATTATTACTTGTTGCATACAGCTCTCAGCTGGTTCATAGCTTCATGATGCCAAGTGGTGTGCAAAGCTCTTCGTCCTTGTCCCAGAGGCTTTGCATGGGATGACACACCTGACTTTCAGTATATGAACTATACCTGCTAGATTGTGAGTCACCATTTTGTTAGAAAAAAGACTGGATTCATGTGACGGAGAGTAATCACTGTTTTTTTCTGTGTTGATGATGTTGACTGTTAAGGCAGAGGCTCCATCCTTTTGCAGGGGCAAGTGGGTCTTCAGCATAGTATTCTTGGTACGCAAGTCATTGCAGCATCTTTTTATCCAGATTTGCTTGCAGATTCCTCAGTGTGATTTGACCTGACGCTGGTCAGGCGTTGTGACTTCTAGGAGTGTCGTGTAAGCTGATATTCGCCCCAGATGCAGGACTGTAAGCGGTTTGGATAAGGCTGAATGACTGCTGAGACTGTACGTTTGCAGGCAATCACAGGAGTCTTGCAGGACTTCTGACTGGAGCCTGGGTCAGCTCATTGCGTTGGTCATTTGTCAAGCAAGTAAATCTTCTCCCACGCGTTTGGCTTTGTTTCCACATGTGGATCTCTAAGGAGGGTTAGGCCGTCCTCATGTCCTCTGAGGGGAAGACGGGGCTATTTCAGCTTTCTGCCTTTTCCACCACAGCTATGCTCTTCGCCCCTCCTGGGTGCTTGGCTGTGCCAAAAACCTGCTATCCTGACAGGATTTGTAGCTGTTCTTTCTTGGCAGTGTTGGGCAGGGTTGCGTCAGAGCACTTGTGGCCAAAAAAGAAGCTGGAACACTTGTCAGTCACAAATCAATTCATAGAGAGGCTCACTGAGTTTGTGACACTTACTATTAATTTACATTTTTCAAAATATTCAGAAGATCACTGTATCTCTGAAGTAATTTTTGTGTTCAGGCTTGAGGCAGCACTGTGCCCGTATTTTTTTTTTTTTAGTGGATCTTCATTCATCTGCCTCTGGTGCCGTCGCTTCTTTCATAGTGATTCTGATAATTGGTACAGGGCCCTGTTTCCGAGGAGGGAGGCAGGGAAGACACTTATGTCTTTGATTATAAGAATTTTTGTAGTAACCGTTTTTGCTCCAACATCTGTCAGGTTGATCTAAATCGGAGGCACTGATTAGCAAACATGAACTGAGAAGGAAAAAAATGCTTTAATTGGTATTCTTCAAAGGCATTGATGTTTGCAGATCAGGTCATCTTGCATTCCTGTCAGCTGGCCTGGTTTTCTATGGTCAGATAATCTGACTGTACTCTTTATAGTTGCCTATTTACTGTCTTTCAACTGTTCTCTTTCTTCAGTCTTTCAAAGTTATCTTTTTGGACAGGACTTTATGCAATGATAGGGCTTTTTCTTTGAAAGTATGTAATTCCCATTAAATATTATTGGTGCAGACTCTGACCCTACTTCCCCGATTTCACAGTTTGTTTACCTGATTTCATTTTAAGTGCTATTGTTCTGAAGTTTTGTCTGGGGTAAGAATCAAGCTATCAGTTTGGATTTTTTTGTTGTTGTCTGCAAATACTTTGCTCAGAAGACTATTGATGTATAAGTCTGAATATTATAAGATGCGTATTCAACAATGTATTTCTAACGTTAAATACGTGTTTTGTTTCTGGGGGGTGTTTTGGGCTGTCCCTAGCTTCAGCATGCGGATGTGGTGGTATTTGGCAGTACAAAACCCGATGATGTTCCTGTGAGCTGGATAAAGCCTGGAACCACCATTATCAGTTGTGCTCCTGACTTGCTGTCAGGTAAGAGGCGTTAAAAGATAACGGTTTTTGAGAGTGATGTATGGCAAGCCTTCAAGATAAGTGTGTGGCATGTTGGTAACAACGCCATGTGGTTGAAAGCTACATCTTAGGAAGAGGGCCTTTAAAAGTGGGTGTTTGTGTACTGGGGGTGTATACGTGTGTCTCTGATATATAAATAAGAGAAAGATGTCGGGTGAGGGAAGAAGGGCTGGAACAGATTCTTTGTACTAGGATGGTTAAGTGACGATCCTGTGGACTCAAAGAAATCAGAGGGAAGACTTTTGGGTCATCAGATGAGCTGTTATTTAGTGCTGTCTTGTACAGTGTGTTGTCCTTTACTTCAGTGGACTCACCTGGAATGTGGGGAAAAAGAAGACGGACAAAAATATCAGCTGCAAAGTACTGTGAAGCTGTGTGCAGAGAATGGTACAGGAGGTAGTAGAGAAATCATATGTAGCTAAGAACAGGCAGAATGTCTCCTGCAGTAATTACTTCTACAAAATGGGTTTGGATTCCCCTCCCTCCTCCTCCCCTGACTGGTTGGGGAGGGGGTACATGTTGATTAATTTCTCAGTTTAAAAATGCTACAGGATTTTATTAGGAATAAAACTAAGAAAGCTTCCCAGAAGTTATTCTATTCTACTGCTAGAATTGCATTTCCTATAAAATTCCGTAAGTCCTGTGAAGATCTCTAGATAATTTCTAGATTTTCCATATGTGTATGAATCTGACTGTTCAGTCTCCAGTTGGGATTATGCTGTGAACGAACAGGAAAATAAGGAAGTGCATGGGTAGTATGATTGGTTAATAAGTTTTTCTACATCTATCACAAGTGCGCTTATTGACATCTATTGACAGAAATCTGGGGAAATTGGCATAAGGCCAAGGAAAACTAATTGTATTGTTCTTAAACTAGGGATATTCCCTAAGGACAAATTAAGCAGACGATCTGTGCAGAGCTAATGCGAGATCAGTCTCAGAATAAAGCAGCTGCTGTTCCCATGCAAAGCATGGCCTTAGGAAGAGATTCCTTTCCTTGTCTTTCATAATATCCTCTTGACTTGAACATGTGCTGTGGGTGTGGAAGATCTGGGTTATTATTCACTTAATTGTCTGAAGGCATTTGGGCCTTCTTGCACCTCCCAGAATAGTGCTCTGATCCTATGAGGATCTCAGGGGTGGGTACCAAGCCTTGTCCCTTGCTGATGCTGCACAAGTCATCCAAAAATAATTCATGTTTTCTTTTTCCTAGCTTAGTGATTAGGAGACTCCTTGCATCTTTCGTGCCCACTTGTTTTGTGTAGGGATTGTTGGATATAATTGTTAAGTGTCTGTGGGTCAGAGCTTGGAGCATAAGTCTCTTCAGCAAGTACCCAGCCTACTAGTGGAACATACTCTTATGTGAAGGAGGAATGGGGAAGAAAGGGGAAGGGGCAGAGGAGAGAGGGAAAGGTGGTACAGCAGTAGCACCTATAAATAAATTAATGGAAATGAATGGCCCCTCCTCATTTTAATCCTTGTAAGCAGAAACCTCTTAGGTGTCGGACTCGGGGTAGAGGTGCAGGTCCATGAAGGCAGGATGGGGTGCAGGTCCAGTTCAGCCAGGCACTGAACTCTTCTGGCTCCGTGTGTGAGTCCCACATCCAGATACCTAGTTCTCTCCTTCTGTTGCAGAGGGAATCAGGGTCATCGGAGACCTAAAAGTTGTGCAGTATAACTGCATGCCATGTCTGGAAACTTAAGTATCTTCATGCCTTAATTGCTTTATAGAAATGCAGATAATATTAGTGTTTCCCTTCCCTAACAGAGGGCAGTTAGGAAAACATTAAAACATTCATTCTTAAGGCAGAAGACGTAAGATATGACGTAAGCATATATATTTCTTTGCATTTTTCAAGTTGTAGCAGTAGACTGTTCTAAGTACAGCCTGTCACTGGAAAGGCAGCATGAGATTTTTAGCAAGATAATTTAAAGAGAACTTATCTACCAAATCTCCATCTGTCTTTACAGTTATGCTTTTGAGATTGTCAGAATCTTGGAGAAACTCCGAAAGAACAGCAGAAATGCATTTTAGCAGCTTTAAAAAATGCTGGCCTCAAGACTTACTAGAGGTACATGAAATGCAGGTGTCTGTTTGACAGGAAGAATGCACTTAGTTTAATTGAAAGATATTTATTAAAAGCCTATTGTAGAGCAGTCATGACCTTGGAGAAACAACTGAGTCTTACAACTGACTTTTCAATGTGTGGTGGAATCTGGCTGAGGTGCTTGGAAATTGTTCTGGACTTTTTTGTTGCTTCAGAGATGTCCAACTAACATCTGTGGGGTCACAGGAGCTAAATGAGGCCTGAAAGCAACAATGGCCATGAAAGAACTTTAATTCTTGCCGGATAATGCCTAGATTTCTATGTTATGTAGGTATACATGTAGTCTAACACATTCACATGTTTTAAAAGCACTCAAAATTGCGAGGATGTAGGTGAATTGAGCAGCTGTAAGGATGTAAGCCAGGAGAGTAGAGCTAGAAGTGCTTGCTCCAAAGTGGCAGAATTCTTTTTCAAGTATTTTTTTTAATTTGAACAAAGATTTTTAAATTAGCACAGTTGCAAAATGTTCTACAATTTCTAGCAGTGCAACATCTTATTCTGCTGTACTAATGATCTTGGAATCAAGTGAGTGCTGGTAGTGTCTTGCAGGAAAATATATGTAAAGGTATAGAAATGAAAATCAAGTTTCTGAATGAAACTTAAGGATGCTAAAATTATTTGGGATTTGATGTCCAGCTCCTTTGGAGTCACTTGAAAGCTGAGGCCCACGTGGTTTAAGGACATTAGTGGGAAATTCAGCCATTTCCCCACCTCTGCTCTCTTCCAAGCTGCCTGAGCAGACAGTGCATGACAGCAGCTCTCACCCAGCCACACGCTGGGGTACGAAGAGATGGGCGGATGGGCCTTCGCTGGGGTGGAGGAGGGAGCACAATGTCTGCGGTTCAGCTGATCTTCTGGCCATAATCCAAAGCAGAAAGTGCTATTCCAGCTCCATCTGGAAAATTTATCCTAGGAGAGCTGTTGCAATCCTGTGACTGTCTTACTAGCTCATGTGTGCATGACTTTCACCTCTGGCTTCACCTTCACCCCTGCAAAAGCCTGCTTAGTCGTTAGTGGCATGAGTGTGTAGCATAGGCAGCCCGAGAGAAATAGTTTGTTGAAGGGAAATGTCTAATTCTGAGATGTATTTACGCGCATGCTAGCTCTGCCCTGATAAAGAAGTCATAGTAAGCCAAATAACATTAAAAGTCGAAATGTTTCTGTGAAGCACAGCTGTCTGAAAGGGGGTTTTAAACTTCATTCTTTCTACTTCATCTGTCTCTTTGGCAACTCTCCCAGCCTGGTCTCAAAGCAACAGTCAACTTCTGACTCTGATAGACTGTTCCAGTAAAACTCCTCTGTCTGAGTCTAAAACTGAGCATCTCCAGAAGATTTTTATTTTTTTCTTAAATGGCAAGTGTTAATCTGAGTAGAAGGACTTTTCAGACACTTTCTTAATTAGAGTTTAATGTCAGGACTGTCACCTTCTGCTTGCTTAGCTTTGTCACTGATGCATAGATGCCTGCTGGCAAGAAAATTCGAGAGAGGATTAGAAAACACGCTGAATGTGTGAGGCTGAGGGTGGCTGCAGAAAGGGTCTCTTGCTCCCTCGGTGATGGGTGTGAGAGCGAGCTGGAGCTGGGTGATGTGTGGTGGGCTGCGGTGCAGTGCGGTGGGCTGCTCTGCTGTGCTGTGCTGGCTCCTCCGCATGCCTCTGCCTGCTGCTCCGGCTCCAGCTGGAGGTTTCAGTGCCCTGCCTCCACCAGGACCCTTGTCAGGAGGGGTGGTTGTGCAAGGCAACGTGAGCATTTTATGATCGGTGCAGATGGGGGATGAGTAGAGTGAGAGCTTGACCAGGTCAGGGTTTGTGCTTCGGTTCCCATGTGGGGGAAAGGTTAAAGCTGTCAGCGTACACTTGTTATTTTTTATTACAATTATGTCTACGCCCTTCAGAATGCGACTAGGGCCTTGATATGCCTACAGAGACTAGGATGTGAATTCTGGAGAAATTGTGTCTAGATAAAAGTCAATAAGCAACAATAGAAGAACAGCAAAAAGAAGGATTACAGGAAAATGACAAAATAATACATTTAGTTAGGGTAGCTAATGCATGATTACTATAGGATATATTGCTACTGGAAACAATTATAGCTGTCTCTAAAGTCGGAGTCACTCTGAATTGTGTAGACTCTTCAGAATATCTACTTTTAATGTCACATTGATGAAGATAACTTTTGCTGCTCAAAAAGTTTTGAATATTATGATTCCAAGTTATAAATTCCATTGGATAATAATCCTAGACAGTATTTTGTGTTCATTTCATTGTTCTGTCTCACTGTAATGGGTGTGTGGAAAAGACGAGTCTTTAGCATTCTCATTTAGGTGTTCTCTTTAGAAATATGTATACCTTTTCAAATCCTCACAGCTGTCTAGCTTGCTTTTTTTCTTGTGGCCAAAAGCAATTATTTGGAATTAATCTCTGTGTTTCCTTATTTTCTTTTTCAAGTGGATGTATGCTTCGTCATATGCATGCATGTGTTTGTGTTATATGCTTCAGAGCATACAGTTGCTCTCTGATTTTCGCACTGTATCCATCCTCCTGGGTGATTTTATTTGAAGTGTTGAAGAAGCTACCTGTAATTTTGTCAGTGACATTGTTAAATTTCAAGTCAACATTCAGAAATTTGTTGCTTGGCCATAGCTTTCGTATACACATACTCCCACTCACAAAAGCTTTGTGATTTATTAGTTTGATACTTCTGTTTTCCAGAGAAACACAGCTACGGTCAGCAAAACAACCATGCTGCTGAAAACGCTGTTGGTTCTCTGGCAATAGCAATGCGAATGCAGGTTAGTGTGACTTCAAACATTGGAAATTTGCTGCTCTTTCTGCAAGTTGTAGAAAATACTTCTACAGTTTAGATTGTAATTTTTTTTTTTCTCTTGTGAACATGTTACCTGCCTTCCATTTTAACAGCAACTCTTAATCAGTCAGTTAAGGTGAGTTGTGCCTGATACGTTTAGTTAAAGAAAGGTAAATTAAAAATCAAACATGTCATAATTCTGTTGATTACAGTAAAGTTTGGCAGAAGCATTTGTATCAATAGACTAATGTTACTTATTCTGGTAGGACAGTGAAAATTAATTATATCTGCGCACATTTTTGTGATGTGATGGATAGAGGGTCCAAAAGTTTGTTGTTTTATGTGGAAGCAGTGTCAGTCAGCGAGTGAACAGTTAATATCTTCCATTATTTTGAAGGTGTGAGAGAAGAATAGAAATTCTCCATAAAATCTCCAGGTGCCTAACTGGAGACTTTTCGCTGCCACTTATGTGGTCATGGTCTTGTTTCTTTTTGAAATGTGGACAAACAATAGGACAGTAATAGTGCAGTGATTTTTCTTTCATCCTAAACCCATGAAACTGAAAGATTTTGAAGTTTGTTTTTTTGTTAGCCTTTGCCGTCGAAGTTATTATTTTGACATACTCTTGAGATCGTTTGAAATTAGTGTTCAGCATTTATGATGCAGCTGGTGTGTGCTGTTTTCTTGTTTAAAAACAGAACATGGTAAAAAACATGGAGCGATGGATCCAGTCCCAGCAGTACAGGAAGTGGGACCTCCGCTGCTTGAAACTGCAGCCCCTCTCCCCAGTGCCCAGGTAATAAGCGCTTTTTACAATTAAAAAAACCAAAGAGCAGGCGAGTGTTAAATGTGACAATGAACCTAAAAATGCTCTGTGCCTAATTACTTTTTAATCTACTTATGTGGACTATCGGTTGTGCCATTTTGTTGTACGCTTCATTCTGACCATGTCCCTCTGTTTCCTATCAATTTTTAATTTTATGATGTGTATTGGAGCCAAGCTTTATAGAATGAAGACCTAAAGCTGGAAGGTTTCATTGAGGGAAGGAGGGTGAAGCCTTGTGTGACATCAACAGAAATACAAAATACAAGAAGTTCCTAATCACTAAACCCTAATGTAGGAGGTGTTTAAGGATCTAGTTAAGGCCCAGTGGTTTCAATGACATTTGATCTTCTATTTATTTTCTTCTCTCAACAGAAGTACTTTCTTCTGCTGTAGACTTTTAAATTCCTGTGTGAATGTGAAAAGCAGGGAGCATATTTATTCTCATAGCCAGAATTTTTCCAATCAGTTCCTGTCATTCACTTCCCAAGGCCCACATCTGGGCCGCAGGGCTTTTGGGTCTGCCTTGGCTAAAGTGCTTTGCTGGGTGTTGGTTGTGTTGAGCAATGGACAGAGGAACCAGGACTTGAAGTGAGGTTCTGCCATGTTGAAAAGCTTTTAAATTTTTGTGTACTTATTTGTATGCCTACTTCTGGACCACACAGATGATGAAGGGACCTCACATTGGAAGAAGGACAGGGAGAGCTGGAACTGCTCAGTCGGGAGAAGAAAAGGCTCCAGGGGATCTTATCAATATGTATAAATACAACGTATGTAAATACAAGGATACAAAGAGGACAGAGCCAGGCTCTTTTCAGTGGTGCCCAATGACAGGACCAGAGGCAGTGGGCACAAACTGAAACAAGGGAGATTCCCTCTGAACATTAGAAAACACTTGCTGTAAGGGTGACCAAGCGCTGGCACAGGTTGCCCAGAAAGGCCGTGGAGTCTCCATCCTAGGAGATACTCAAAAGTCACCTGGATCTGGTCTGGGGCAACCAGCCCTAGGTGGCCCTGTGGGCATGGCGGTTGGACCAGATGACCTACAGAGGTCCCTTCCAGCCTCAGCCACTCTGTGATTCTGAATCCCTCTGCTGTGTTTTTGGAAAGCTGTAAAAATTGTTTTCTTTTCTAAGCATTTTGATTCAGTTTTCACTGTCTCTTACAACAGTTTAATGGAAATGGACACAATTGTAATTTAAAACAGAGATGCCAAAAGAACGAGTTTTCAGTTGTACCCAGGGGCGCAAGGGGGAAGAAATGCTTGAGCTTTTCCTGGGGCACCATGTAACAATTCTAGAATTAAAGCCTGAAAAATCTACCCTTAAATAATACGGTTAAAAGGTAGATTAAAGCATGCGATGTCATGAGTGTGATGGTGAAAAAACTCTCAAAAAAGTATTCCCAACCCTCTCTATGACATGTGTTTTTAGCACATGAATATTTACATAATTAACCTATAATGGCATATAATATAACCAGTAATAGGACTTCCATTTATTTGCTATTATAGTTTTATGTCTTTTTTTTCTTTTAAATGTAAAATAACTCATCAGATTGAAAGTATCCTGCAATAAAGTGTAATCTTGCAGTAATACACCACGCTGTGTGGAAACAGATGGAGTTTTCATTAAAAACAAGGCAAAGCTGCTTAAGCACTAAAACTAGGAACATCTGCATTTTGATTTCTGTGAGATCTGGGTGTTAACTGAAGTATTTCCAAAGATACTGGAAATGGAGCAGAAGATTTTCTTACAAATGTGCAGTAAAAAAAATTCCAGCACCCAGGCTGAGTAGATGTGGAGCCTTCTCCCAGTTTCTAAATTTTCCCATATTTCATAAATAATGATTTTTTGCGTAACAAACCTCATTCATGCAGAAGAACCAGTCGCACATTTCCAGCAATGTTGAATAACGTAACTCATTGAATAATTCTGTTTTTTTCAATATAGAGAAGGTATTGTCAATCAAAGAGAGCCTAGCTACAAATGTAGACTTCTGAATGATAGTTATGATCAAATTTTTAATTTCCTGTGTTTTAGAAAATGCATTTACCAGAAATAATAGACTAGACATAAACATTTTGTATGTGTTGTTTAGCCTCAGTAGTAGTTAAGGTATAAATGTCAATTCATTGTGAAATTATGCCTTTTTCACTTTGCTGCATGTATCAGTGTGCAATCACAGCGTGCAATTGATTTAACAACAATCAGTTGTTAAAAGTCTAGTTGCTTTGAATATTCTTGAGGGACCTTAAGATGGGAAAATGACGACAGCAGTGGTTTTACCAATGGAGAACTGTTAGCATCCACTGTCAGTTTTATTCGGCTTCAATAAATATTTGTAATTTTATTTATCTAGAAATTCTTTACTTCTTAAATTATTTGTAAGTGTACAGCTTGGTCAGTTTTGCTTCTTCCACTTTTGCCAGTAGTGGTACCTGCATAGTGGGAAAAGCCTGACTGTTTCTTCCAGAACTGTGAGAGGGAGGTGTTTGTGGCCCAAGAGCTGAGGGAAATAGGAAGGGCTGAGATTGCTGCAGGGAGTCTTGGTAGCCTGGCCTGAGACTTGAAATAATAGCTTCTGTCTTTTAGTAAGGAGGCTGGTATATTTAGGAGGGAGAAAAAAAAAAAAGGCGGATAAACTTTCTGTCTTATTAGTCTACATCCTTATCCCCTTGCCAAATATATCAATTGTTTTAAGAGGAAAATAGTCACCCTACAGATTTTTCTTGTTTAAACCTTTAAGGGACCACACTGTCATCAACTGACCCATATTTTTCTGGGACTCAAGTTGTTTATATAGAGAGAGTTCTGAATGAAAGCTTTAAATATTCTTTGTCATGTCATGTTTGTAAGCCACTCCATCCTGTGTTCTCGATACATTTTAATGGCTAGTTGTGTTTGAAGTAATGCAGAAGAAAATCAAAGGTAGATCCTTCTATGCAAGAGGATGTACTTAGTATGTCTTTGAAAGTAAGCAGATTCCAGGTTAGTATATGCAATGAAATGGTCTGCAACCCAGCCGTTGAGGGCTGTGATTGAGAAGCTCTCTTGTCCTGTAGTGCTGGGTTATCTCAGTGTTTGGCTGGATGATTTCTGGGTTTCACTTAGCTGCTGCAGGGTGCAAAAGTGGGATAGCAGAGAATTAGAATTGAATAATGGTCCCAGTTTAGGATATCCTCAAAGAATTGGAAGCAATTAAGTTGGCACAAACTGATTGTTTGGTGGTGGATGCAGAACAGCTGAAGTCCACACCTAGAATTGAGATCTGGCAGTAGTTCTGTGCTCATATGTGGATATTTGAGGTCTTGCAGACTGTTTGAAAGTTCAGGACATTAGCTTTGATGCCATTGCCAGATTCTGTCTTAAAAATAATGTAATCAACTGAAACTGCAGGAAGGAATTTAGCCTGGTTAGGCTGGAAGTAATTAATCTCTTGGTAATTTTTTAATTTGCTTTTGTGGTGGTGTGAGCAATTCAAAGCCAAAGGACGCAACTCCTCACATCTTGTGTGCCAGGCCCTGGACTTTACTGCCATGGGAGCCTGCAGCTGCTAAACACTGATGTGAACTCCGGGGGCAGCTAGGTCAAGCTCACAAACGAAAATCCATGAAGGAGTGTGAAATCCAAAGACCCCAGGTGGTCTAGGTTAGGAATTGCAGACACAATAGTGTCCCCCAGCCTACAGCCACCTCCTCTCAGACAGTTCTACCATGTGTGCTTGCTCCAGGCTTGTTCTCTTGCCTCAGCTGCCACTCGCAGTCCTTGCTGGAAATAGTTTATAAGCTCACGGGACTTCTGGCCTGATCCCTGCGTGTTAAAATTTTGCTATGTGACCATTTTCAATTTAGCTGTGTTTTAGAAGTGCGTGAGATGATCCTCAGATGCCTCGTTCCCTTTGGTGCCCTCACGGGGGAGCAGCAAGGCTTAGCTTGGTTGGTGGTACCCTCTGATGAAAGGCGCTACACGCACAAGCATCAGATTTAGCTAATGTGTTTAAGTGACTGTTGGGCAAGGAATGTATGCACTTTTTAGTAAAGTGTATGTGCTGAAATATACTGGGAGGGAGGAGAAGAAAAACAAAACCAGAAACATCCATTCCAGTGGGACGTGCTTGACCATCCAGCAGACACGTCTCTAGCTTGATATGAAAGCATTACGTAACATTTGGAATACGATTAAACGGGAGAACTCTGTGTAATTGTAACAATTAACAAACACTGCATGTGATTTTCAATGTTGCATTAGGTGTTAGCTAATATTTAGGTTTGGTTAATAAAATGTGTGAGGGGATTGAAAAACCGATTACAATAACCCTATTGTTGGAGTATTTGCTGTTGTTTTGTGCTCTGTCGTTGACCACCTAAGCTGAGAGAAATCTCCTGACTCCTATTTGTTTTCTTTTCCAGTGATATTGAGATTTCCCGAGCGCAGAGTCCAAAAGCTGTTGATGTGCTTGCCAAGGAGATAGGATTGCTTACAGATGAAATTGAGAGCTATGGCCAAACCAAAGCCAAAGTACGTTTGTCCCTGCTGGAAAGGTTAAAGAATCAACCAGATGGAAAATATGTTCTGGTCGCTGGGTAAGGACGCATAGCAATGTCATTAATATCCACCCTTTGCACTCATATTGATATAAATGTGCAGCTTACATCTTTTTTAATGCACTTCACAAATAAGAACCCTGAATGTTTACAGCTGTACGTTGCTGTCTTCTGAAAGCGAGCAGGTTTTGAAATTTTTTGAAGTAACACAACTTTTTTTTCAAACTGTTGTTACTGAAGTAAAGTGTGCTTTATAAAACACAGTTTGTTCTAAGCTTCTTAAATGTTGTCTGTTGGTGTGTGGAGTTTTTCTTACTATTTTATCAGAATTTTGAACGTTTAACTTGAATATTTAAGTCTGCATGTATTGTGGCTGTTTATAAATAAACTTTTACAGAAGCTACATGCTAATCTGTTGATATTAACAATAAATACTTTTTTTATTGCAGAACAGATTACAAAGTTAAAAAAGCCATGTTTTTTCTCTGAAATGTAGACATGTCTCCAGGCGGGCTTATCCTGCTCTCTGTTCCCACGATTATGGCAAATGCTGTGCTCAACAGGAATTATGCGCTTCTCTTCTGAAGAGCTACAGGGTTTTTCTGTGTTCAGTGACAACATTTTTTTTCATTCACCTGGTTTGCTAGGTGAAGTTCAAACTTCTAATTGTGAACAAACATGAAGGTTTTCATTAATATTTAATTTGCAATGTATTCTTTGTAATCTGAACTAATCTAAAATGGTTGCTTCCTTGTAAGAAAAACCAATCAGGTTGAAAATATACCTTTAGGCAGATGCAGAAGGAGAAGGCTGTTCTTAGCTGGCTTGATCTACCAGTTCCTCAGTTGCGGTAGAGTTTTGCAGACTGTTTGCTTTAGTACCTTCCTGTAGGGGCAACCTGGTTTTCTGGCACTATCTGAGACGGTGTTGTTATAGACCTGATGTTACAAAGCTGAGGCAGGCAAGTTATGAAGCTGTCCTCAACGCTGCATGGTGGAACTGCAATGTATAAAGATGTTCTTGGAGAATGCTGGAGCAGTTGTTTAACAGAAGGAAATAATAGCTGCTTGAGCCTCGTTTCCTTCGGTAGAGTTTTATTTTGTGTTTTGCTGCTTTGGAGAAAGAAAAGCAGACTCAGCATTTGGCTGAGTTTGGAGAAAGTTGCTACCACGTACTTTCAGGCTTGCGTTGTCAACTGCATCACTTGGGCACCATGCTGCAGGCTGTGCCAGGCTTCTCTAGCAGCAGACTCTCCCAGGAGCAGAGCTCCTTTGAAAGTGTCTGGAGGTGTAAGATAGCAGGATGCAAAGCCCCATTCGGCAGGATTTTAGTTGTGTTAGATGGCATGCACCAATGCTTACATTTCTTCACAGCGCTTTGTCTCCCAGTCTTCTTCAAGGGAGGTATCTCAGGCAGTTGTCTGAACGCTGTTCTGTTGGCGCAGATAGAAGTGTATATCCATGGGAAAGAAATGGGGAAGTTTTGACTAGCAAAGATGAAAAGTTGACAACAAATAGAAAATTGTATCTACTTATGTTTATGTAACGTGTAAAGACTGAATGTGCTTCGCGGACAAATGGCTGGGTTTGGTACCTACACAACTTGATTATGCAGTGTGTTGCTATTTGTAACTTCTCTGAAGTCAGTGCGTTTTGTGGAGTGAGTACAAAGCCGCATCTGCTGCAGGAGGACTGCTTGGGCAGGGCGGCTGCAATAGTGGGAACGTTCTCTTCCGAGAGAGTTCCAGGTTTGACTTTGACGTGTTCTACATATAAAATATAGATGTCGTTTGTGTTTATGTGTTCTCAGCTCCTCTCATTTGCTCAACTGACTGTAGCAGACAATGATTTTAAGAAAAGTGGGGAACTGCATCTAGTGGGGAAACATTCAGTACGGTGAAAACTGAATACCACCCAGGTGTGGAAACTTGGGAAGTGAAATAATATCCTCAGTTACCTGCTTCATCTGCTCCCTGCCAAGGCAAGGTCAACCAAACCCTGCTATTTGGATTATTTTGTTTGTTCACAATAGCCAAAGACATTTAGAAATTGTTTTAGGATGATGCAGTATAGGTCTTCAGAATAAGTTTTCAGTGCTTCAGAGGAAACATTTAAGATATATGCTTATACTTCAGGGTATTTGGTCCGATGGAAGTATTTATTGTGTATGATGTGAACTTTTCATATGTGAAGGGAGTGAAAAGTGTGTGTGTGTATTCAACAAGCTGCAAAATGTCCAATCTCCATCCATGATGCAGCCAGTGACATTTGTGCCTGTAATTCCCATTGGGTTTAAATGTTTGGTGATGTCTAGGAGTTATAAGTATTTGCTGCAGATGCTCTTCTAGTTTATTCCTGATGTGCTAGAGCCCAAACTTGTTTTGAATAGCAAAAGGCAACCAAATGTACCTTTTTTATCTCTAAGGATAGCTGTATTTATGGCTTTTAAAAAAGTTGCTACTAACTGGAAAGTCTTCTTTGCCCTTTCTGAAAGTACACAGATACGTCTAAATGCCTCATCCAATACATACTTTGTATGCTGAAAAATTGCAGTTTGATTACAGATCATGTCACCCCAAAATAGGATGAAGACTGAATTTCTTCATAACTTCCATTTTCTTCTGTGTGGAGAGCATTCTTTTCACTTTTTTTCATTCACACTTTTTTTTGTGTGTGTGACTTGCTGTAGGGCTCATGTTGAGACACCTTGGGGTCAGAGCCACGCATTATCATGGAGTAATTAGCTCCTGGGCGTCAACTGCCTGTATACAGGCTTTTAGCATGCTAAAAAAAAATTATGTTGCAGGTTATGTTAACTCAAACTGCCTCCCATTCACTGCAAGCTGAGAGCATGCAAATGAACAAAGCTTGTGCATGACCTAGTAGCTAAGTTTAGTGCCTAGGGTAACTTAATCATGCATTCAAGCATGTAGATAGCATACTCATAAACATAATATGAGACTACATCTAAAATTTGTTAGGCTCTGTGCCTGTGTGTGTTACAGCATTTTGTTTTTAAACGCTCCAGTGCTGTGGCTTTTACCAGTTAATTCTGGAAATTTGTTCACTGCAAAAAGGCAAGCTGAGTAATAATAGAATGTGAAGAAAATATGAAATATAATGCAGATTTTAGTAACAAGTGTGTTGGATTTTTAAAGCTGGAAAATTTAAAAGCAATACTTTTCACCTAATATTAATAGATTGTTTTGTGATAAACTAGCTTTTTGGTAACATGAAAAAGGAGGGGAATACAGACTAACTTAATGCTTGTACAAGTTGAATGATGATAAATATCTTAGGGACAGAATTTTCAGATTTGGAATGGCATTTTACTTCTAATGGGTATATATTGGATTGTATTTCTGTTCACTGTATTTCCTGGGCCTCAAGGTGCTTCAAAGAAAAGAAAAATGGTAGACATAAGAAAAAAAAAAAAAGGAAAATAAAGGAAAAATACAGGAAAGAATAAGTAGGGAAAATACCACTATGTTGATGCACTGAAACTTCTGATAGTCCAAAGCAAAGTCATGGCTGAGACAGTTTGTCATGTACTTGTCGTGACGTTGCACAGCTCCCAACTGGGATTGCCTTGGATGCATCTTCGTCAGCTTTTGAGAGTTTGTAGTTGTGGATTGCTCAGTCTGTTCCTGGCATTGTTCAGTCATTTTGGCTTCACAGTGATCACTCTGCTTTCGTCTCTGGAAGCTCCGGTCCCGTTTTGAGGATGTCACTGCGATGTTTTCATGATCTCACTCCGATGAAGTAGCAGGAGTTGCAACGCTTCTGTGCTCAGAAATAATTTTCTGACAGTTGTGATCTTGGATGGGAGGTATATGTAGGTGAGGCTGTCATTTATGGGAACTCGATTGCTCAAGTCCTCCATAGCTACCCTTCGCAGGTTTCCGTGTGGATCATGGGAATGATGAACTCATTAAAATCTTTGAAATTGCTGGTACTGATGAGCTGAGGATAGGAAATTTGAAAGAGGAGGATTGTCCATATCCAGTAATGTTCTTGCTGGAGTCACAGTGGCTGGGGTAGCTGTGAGGAGGTTACAGCTGGTGCAGTGTATCATCTCACTGCTTGTTTATTTTCTCTTTGGGAGACCTCATGTAGCTTTCCCACAGAAACAGCTCCACTGTAAGCCAATGTGATGTATAACAAACAAACAAAGAGTCTGCATATTCTTATCTTTGTTTTGATATACATAAAGAGGGAAGGCTTTCCAATGTTAAGGAAAAGTTACTTTGCCAAGGAGCTGGTGACTGCTCGGTAAGTGGCGAAGTAAGAAGTTTTAAGGAGGAAAATCATTGTGGGGTTTCTGTGTTTAGATTGAAAACATCGTAAAGAAATTTGAAGAGTAATGCAAATGGGTGTAAAAGTCTCTTGAAGTTCATTAATATTCACTGTATTTTAAAGGAGGGTTTTTTTCTGGATTTGCATAAGATCAAAACATAGCATTGCACAATTGAGCTAAAGTTAGCCATTGGCAGTTGTAATTTTATACTCAGGCAAGCGAGTGACCTAAGTTGCCAGAGTGTAGGCTCAGTAGTGTAGCCAGCAAAAACATCTCAATATCCACAAAACAGTTTAAGTGGATTGTTTTATTTATAGAAACTGATCAAAGCAGGCCAGGTACAAAAGGGAAGATATTTAAAATAAGCTTTCTAAGGAAATTATTGGAACAGAAATTTCAGGCACTTTTTTTTTTAAACTAATATTTAAAACTGAGGTTATGTTAACTATTGAAACTATTAAACAACTGTTTAGCTCTTAAGGTTTATCCTGTAGTCTCCAGGCTGCTACTGAGCCTCTGAGAATCAAAGGTGTCCTGCTAGGGCGTCTCACGTAAGATGAGAAGTTGAGGACAGCCAGTCTGGCTTCACTGAATAGTGTGATTTGTGGAGTCCTCACATTTTGTTAATTCTGTCAGGTAGAAAGAGACTGAAAAGTCATGTTTCTGGTTTTGACTTCTCAGGGGGTTGTGCCTATTCCTAACTGCTGCAGTGGCCAAGGTTTCTTGAGAGAGTGTTACCCAAGTGCTGTACACCATTTATGAAAGTCTGGTTGCTGATTTTCTTCATCACAGCTGCCTTTAGATATTTTGAGCCTTTAGATATTCATCTGAGTAACTCTAGTTCCATGACGACTAAGGATCACAGGGCTTCTCACAAGGGAGAGAACAGATTAAAACGAGCAAACCCGTCTGAAGAACGCATTGAAAGTGTAGGCTCTTAAAGCCAAACAGATTTGATGAAGTCGAGGTCCTGTCTGCAAAGAAGTGTTCATTTACTGCTGCAAACCAGTGTGTGCTTGCATGAGTACACTGGTGAAAATAAGCTTGCTGTAGTTCATTTTTACCCCCACTTTGATGGGGGCTGATTCTCCCAGAGGGCCACATTCTCAGCAGGGATGTGGCTAGTACAGAGTAGCACTGTACTGGAAATTCAGCAGAGGCAAAGTCTGTTCCTCCCAGTCTAATCAATGAGCAATGATGTGTTTCTCTTTTTGTTCTCTCTTTCTCATAGATCATTCGCAGTGCTTTCTGACTCGTTTTACATTGTCATTTTAGAACAGACCAGCCGGGTTACCACAGCATTTTAGTAATGTGGCGCTTGATTGTGTGTGTCCTGTGGGACAAGTAGATACTGTTCTTCATGCAACTACCAACGTGCCTTCTGGTTATGCATTTGTCAATTCCAATTTCCTTTTCTTTACTGAATAGTAGGCTGCATCTTTGATTTTGCTTGTTTCATGAGAGTTGTAAAGAGTCCCTGCGCTGCTGTGCATGGGAGGTCAGCCTGCTGCCGTGTTTTGAGCTGCGCTTCAGTAAATAACCTAGTAATGGTGCCTCTGAATTCTCTCGAATGTGAACTTCATGTGTCTGATGTTCATAAACAGAGGTAACCACCAACAGGAAGCACTGCAAATACAAGTTGTTTTGTTAGTGTTGAGCCGTTGTGTGCACTGGGGTTTTGGGGTTTGTGGTAAGTCCTTTACTGGTAACTTCCAGTAAACAGTTATAAGTGTCTTTTTCATAGCAGAATAGTTTGCGTTTTGGGTAATTTGTTTGCTTTGTTGTTGTTGTTGTTTTTTAAATAATTAGTAGCTATAAGAGTTATTATCTTGTGAAGTGTTCAAAGTAGCGCAGTAATGCCTCAAGATTACTCATATATTCTTTAAATATGGTTTTAATGCACAGGAATAAGAGGATCAAGTAAATGAGATTAGGACAATAGACAAAAGTGAATGAGATGGTAGGACAACAAGGGGCAAGGAGAAACCGTGCTATTAACTACTTGGTTTTGGGCAACCAGTGTTAGAACAGTAGTCAGGAGGGTGAAGCTGGTAGTGAAAGTGAGTCAGCTTCTGAAAGAAGCATCTTTGTGCGAAAGTAATGATCCTGGGACAAAACTGAGATGGCAGAAATAGTGGTGGGAACACCTGAAGCTATCATGGTAGCAACAGCAAAACTGGGAGGGCTCACTGTCATGACAATGTAGAGATTAAAAGGTATCCATTCTAGGATCTGCAAACGTGAAAGTAAAAGAAATGAAGTGGCATTCTGTGCCCCTGCAGTTGATTAGAAGGAAATAAGAAGGCATAGTATGGATAAAAAGACAACAGGGACCGAAACCACTTTTGAGAGTAGATAAAATGGATTCTGATCAGGATATGCTCTAAATCAGCCACCTTTTGTTGGCTCTACATAGATATTTTGCTAAAAATGTGTGAATTCCCTTTTAAGTCAAGGGAATGCGGTTCTAGAAAGGGGGGATGACGTAAGCTGGATGGTAAGTTATTGATGATACTTTAGAATGTGATGGTTGTCGAACATGATGTTACGAAAGTGGCAAAAAACGAATAAAAACAAGTGCCCAAATGAAGTAATCCATGTACTACGTGGTCATGTAAGAGTAGTTCAAAGCTATCAGTAGACAAAATATATTTCTGAAGAGTCTTAGTTCAGGGAATGTCTTACGGATGTACTTTACCCCATTGATTTTGCTGGAACTTCAGTTAAAACTCTTTTCTGAGCAGGAAAATTCTTTCCTAGAACAGTATAGAATATGTTAATTTGGCTTGCCTCCTATTGCCCAAATTTTTCCAGACACATCTAACAAAGGCTTCTTTTTTAACAAAAAGCCCGGGATCTGATGATTATATAAAAGATAGATTTGTGAAAAGTTAATGTTTTTCATGTGTTTACATTTTGGGGGACAGAGAAGGGCTTTTGTCAATCTGTAAACTATCTGAACTAAGCTGAATCTTAAAGGCAAGGAGAAAACACAGATGTCTTCTTGCATTTGACAATTTTACTAATGTTTTTATGCCATTTGAATTGTGATCTGAGGATAGCAATATCTTGGAAAAATTACTAGCTGGGAAAGGAAGTGTTTCTAATTAGAGTTAGATGTTTTAGCTCAAGTTTTGAAGAGGTCCTAGGGTAAGGGTTCCTCTTTGGCTAGGATGCGTATGCGTGTGCATGCTTGTATTTCCTTGGGAATGAACATGAGTTCTTAATGTCAGCTTCAATAAGGTACGTACTTCTCTGCAGGTAGTGAAGGCAGCAAAGATATGAATGGTTGCGCTTCGCCAAAAAGTGTGACTTATATGAGTGGAAAAAGGACTGGAGCTTTCTTCTCTTGCCAGTCAGAAGGAGAAATGCTGTGCCTCAAATGAGTCATTTGACAGCATTTTGGAGATGTGAGATGTGTTCGTACTTCAAGGAAGACAAAGAAAAAGAAAGAAAACCCAACACCCCCAGCCCCCTTTTAACGTGAATCATAAACAAATGTGCTGACCTTGAAAGTAGGGAGGACATCAATTAAACTGAGGTGTCTCATTCACAGAACGGTAGAACCAAAGAACAGTTTGGTTTGGAAGGGACCTTAAAGATCATCTAGTCCCAACCACCCTGCCATGGGCAGGGACATCTTCCACTAGACCAGGCTGCTCAAAGCCCCACCCAACCTGGCCTTGAACACTGCCAGGGAGGGGGCAGCCACAGCTTCTCTGGGCAACCTGTGCCAGTGCCTCACCACCCTCACAGCAAACAATTTCTTTCTTATATCTAGTCTAAATTTACCCTCATTCAGTCTAAAGCCATTACCCCTGGTCCTATCACTATATGCACTTGTAAAAAGTTCCTCTGCAGCTTTCTTGCAGGCCCTCTTCGGGTACTGGAAGGCTGCAATAAGGTCTCCCCAGAGCCTTTTCTTCTCCAGGCTGAAGACCCCCAACTCTCTCAGCCTTTCCTCATAGTAGAAGTGCTCCAGCCCTCTGATCATTTTTGGGGCCCTCCTCTGGACCTGCTCCAACAGGTCCCCATCTTTCCTCTGCTGAGGGCTCCAGAGCTGGATGCAGGACTCCAGGTGGGGTCTCACCAGAGCAGAGTAGAGGGGCAGAATCAGCTCCCTCAACCTGCTGGCCACGCTGCTTTTAATGCAGCCCAGGATATGGTTGACCTTCTGGGCTGTGAGCTCACACTGCTGGCTCGTGTTGAGCTTCTCATCAACCACCACCCCCAAGTCCTTCTCAGAACTGCTCTCAATCCATTCTCTGCCCAGCCTGTATTTGTGCTTGGGATTGCCCCGACCCATGTGAAGGACCTTGCACTTGGCCTGGTTGAACTTCTTGAGGTTTGCACAGGCCTACCTCTCAAGCTTGTCAAGGTCCCTCTGGATGGCATCCCTTCCCTCCAGCATGTCGAATGCACCACACAGCTTGGTGTCTTCAGCAGACTTGCTGAGGGTGCTCTCAATCTCACTGTCCATGTCGCCGACAAAGATGTTAAACAGTGCCCGTCCCAATACCGACCCCTGAGGAACGCCACTCATCACTGGTCTCCACCTGGACATCAAGCTCTTGACCACAACTCTGGTTGTGCACTGAGTGCTCCATCCATCAAATCCATGTTTCTCCAGCTTAGAGACAATGATGTTGTGTGGGACAGTGTCAAAAGATTTGCACAAGTCCAGTTAGATGATGTCAGTTGCGGTTCCCTTATCCACTAATACTGTAACCTCATCACAGAGGCCACCAAATTTGTCAGGCATGATTTGCCCGTAGTGAAACTATGCTGGCTGTCACCAATCACTTGCTTATTTTCCATGTGCCTTAGCAGAGTTTCCAGGAGGATCTGCTCCTTGAAGGCTGATGAATTTTTCTGCTTGCAGTATCAGCTGTCATTGTTTCTTCATGAAAGGGACAAGGCTAGAGTCTGAATGGAGGTCACAGTCTCTGATCTGAGATTGGATGTCTTTCTAAAATACTGTCCTGGCTCAATTGTGGTCTAGATGTGGGAGTTATAGCATGAGGTTTTTGAGCTTTTGTATGGGTGGTCGGACTGTGATTGTAATTGTCCCTCATCACCCTTAAATCTGCAAAAATATCACAAAACACAAATGTAAAATAAGTCATATTCAGTTGAATATAGTGACTTTTGTGTCCAGTTCATCTGTCATTGTTGAGGGCTATGATGACGTGGAAGCTGGAGAGAGGGATAACTGAGCTCTACAAACAAAAGTGTTGGTTATTTAATTGAAAATATTCTATTATTTCATTCAGAGCTTGAACGGTGGGAATAAAACATTCATACATTACTACAGAAAAGTATTAATACATGCTTGGAGTATCTTGATGGATGGTTAGTTAATGAAACTGGTGAGACTTTTGTGCTGTAATAAAAATGTCTAAATTCAGTATATGCTTTTTAGAACTTTTGCCAAAATAATCTTCTCTTTTTCTGCTAGCATTGTAAATTGCTTAAATAGAAGACACATGTATATTAGCATTCCAGGCTGAGCTAGGGTCTAACATTGTGGCAGTGTTTTTGTGGAGATAAAGTAATCTTATTGAAATTTGCTGTACAAATATTCTCCATTGAAATAAAAAACTGTAAGTTTGGATATCTTTAGCCAGGCAAAGAATTTGATTAATCTTTTTTCTTGTTTTGCTAGAATAACCCCTACACCCCTAGGAGAGGGGAAAAGCACGGTCACCATTGGTCTCGTTCAGGCTCTTACTGCACACCTTAACATTAATTCCTTTGCTTGTCTGAGACAACCTTCACAAGGGCCTACTTTTGGAGTTAAAGGTACATAATATTTGCAGACTCTATGACCTCTTTCAGATTAAAAGGAAATCCTGCTCTTTTTTTGCCCTTTTATTGTCTTTTTTTTTTTTAATTCTCTAGTTACTTCACTAACTCAGTGGGTTGTCTGAATGGTAGCAAATTGTATCTTTAATAAATGTATAACTAATAGATAAAGGTTTCTTGCACACGTCTTCACATGTAAGGTTCATATCTATGTTCATGTACTTAATGTGTATTGATAGTGCAGGCAAAGCCCAAACATGATGAAAGGCATGGGGGTGAGCTAGCCAGGTGGAGTTTTGTGTCCGTACACACACTTCCAGCCACTCCTCTGCTTGGAGACTCTCTAAAATGTCGCTAAATGTTACTGTTTAATTCTTCCTTGAGAATGAGTCCTAAATCCACCTGTATTGATTTGAAATATCCAAACTAAGGAAGCTGGCAGTTATGCGTGTGGTTCAGCTGTGTCTGCATCATGCGTTTGGCTAGGTCTGAACCTCTCTTTTCTGTTCTTCTGAGTTGTATCCCCTAATCACGGGCTGCTGCCTTTTTGCCTAGAAGCCCTTTAAGAGCCTGAGGGCCAGGTAAGAGCCAGAGTTCAAGCCTGTCTTCAATGCTCATAGGAAGTAATGCAATCTTTTTTTTGCCATTTCTCAGCTGAGGTTGGTGCCTCACCAACAAGTTGGGCAAGCACTCCCCATCTGCTCTACTTTGCTTTGCTGAAGTTTAAGTTAACAAGTTTGATTTCAGCTGGAAGGTTCCTGGTGCTTGGTGCTTCTCAGCCAAGACTGGTGCATGTGAGTGCTTTAATCCCTCCACTCAACTTGTGAGAAGGCTACAGCAACTCCTTTGCCTGTGCTCTGGGAGGCAGTGGGGAAGGAATGCTCAGGCAAGGGCATGGAGGATTTGTTCAGAAGCAGTGCTTGCTCGTGACTGCTATGTCTTTCCATCCAACAGCTGCATGTGCATGACAATGTCCTAAATCTGGGCAGGAGCAGAAGGTAACCCTTATCTAGCCAAAGTCTGGGCCAACCATTGTGTGTAGGCTTTCCTTGCGGTTCAAGAATTCCTTTTTTACTGCCTGCTGAAAAAAGCCAGCAGCATTTAAGGAATTCTTGTTTGTTTGGGTGCATCACTGATCCCTGAATAGAAATTAATATGCAGAGAAATGTGTCATCAACACTGTATGTTTCACTTTGTGTGTTTAAGGGTGGTTGGTTTTTTTTCCAAAACTGGTGCGGGTCTGATATGACCATATGCTTTCCTGTGCAGGTGGAGCAGCTGGTGGTGGATACGCTCAAGTGATTCCCATGGAGGAGGTGAGACAGTAGGGGAGGCAGCAAGTCTGTGTCCCTGTGGGAGGGGTGGGTAGGCCGAGGTGGCTGCTGCAGCGCTTGGTCAGTGGCCAGGGTCTGCCTGGAGAAATGAGGTGGTCCTTGCCATCATCTCCACGTGGTCCTTGCCATCTCCACATGGTCCTTGCCATCTGCACGTGGTCCTTGCCGTCGCCTGCTGTGTGACAGGGGGGGCTGTGGAGCAGAGGTGCAAAAACGTTGGACAGATACTGTGTACATTTATTGTAACATCTCAGCTATCCTGCAGGTGCTTCCTGAGAAGAAAGCCCGCTGTCTGCGCATAACATACAAGGCACAGAGCTGACTACTGCTATTTTTTTCCTTTATATCCACATCTATTCCAGAAAACAATGAGAAAGCATTATTCCTCTGGTGGAGTAGAAAAAGGCAGGGAGGCCCAGGGCTGATGGGTTGAGAAAATTTCATTTTCAAACACATATTTAATATTTCTTTTTGTCACTGAATGTGGCAAAGTGGACTTTGTTCTTAACCATGCTGACCCTCCCGTGGTAGTCTGAGACATGTCCAGAATACTGCAGAGGGGTGAATTCCACAACTTTTGCTAGATAAGTAAAAGGAGGATGATTTGGCTCAACAACAGTGATAAAACAGAGAAGTCTCCTGTGAAAAGTTGTTTTTCCCAGGTGCAGGCTGTTGGGGAGCTGCAGGGGCTGGGGGTCCCCCTGGGGGTGGCCCGGCAGGGCCCGGCAGCCGGGGCCTGTCCCACTGCCCAGCCAGGCGCAGGCAGCTGGGGGCCTGGGGCAGCCCCAGCCCCGGCATCAGGAACTTCCCTGGGGCCGGGCCGTAGGCCCGCGGTTGGGCCTGCCTCGGCAGGGACCGTGGCAGGGCCAGGCAGGGCTGTGGGGAGCTGGAGGGTGGCCCTGCTGCGGTGTCGCTGGGCCAGGGGCTGGCGGCCCCAGGGGCTGGTGTGGGGTCCTGGGCCATGGGAAGCCCTGGGGGCCCGAGCAGGGACAGTCAGGGCTGGTGGTGCCTCCGGGGCCTGGCGCTGTCAAAGGGACAAGTAAATGGATTTCTGTTGAAGGTGGCATCATCCCTGGCTCTCTTCAAGGGCTTCTGAAAGTCCTGTGCTGGCTTTGGAAGGAGCCGGCTGGGTGCACACTTTCAAAATACTCTCACTGTGAAAACGGCGATACCCTGACTGATGTGTTCACCCTTCCCTAGCACAACATTCACAATGTAAAGCTTCATGATCCACACGTTGATGAACAGGCTGGGTCAAGGACAGAGACAAAATGTATACCACATGTAGTGTTTCTTGTTGGTTGCCTGCTGCCATTGGCGCTGGGCGCCTTCCTTAGCCTCCCTCCCTTGTCCTCAGCAGGCTTAGCCGTGTGCGCAGAGGCTTCAGCGTGCTGTAGTTGATGGCAGGGTTTTGTGTTGTTTTCCAGAGCATAAAACACAAGCAGGTTCTCTGGGCGAAGGGGCACGTAAGGATAGTATGGCTAAGATTATGCATATATTCACAGTGCTTATTTGGAAATGCATGATGAACACCCAAAAGAGTCTAAATTACACCTCACCAAAACCGCTCCATGGCCCGAACTGGTGAGGTACTACCTTAAAAGTGTGTGGCTGGGCCAAGCAGAGCCCTAGTGCAGTGCCTAGTTACAGTTTTGATCCCCTGTTGCACCTGAGTGTGAGCACAGTCATGGGCTGATGTCGGCTGCCATCAGTGCCCCTCCGCAGTCAGTGCTGCAGTGCAATTAAACCTGACCGGTCGCTTCCTTCTGTCACAGGTATATAAGAAATACAGTACCTACGTAACACAAGTCCTAATCTAATCTAAACTGCTGATATCAGATTCTTCCACAAAACTGTTGGGCAAACCCTGTATCAGCAGAGTTCATACCTGATCAGTTATGGGCTGTTGTCCTGTGGCTAGCAGAAAGCTGGCATACATGCCCAAAGCCAGCATGCATGGTTTGCGCTGGAGTATTCAGCAGAAATCCGCACCTCTGGTCTGGGTCAAACGATAAATACTTGACAGTAAAATGATTCAGTATTAACGATGTGGAACCATAGACCTGGGCCTTTCGTTCTTGGATCATTTAGCAAAAAGTAGAGATGTCTGTGGCTTTGTTTGGCTAAACAAAAGGTAGTTTACTACATACTTGGTTGAAAACAAGTCCTTTGTATAGCTTGGTTCAGCCTTGATAATATTTCATCTGCTCATATAGGTGATTAATCTGTGCTGCAGCCTCAAGGAGATGGCAGCAATGGTTTCTGCTAATCTGTCTGAGATTAATAAATTGCATTAAATGGTTTCTTATAAAAAGATTTTGTTGTTCACCTTCTAGTTCAATCTTCATCTGACTGGAGATATTCATGCTATAACTGCTGCGAATAATTTGCTGGCTGCTGCTATTGATGCTAGGATCTTGCATGAGAACACTCAGTCTGATAAGGTGAGAATTAATTTCTAATATCCACATGACATTTATTTTTGTCAATTTTTCGATAAACTACATTTCACAGCAAAATAAGTTGATTATCTTTTTATTTTTCCACCGTGGGAATAGAAACTATCACTGAAGCCATTCTCTGTTCTACTGGGAAATTATGCTTACAGAATGTATTTTTTATGGTAAATAACTATCACAAGATGGTTTTTAAAATAAGGATCTTATGCCTAGAACCTTATCAACTATTTCAGACTCTTCTAAATAATCTAATAAAAGATGTTTTCCCTCTCTCTAAATCTTATCCTTTTTCATAACTTGTATAAGCCTTTTAAAGTTAAAAATTGTGCTTCTGGTGTATAGTTGGCTATGATGTACCTTAAGAAGAAGGGGTTGGGGGAAAAGTAAACTGCATCCTCTTCCGTCCAGTAAGTCTGTTGTGACCTTAACACAAATGCTAAATTGAGTCTTTAAAGGGAGAAAGTAAAGGAAGGAGTCTCCTTTTTTGGCTACAGTGTTAAAACTGAACAGAGTTGTCATATCCCTTTTCCTTGGTATGACAGATGTGCATGTAGGCTAGTTTGCAAATGATAGTTGTAGTCTGAGTAGTTTGGACCTTGGCTGAAGTTTTAAAGGATTCACAATTTCTAAAATAATACCTTTTTTTGGTGAAATATAGAAACACAGTCATTTTGGTAATTAGATTTAGACTGCTAAATAATAGGCATTGCTCAAAAAAGCTGCCACCTGGTCAGAACTGGTTTTTGAATGGCTAACTGGAACTCCGCAACTTACGTGGCTGGGAAATTCTTACTGAAATTAGTCTAAATAAAATAAAAGCATTAGCTTTTTATTTAAATAGTTCATAGTTGTAACTTTTTTATTTCGTTAACATTTTGTGTGTTTTTTCTAGGCTTTGTATAATAGACTGGTTCCAGTGGTTAATGGTGTCAGAGGATTTTCTGCTAATCAGATTGCCCGTCTGAGAGTAAGTTGTTGAAGTACTCCTTCCTCAATTATAGTCTTTATTCATAAAATGCACTCTTCTATGCAACTCATTTAAAATTATTTGATGTATGGGACGAAGTTTGTATAAGCCTCCCTCATGTATTTATCATGTCTAGACTTTTTTCTAAAAGCTCGTCTTGCAAGTAATAGAATCTGGGTCTGATATTATTTTCATAATCAACATTTTTGCTATTTTTTTCTCCTGAAATAAACCAATAATGTTTTTAAATGCTGTGTCTTTCCCGATGAAATATTGAAATGAGAGTTTTTAAATACTTTTCCTATTATGGTAAAGTCACATCTGAAAGTTCACATTCTTTGGTTTTGTGATATTTTCTGGTTTTCAAGATTTATTTTAGCATATACTTCTGGGGTTTTATTGATGTCAGTTTGACAGTGTTCATTCTTTGAGGGGTAGAAGTACATCTGTGTGCATAGTGTATTTTTGCATCCTGAATGCTTCCAGAAAAACTTCCTATCTGAAGAATGAATCTGGATTTGAGGCTGCCATTCTAAAAAATAACAAGAAAGCAACATAGTCCTGTAGCATTGGGCAAGGAGAATATGAACCCCTTGAATATGAACCTTAAGGACAACTTCAGTCTTCTGCTTCCAGTTCCATGTTTGTTGTTGGCTTTTGAGTCCTGACTAGTGTGATTTCAGAATCACTGGATGGCAATGGATAGCTGCCAAATACACACTTGGAATTGGGTGGGTGGAAAGGAGGATAGAGGTAATATCAGCTTCTGTTTTGGAAAAAAAAAAAGTAGTTTTGGAAAAAGAAAATAGTTAAATCGTTTCTCATAACATTTTAAGCTTTTGTGCTGCTTGGTTGAAAAACAGTAAACTAAAATGTGGACGATATCTGCTTGCCTCTGTGGCAGAGTAGATCTCTCAATTTTCTGTCAGAATATTGGAGTATTTTTGTCCTTGTTTACACTGTGTGTAGGATAACAGGTAGGGGAGGACGGGGAGCGGTTTGGTTGTTCATGACGTACTAGCTATCTCTGCAGTTGAAATGGATTCATTCACAGCTTTTCACATGAGCTGCAACTGAGTAAAATAAATTTGGCTTTATAACATTCAAGTGCATGCATCGTAATTTCCAATAAAACTGAATTATTTAGCAGGGAATTATTTTTAGTATAATGATTCCTTATACCTTAAAAAGAAATCAAATGTAAAAAGGTGTTTTTATGGGATAGGGTTACATTTTTTTCAAAAGAGGATTATTAAGATTGAAACTCCTCCCTTACCTGTGTGTTTTGGACTTGTAATTACAGAAGGTCCCATGCAAATTTTTTTTTTTTCAAACTTCGTCTCTAACCTCAGCAGCTACCTTTCTCATTCCCCTGCTCCTCAGCTTATTTCTCTTCTTCCCAGAAATTACTAGTTCAAGACCTCCTTACCTCCTGTCTTCTATCCCAGTCTTTTCTTTGTCTCCTTGTGCACGTCAGCTCTGTATCTTACTCCCTCCTGTCTGCATTCAGATCAGTCAGCTTTTTCCTTGCTGCTTAGATCCAGCATAGATATTGTTGAGACCCTGGGAGGGACAGACTGCTTACTTTGCAGTCCCAGTGCCCAACCCTCCTTGCAGCAGTTGAAAGTTATAAAAATGACTGAAAATTTTGCTATCAGCCATCTGTGAAAAAATGCTCTGGGCAAAATGCTCTGGAAAGATGTATCTGGAAAAACGCCTGATGCACCAAGCAGGAGGTGTGAGCACTGAACTCTGGCTGCCATCCCTCAGCAGAGATGCTATTGGGATATTGCTCTTTTCTCAATCTGCCTATTTTTGTAGAATTTGTAAGAAACTATCTCCAAGACTTCTCCTAACTATGTCAAATTGGATTAAAATTGGCCAACAGATGAGAAAAATATTTATTTAGGGCTGGCAATTGAGGACATAAGCCTTTCTTGATTAAAACTGGTGTGAAAAATTTTAGGGTAGCAAGTGTCAAAACCTGCAAGCTGTTGTCAACAGCTTTTTGCCCTTCTTAGTACAGTGGAAAATGCCCCATTGCCTGCATCTGGGTTTGAAAGCATCCCTCACAGTCTGAGAGACCAATCCTCAAAAAGAAGCATAGTGAAAACAGTTTTAATATTCTCAAAATTATGTCCCCAGCCTTCTAGAAATAATTGTTGATTTAAACAAGAAAGTAAATGTGGTAGCTCTTTGAAAATGAGTATTTTTAGACTTTCAGATTTGCTTTATTTTTAGTTCTGAAGTGTAAGCATGTTGGTTATTTCACTGAGGAATGCTTTTGAATACCAGAGAACATGAAGATTTTTTTTTTTTCAATTTAAGACTACAGTTATTAAACACAGTTTTCTGATCCAACTTTATGTAGATTCACCTGAAGAAAGGCTTGGTGTTGCTAAAATAGTGAATCTGTAAAAGCCAGGAGGTATCAACTCATTCATTATAAGTGACTGACTTTGTGGATGATGGGCTCTTAAAGCAGAAGTTATTTCGTTCAAAGGTGATTCACACAAGACAACGCATGGGTCTTTTAAAGATTTCCACAAACTAGAGAAAGCAATTAGTCATCTTTTTATTAGTAACTGATAATGTTGAATTTTTGGTTTATGTTGAGTTGCTTCTGTGTAAGAAAGCAATTGCTAATTTAATGGCCTATGAGTATTTCTCCTTTTTTATTTCATTTCTCCATCTACATTTGCCCCTATTCAAGTTACAGGTGGTTTCCTGTATGCTTTTTTTTTTAAAACAGTTTGGGTCCTGACTAGCTTCTTTCCAAAATGGTTACTGAAAGAGAGGATGATAAGCCAGAGCAGCTATACTTTTTGAAGCAAAAAAGCCACTTCATTGCATTTTTTTAACTTGTTTTTACGTAGAAGCTGGGAATAAATAAGACTGATCCTGGGACTTTAACAGAAGAGGAGATCAGCAAATTTGCACGCCTTGATATTGATCCATCTACCATAACATGGCAAAGAGGTATGTACTCAGAAAGCCTCGCTTCAGCTTGGATTTAATCATAATTTAGTTCCTAATTTGCTTAATTTTACCCAAATCAGGGCTGTTTCTGCACTCTTGACTGTAAGAACAACCCATTTGCAAGTGGGAAATGTGGGTGCATAACAAATTTGGGTGCAGTATGTTGCTTTAAACTTGGTCAAATGTCTGCAGTAACACAAGAGATTTTGCTAAGATTCTGAAGGATAGGTTGCACTGACAGTTTAAGTACATCCCTTGTCTCTCTCATATAGTACATCTTAAAACATACGAAATTGGCTTTTCTGTGCATTTTACAAATCTTATCCATTCTTTTCTTTACTGTGTCTATTATGGTTTTTGATTATTTGTACTTACTCTACCTGGTTTTGGTCCCTCATCCTCCCCAGCTCAGCAGCCTCAGTAGCTCACAGACTAAATACGCCTCAGGGATTATGTGTTTTTTCTATTTTTAAAGTGTCTTGTTTTCTTTGTTAGGAAGAGTAGGTGAAAGAAGTGGTACAGCTTCAACTATGTATACCAAGCAAACCGATATCTGCTCACACAGCCTTAGACAACTCCCCTCTGCATTTTCCAGTTCTAGTGCTGCATGAAATTTCAGTGTTTACCTCGACTTCTGTATCTCTCTCTTTTTAAGCAAGTAAACTCTGCATAAGGTTTTGAGCTAAATTCCATTGGATTTTATTTTCTTCATAAGTTCTCAAACACCAAAGATATTAATTCAAAATCATAGTTAAATGGAACGTATTGTGATACTCAGAGAAAGAAGGTTGAATCTGTTGAGAAGTGAGGAGTCTTGGCCATGCTTTACTGTGCCCTTTGTGTGCATGTCAAATCAGACTTGTGATATTTTTCTCAAGATAATACTGGGGGATGTGGCATAAGATGTTTTTTATTAGTCACACAATGTGTCTGGAAGAGACCTGTATTAGGACGAAGGAGTAATATAAATATTTAGTGTAATGTGACTCACCGTTTTTATCAGCACGGGTTTGGGAGGAGGCAACATTACTCAACAGCTGTTAACCTCGAGTGAGTTACTTAATTCATCTCAAATCATGTTAGTGAAACTTCTATTCCACACAACTCTATGTGATGTACATACTTAAAAATTTAAGGAAAAAATTTGGTTTTAGGAATGTTTTAGATAACTTGGAAAGTGTTTTATTTGGGACTGTTTCTGCAATCCATATGTCTGGGAAGCTTGTTATGTACCAGGGAATTTGCAGGGCAGAAAAGAAAGCTATCAGATTGTCTGAAAATTAATTTTGGTCAGGACCTGTTTCCTTAGAAATGTCACAAGCTTAAAGTTCGTTGTAATCTTATACTGACTTGAATGGGTACAACACACTGAAAAGAAGGAAAGCTTCCCCTTACTTATCCTTTCCCTGGTATTCAGATCCTGTTTATATATCTGGAGGATAAGGAAGTAGATACATTACACCTAACACTTGGTTGAACCTAAACTTGCCTGAATAGTTTACTTTGGGTAAGGAAGAGGGAAAATCTAGAGAAGGAAAAATTGCTTTTGTGGCAAAACCAGTTATTTCCTATTTTACTACTTGTAACTACAGCTGTTGGAATCCTCCTGGAGAAAGAATTCTGACCATGATGAGAAAGCTAGTCTGTTCCAGGGACCAGAAATTGTTGCAGGGGTAGTTATAATTTCAAGGTAAGGGTGTTCAAGTTACATGATTTCACTAGGAAGGGCTGGATAAAAAGCAGCCCACTGGCTGTCCAGGCTGGTGGGAATGCTAGTTCCCGCTTTCAGCAGTGCCTGGGTAGACAGGAAAGGCATTTAGGTCTGCTCAAGGCTGCTCACGAGGGTGAGCTTCCTGAGAGGAGAAGGGGTAAGTTTGTGCTGGAGAGATCAGCTTGGCATATGGCCTCACAGTGGCATATGGTACCGCAGCTTGGTATGAGGCTGCTGCTTCCATGTACCAGCCTCTGTTCTGCAATTTCTGCCAGTACTGTAGTATTTTAGAGTATGTCTGTATATAAATAGAAACCAAAATGAGTTAACCAAATCTGTGTTGCACCATCCCTTGAGTGGAATTCCTGAAGAAATTAAGGGCCTAAATTCCATGTAGTGGGAAGAAGGCATGTATGGTATTTACAACAGCCCCATAAGAAATGCCCAAGAATGGCAAGTGGATTGAACCTTGCTTTTCTCCCAGCTCACTCACAACCCCAAACTGGGGTTATATTGGATTGAGACTCAGACTCCCTCTTGTTGTTGGGTAATTATGTCATCCTTTTCTATACAGACATATTTATTAATCTCCCAAAGCAGCAGGAAAAATGGGAGGAGGTGTTTTCACTGTTCTTCAGTACACGTGACTTCTCTGGAGGTTCCTTGATTCTCAGCTTCTAAAGGAACAGGGCTCAAATCTACGTCTACCAGAAGGCTGACTTGATTGCCAAGCTACAGGCTGAACTGATCACGAGTACTTTCCACCCTTTCTTTTAGGGCTGGTGCAAATGGAAACATTTGTAGGACTAAAGAGCGAATAAGAAAGAGGGAGCCTGATTTTGCATTCTGTAGGGATTGCCGTTCCTGGGAAGGAGAGGTCTTGGAGTTTTCCAACAAACATAAATATCCTCCTAATGTTTCTTCCTAAGAAACGTTGTGGTCAGTTCTCAGGAGATGAGAGAGCTCTTCAATTATTCTCAGTCCTTCCTTTTGGTTCCTGCAAAGGCACGTTTGAAGTTGAGTGTTGTCAGTGCAGAATTGGAGAACTTTTCTTGCGATGATTGTTAGTGAAGTTAGCAATTCCACAGGATGGTTTGGACATGCCCTTGCAGTACTGAAAGTGTTTCCAAGTTAGAAATACAGTTGTCTGAAATTGAAGTTGTGTTAAATAGCAGATGGTTGGTCTTGGCGGTTGAAAAAAAACTTCCCTTGAATGCTGTGCAGCTGAATGTGGAGTTAGTTACTGTGATGTGAAAGAAAGTGACTTGTCTGGAAGAACCAATCTGACAGCATAATCGTCCTTTAAAAGAGAAACAGAACGAGTTTAACCTTCACCATGCAGTCTTAAAATCAATTATTAACAAGTCAGTGACGAAGCAAATGATATGAGGTAGGTCTGATGTCCATTGTATTGATTAAGACAGATTTTTCTTATGTAGGTAAAATATTAATTTGTATGTTAGAATATAAAGAATCCGTTAGCTTCAAATACTGGAGTTGTTTCAACCTGTTGTCTAATGGTGTCAGCTAGAAGGGAGAAACCAAGTCAGTGCTAATGCTGACACGCAGGAGCGTGGCTGGCTGTTTGCACTCACTGTTCAAGCACTGAATCTTACATGTATAACGACATGTATGCTTGCAAAAACATCCAGGTCCCTGAGTCCTTGTTAACGTGTTTTGCTTTTGCTATTCCCTTATTTCAGTGGTGGATACAAATGACAGATTCCTGCGCAAAATAACAGTTGGGCAGGCAAATACAGAGAAAGGATTTGTCCGTCAGGTATGTAAAGGCAGTTAATGTATCTCATTCTGGACAGACTTTGCTTTAGAGGCCAAGAGGTGTTTCTGCAGCTCTTTCAGCACACTTCTTTGAATAGCAATGCTAACATCTGTTGCTGTTGTATAGTATTCTTGCAGTGAAACTGATTGTATTAATGAGCAACTGAGTCCAAAGTTTCAGAAACAGAAACCAATGCATATTGCGCAAGGTCTTGAAAACACTTTAAAAAATTGCATGTGTTTGGGATTCAACATTGTCGTCCTATGAGTATAAAAGGTGCCCTTCTGCCTTCATAAAGTTAGTTTGTATGATTTTTCTTACTTTTTTTAAGTCTCTCAAACTATTTATGTAGTATTTATGTAATTCAAATTGCATTTAAATTTAACTTTAAAAAATTGACAGGAGCGGTGGGTCATGTGGTGTTGGTCCCATTAGTGAGGACTGAAAATGACCATTAGCTTTTTACTCAGACTTTTCATTTCCTTATCATGCATCTCAGCTTTGGGATCTAAACTGTAAGAACTTTGAGCATGTGCTTAATTTTAATAACTGGGCTTGAAAGGATTGTTCAGAACATGAGCAAGTGTGTACTTTTCAGCAGTTAAAAAAAGCTCACCTACATTAGTGTATGAGAGCTTCTGGAAGTTTATTAAAGAACTTACTGATAAATTGAAAACCAGACTTTTCCAACACTATCTGAACAAGTGTTCCTGGTGTCATGTGGGTAAATCCATTTCTGAAACAATGCAAGTGTGGAACAGCAATGCCGGGTGGAACAAGCTCATTGTGATGATGTAGAGTTGCTCCTAATTTGATGAAGATACTGTAATCTAACATTCTGGATCATGAAATTCATGAGGTTCTGACTATTTTGAGGTCAAATAAATAGCTGTTCTGGTAGAGATAAGGCTTTCATTCATTTTGGAAATCCTATCTTTATTTTTTCTTTATGATTTTAGACCTTCTAGGCTTTTTGCCTAAATAAAGAGACCAAAAAATAGTGCTAATGTTTTTGCTCTATTCAGCAAGTAAAATAATCAAATTGGAGAGGATAACTTAAATGAGAAATCACAGAATCGTAGAATGGTTTGGATTGGAAGGGACCTTAAAGATTATCTAGTTCCACCCCCCTTGCCACAGACAGGGACACCTTTCACTGGAAATACTGTCGTCTTTTGGTTTTGAACACGAGGTAGAAACTTTTCTGTCTATAACTTACAGAAAACTCGATATTGGCTAATACTACTCTCTGATAATGGGCTGGGACTACAAAATATTGTACTTGGTACAAGTTCCTTCAACACTTGAGATGTTTTCCTATGTTTAGATTTGTTTCAGTGACTCAGTGTGGTTATTAGCTTTGAGCTAGGTTTTGCCAGCTTCATAGTGCAGCATTTTACCACTGTAATTATGTTGCTGAGTTAGATGTGGGTTGTTTTATTATAGAGTACTAGTTGACGTATGGCTGTCAAATGCTGCTTCTGTACTGTTTTGGCTAAAATGACCTTGATGCTTTCAATTTTGATATGTTGGACTGATGCATATCCATTCACATTTTAGCATGGACTTAGTGACTCGAGAAACAGAGCTAACAGTTAGGAAAACTCATTGCAGAGCCTAGCCAGAGATCCAGAGAAAACAGGACTTCATAGGTAACAGATGCATTCTATAAATATTTGGAGTGATGTTCTAGCACTGTTAAAATCAATGACACCTGTGTAAAATGGCAGAGCACAGCAGGCAGAAAAGTCTGCATTTTAATGAACAGGGATGCTGTGGTTTCTAAAGAGTATTACATGACTGATGCCCTTGATCCTGCAATTGAATCCATGTGGGTGGATCCTTTCATCAACAGAGAACTGACTTTACAGCTAAGGCTTCTGTCAGCACTTCATAGGTGGATAAAGGTTATTAGAGTTAAAATAGCACCTGCTACCAGTCTTTTGTGCCTGTTTTTTCAATTAAATATTATGTCACTCATTGAGCATCTACCTGGGATTGTTTTTTCTGTCCTTTTGCGTTTATATAGAAACAATGTTAATAAAAACATTTTTTGGTCTCCTGATAAAGTTAGATAATATTCCAGTATACAGGTCAGGCATAGATTTCTTAGGCTTATTTCCTGTCTTGCCTATGCTGCAGTGACTTACCGGGGACGTTCTTAACTTCAGAAAAGATAATAGCGTCCATGTCATCACAATGCTAACTGTGTTCACTGTGTCCCCAGCTGTTCTGTTATGTATAGAACTGCTTCCAGGGAATGCAGAAAATCTCCTTTGCATTTTCAGTATTTCATTTGAATCGCTACACTGATAATCTCAATTACAGGATTATATTTTGTTTTCTGTGGTATATACCTCTCCCTGTCTGTGCCCAATGCAGAAAAGTGTTCGGGTGTCTTCAGAAGTTTTGACAATACATGCAGGTACGTAGAGGTCACCCTGCATAGGGCTGCTTTGGGATGTAGCTGTCAAGACAGAATCTAAAAGCAGGAGCGTAGGTAAATAAAGGATAGAAGCTATTAAAGTACTAGGCAAATGGATAGCAGTGGTAAGGTATATGTTGAACAATTCTCTATGGAGATGCTTCTTAAAAACAGGCACAGCCCTCAATTTGAAGAAATTCCTCTGATATTAGTCAGTATGGGATACATCTGGTAGAGATCTGACACAGAAACAGTCCTGGGGCTTATTTTACATGGGTAGCAGTAGGAAGTCTATTACTAAATTTTTGCGTACACTTTAATTGCTTGAGATGGAGAGATTGCTAAAGAAGCTGCAGTTCTTGTTCGCCCCCAACATTGCACTCCTGTCATGTAATACATTAGTGACTTTGCCTTTCTTCTCTGTTTGCATTCTGACAGCATGTGGCCTGGGCTTTACTAATAGTAAATTAGCACAAATAACTGCTAATGTATACTACAAGCTCTAAAAGAAAAGTAAGGAGCACAGTTTTTGTTGTGCTGAAATACTGCATAGTATGGATGTATTTCTACAAGAGCAATAGAACTGATGCTACATATCGTTCTTGGGGTTTTTTTTAGCTTATATATTAAGTCTTGTTTAACATCTTTATCAATGATCTGGATGAGGGGATTGAGTGCTCCCTCAGTAAGTTTGCAAATGACACCAAGCTGGGCGGGAGTGTTGATCTGCTTGAGGGTAGGAAGGCTCTGCAGAGGGATCTGGACAGGCTGGATCAATGGGCTGAGGGAGGCCAACTGTGTGAGTTTCAACAAGGCCAAATACCGGGTCCTGCACTTCGGTCACAACAACCCCATGCAACGCTACAGGATTGGGAAGGAGTGGTTGGAAAGCTGCCCAGCTGAAAAGGACCTTGGAGTAGCAGTCGACAGCTGGCTGAACATGAGCCAGCAGTGTGCCCAGGTGGCCAAGAAGGCCAATGGCATCCTGGCTTGTTTCAGAAATGGTGCGGTGAGCAGGAGTAGGGAGGTGATCGTGCCCCTGTGCTCCTCACAGGTGAGGCCGCACCTCGAGTACTGTGCTCAGTTTTGGGCCCCTCACTACAAGAAGGACATTGAGGTGCTGGAGCGTGTCCAGAGAAGGGCAGCAAGGCTGGTGAAGGGTCTAGAGCACAAGTCTTGTGAGGAGTGGCTGAGGGAGCTGGGGCTGTTTAGTCTGGAGAGCGGGAGCCTGATGGGGGACCTTACTGCTGTCTACAACTACCTGAAAGGAGGCTGTAGTGAGGCAGGTGTTGGTCTCTTCTCCCAAGTAACTAGTGATAGGACGAGAGGCAATGGCCTCAAGTTGCGTCAGGGGAGGTTTAGATTGGAT
>Ga0065711_1001506_pt1 | contig 42718 bp, 19 predicted proteins | sample Hoacrofraction12_FD_59098 | JGI IMG/M metagenome (GOLD analysis project Ga0065711, IMG submission 59098) | Hoatzin crop microbial communities from Cojedes, Venezuela - Epithelial fraction 12 v2 (version 2) | ecosystem: Host-associated > Birds > Digestive system > Esophagus > Crop | place...
GGAATACCGGGCTCTGTTTGGCCAGGTGGGGTCAGCCCCCACCCCCTGGCTGTGCCCCTTCCTGGAGTCTGGTGAAAATTAACCCTGTCCTGGCCAAACCCAGGACAGGGTGACAAAAGTTTCCTTTCTAGCACCAGTGCAGTTACTGATCCTTTAATCTCCTATGGTTCCCTACACAAATAAAAGTCTTTGAAATCAAAGCAAGATACCAATAATATTGAAAACAAATTTTTAATTCTGCCATGTGTTCATCAGTTATAAAGGTACTTCATGTGTGTTCTTCCAGGTAGGGCTGACAGAGTTGATCTAGGTATGAACTTATTTACTGATGCTTTTTTATACCTTCCAATGAACCTTAATCACTATTTGGAACAGTTATTATGTGTTATTATTGGAGGTCATATCTTAAATGGGAAGACAACAAAGTATTTTAAAAAATTCCTTTCTAAGATTATACTTCCTACCGTAACACACAAGCTCTAAAACTGCTCAGAGCTGAATTAAAACAAGTACAACCAGAGAAGTGAAGAAAAATTAGAACATAAATCTATAAACTAATTTGTAAAACTCCTTTATGAAAGCAGCCAAGGAAAAGCCAGAGGGGCCTTGTGTTAGTTGACAGTGATAAGAAGAATGGAGTACATTGAGAACAAGACATTATATAGTAGCAGTCAGACAGGCAGCTTGAGGGGTAGGAAACTCATTTGTTCTCCAACAACATAGTGCCGTGAGCATAAAATATAAGCATGCTTATTTTTCCAAGAAGATATCTTCTTAGCAGTATCACGCTTCACATGAATCCCAGGTCATTAAATTATCACACCATTTCATTGTAGAATAGCTCAAATCTTTCCCACTTTCTTCTCATGTGATTGTAAGTCAGCGTTTGTGACAGCTGCAAAAATAAGCTTTAGTTGAGAAGAGGATGTCACTCATGCATGCACACACATGTACTCATGCACACAGGCAAGTATTTATAGCAGCCTTAGCTTTTAATTAAGAATGTAGTACTCTTGAGAGAGTGGATCACAATCTGCCCATCACATCAATTTATTGACCTGACTGTCAGCACACCAGATATTAGCCAGAAGTACCAAGACAGCAGAACTTGATTCCTCCTGTTGTCTGTGCTGAATTGTTGATGTGATACAATATAACAACAACATAAGAATTATTTACTGTTGCATCCCAGAGTAAAATTACAAAACAGAAAAACCACCGAGAGCTGGGTCACAAAGACCCAACATTGACTCAGTAACTCTTGAAAATTATCAGCACAGGATGGGCTTCTGATCAACCTGCTGCCCCTGGTAGTGTCATTGTCTGGAAAAATGCACTCTACAAAGAGGATAAAAGTTAAAAGGGTGTCTGATGGAACTGATTCTCGAAAGAAGCATGTGCCTTCCTTCAGATCATTGAATGTGATAAATGAGACAATCCCAAGTCATAGAAAGAGTGAAGCTGCGTACATCCTTCAGGTTTATTTCACCATTGTAATGGAGTAATCAACTTGCAATTGTAAACAAATACTTGCACACTTACTTTGCTGGAATAAGTATGTCTAGTAATAAAAGTCTTCTTCAAATTAAGAATAAGGGTTTCAAAATTATTTAGAGGCCTTTATTAGGGTTTAGTGCTTCTGAAAAGGGAGTATCTGTTTCGTAGAATCAAAGTATCATAGAATGTTTGGGTTGAAAGGGACCTTATAGACCATCTAGTTCTACCCCCCCCTGCCATGCGCAGGGACACCTTCCACTAGACCAGGTCGCTCAAAGCCCATCCAATCTGGCGTTGAGCACTTCCAGGGAGAGGGCATCCACAGCTTCTCTGGGGAACCTGTTCCATAAAACAGCAGGAGTTTTCACTGTGTCCCTTCCCATTTCAGGGACTGGGGACATCAGCTGTCAGATCAGGGGAGACAAATCTTTCTCTGCTCTTCCCTGGCAGCAGATTTTGAGGAGACAGCTTACAATTCTGGTTGCACATATGTGCTGACACAGGCATTGCAACGTAATCCATGGGAAAGACTAGGAGGTTTCAAGAAAATCTTGCTCAAACCTTCCACTGTCACTAGTGGAAACCAAAATTTCACTTAAGAAAGCGTCACTTCTTGCCAACTTCTAGTTTCATAGGAAAACAATGGAAAACGACCACTGAAGTTATCAAAATAAGAGTCTTAGTTTTGGTTTTAAATGATTTTTCCTTTCAAAGTCACTACAGATTAATTATAGTAAAAATTGTAACTTTAAACTTAAACTGATATGAAACTATGAAAAAATATTTGTTTATATAATGGAAATACATTCTTGTTGATGAAGCTGATTTTTTTTTAAGCTTTCATTCCAGTTTTGGATGGATGACAGCTTTCTCAGGCAGTATCAATGAATGAGAGCAGCAGCATTCTACCATATTTGATTCTCCAGGGAAAGAATGCACACTGCACGAAAGTTGGTTTATCTAGATAAAGTTTGCTTATTTATATCCAAATTCAAGGCTTCAGTGGATCTCCCATGTAGATCTAGCGATATCCCACGTAGAACAACTTCAGTGGCCATTCTGCCCTGGAGTTCAGCAGTGACGGACAGAGCAAACGTGCTCTATCTACTCCAGCACTGATGTTGGTCACAGAGGCTTAGGAAGTATGACTAGGCTCATTTACAGCCTTTTCTTCCAGTAGTGAATTCAGCTGTTGCTAAGAGAGCTCCTGATAATTCTTGACGTATCTATCTTTCAAAAAAGTCCTTTGAACCAAAGTAACATCTTAATATAATTAATAGCAGTTTGTTGCAGTCATCTAAAAGTGATGGTATTAAAATATCTGTAAGCCATTATCACATCTGAAGGAATATCACACCATAAATTAGAATGAGATGAGTATTATAGTAAAATCATTTAAAAAACAGATTCAATGACAGGAATTTTCTTCCATCTTAATCTAGAAGCCTATAAAAACTGTATGTTCTTCAGTATGTAATGAATTTTTACTGCATCAAAACACTTTCTAATCTACTCAGGCTGCATGATTTATCTACTTTATATGTTTTCCAATTCTTTAATACAGAGCAGTCCTTTAAAATAACCTGAAACAACATAAACTTCCTTCCTATGTTTTATTTAGAAAATTTATTTCTATTTTTTTCCCTCCTCAATCCTCGTTCACCTGCATTCACAATGTAGAAGAATTTACTTACTTTGGGCCTGAGGAAGGAGTTGGAAAGGCTTTTCATTACGTATACTTGAGACACTTCCAGAATAATGATCGTACTTGCACAGGAGTATTTATATTTTTCTTCCATTTAGGGCACCTTGATTAAAAGAATTTTGAATGGACAACTTGACTTACCCACTGATAAAAACTCCACCTGGAAGTGCTTTGGCTGATTCATTTCTGAAACATTACAGCATCTTTGGATTAAAGTTAAGGTCTCAGGATACACTGGACAAGGAAGGCCAATAGCTATAAGCATTGGAAATAAATATTTCAAAATTCCCATAATGATCTTGGTTCTTTCAGGCTAGATGAATATTTCCAACAGATAAGAGTAAAAGATTAATTTGAACAAATGTTGGGCTTCACCTCCCCTTTTTTCCTTTTGCACAAGTGTGAATTTTGCAACTTGTCTGAAGCCAGTCCAGCTGCACCAGAGCAAAGACATTCTGTTCTGTGCAAAGGTCCTCTCAGAGGGGAGCACGATTCTCCTGTGGCCGTAGCCATTTCTTCTGTAGTATTGGTGTTCTTCTTCAGACAGCTCATGTATGAAGCTCCGTATGTCTATGTTAGATGAAGTCCCATACTTCTGTTGTGGACAAAGAGTATACTGGAAGCACTTGGTAATAAGAGATCTATGTTTAAAAATCCAGAGGACTTTCCCTGGGATGTGGTCCCTGCAAAACTTTGGAAGTGCAGTAGAGACCAAGAGAGACCATAGATGAGATTAGCATTCAGAGACATGGAGACTGGGGATGGTGCTTAACTTTTCTTACAGCTAAAAGCCATACTGAGAGTGATTAATGGGAAATTGCTGACCTTCCACATATATCCTCTTCTGCTCTTCATTCTCCCTAAGGAATAAGCAACTAACTACTCCAAATGACTTGGGAACAGAGCCACAAATGGCTTTTAGCAATTAAATCTTGCCTAAGTCCAAAGTTGTGATCCTTTAAAACCTGTCTTACCTGGTGCTGAAAGCCTGGAGAAGTATTCCATGTAGAAATAATGTTTCCAAGACTTAAAAGCACAGCTCCCCCTCTCCTGACCCTTGCTTGTGTCCTCCTGGCACTCACAAACTAGATACCTCTCTGTCTGTGCCAGTGGAGGGACCCAGTCTACCAGATACCCTTACATCATGTCAGCTCAGGATCGTCACAGCGCAGCACAGTGACAGTCAAGTGGCAGCACCAATGTGCAGGACTTGTGTTATCCTGAATCAGCCTATGTCCTCCTTCTCCAAAATCAGCTGTCTAGCTAGTAGATCATACACCTGCTCAAGCTTGACAAACATGGGAGAGTTTCCATGGGCATATCTCCCCTCCTGTCCAAAGCACAGCTCAGACTGCAAAATATATTATAACTTTATGATTAGGGCACTCTGGCTGAAAAGAATAAAAAACCTTAAAATCAACAACAAAACTAAGCCAATCAACCAAACAAACAAAAAACCCCCAGTACCCTGAATAATTTGAATACCCTTAAACCGACAAGCTGAATACCCTTAGTCTTAATTGCTTTAGAGAAAAAGATTATGCCTTGATGACCAAACAGAAGGGGTCAAATGTTGTCTAAGCATGTGCCTGCGGAGAAGGGAGGAGTTGGAGGAGTGGGTTCAGTGCAAAATGCCAGGCAGGGACTTGTGGCCAAGAGGTAGCGACTTGCATCCCGGAGTGGGTTGGGATTTAAAACCTATTTCTGTTCTCTGTATTTCTGAGTGGTGATATTAAATGTCTCATTGGTCAACATACTAGTTCCTCAATATCCTGCTGGGAGCTGCATGGCAGAGCTGATCAGGCTTGTCCTCCAGAGTTCATTTCTTCTTTTTAACACTGGCATGAAAAGCTCCCTGTGGAGATCCCAATCCAGAGCACTCTTCTGGGAGTTTCCACAATGGGGTTTCCATGCCACCATGAGCCATGGGGCCTGAGCTGCCCGTTCTGTTACCAGTGGGGAAGATGTCTGTGAGCAGAACGGGCCCAGTCACCACAAAAGTTGGGAGGGGATGGCTCCTCAGTGGGCAGCAGTGTGCATGTCCCTGCATCCACAGAAATGTGTCCACTGCCATAGTCCTGCTGCTCTGCATGCAAGGATTCTTTGGCTCCTTGACTAGGTATATGAAGAGATCTTCAGCTTTTGTTTGAAAAAACCGTCCTTCTTCCCTGACTTCCATTTCCACAGGGTAATGTCCTGTGGATGGACACTAACCATTGAACTAGTGGTGAATTACAAAATGTATGACTTGGATCAAAGCACCAATGTAACTTTGCCAACTTAACTTTGTACAAAGTCAACACCATCCAGTCTTCCTTAGGATAACCTCTTTCCAGAAGCTTCCCTACTTTCCTGTCTGTTTAGCCTGGAGAGTGAATGAGTCAGATGTCCAGAAGAACACGTCCTCCTTCTCCTCTTGCTATTTCCCTGGGAGAGTGGGAGGAAGAGAGGTCTGAGTAAACCTGTTGTCCTAGAGTCATGCAGGCAGTGGTCTTTCTCAACAGACACCAAAGCGTAGCCACTTTATACATGAAACTCAGTGTCTGTGTCTGCGCTGCCTCTTAGCAGTGATCTGGAAGGGACCAGGATGCGGGACTGTGTGAAAACAAAAAGAGTAACAGAGTCATACCTGGCAGGAAAATCAGATGTCAATGACCAGAGGTTTGGAACGAAATGCTATATGCTTTAGGCAAACTCCACAGAAATCATAAGAAAGAGGCAATTGTTTTCCTTGTTCTCCTGTATCAAAATATCTGTCAAAGAAGGCTTTATCATGCTGACTGAATGACAGGATTTGCACACAGTCCTTAATGATGCTTATTGATAAAGTCAGGGTTGGCCAGAGCTGTAAATAGGAAAAAAATCCAAAAGTTGTAACTTGCAGCTTTGCTATGGTATAGTTTACCTGAGGAGGTTTCAGAGCTGAGGCTGCAGTTTGCTGCACCATCCCTGAGGTCAGCGATCACTTTTGGACCAAAGCACACAGTGCTGATTGCTCCTCGCCCTCTCCAAATCCCAGCATCTTGAATAAGTATTTTGCACTGGTTACTAAAATAAGTAATTGACAGTTTCTGCACAGGGTGGGGGGAGAGGGCCATGGGAAAACACATTCTTCTGAGAGTCTAGGCAAATTCAACTTGAAATTGAAGTGCAATTAATCATCAGTGAAGCATTGCAACAACTCAGCTAGAGATGTGACTGATTCCCTGTCATTTGATTTTTTTCCCCATGTATTTCAAATGTCTCTAGAAGGGACAATTTAGTGAAATCAAGACAAGATTTTTCATGCAGGAGTTGTTGAGCAAATGCTCAATACGATTTGTACTGATAAATGACCATAGATGTCCTTTCGTACATTTAAAAATTGTAGTCATTCTCAAAACAATGCATGATACCCCACAAATGTTCACTTTGCAAATCAGAGGAGCATGGTAGCATATTTCTCCATCAGGGCTGCATACGGTGTGTGTATGTGGTCAGTCAGCTCAGAATTGCAGCCGTGAATATGTAAAGGACCCCAGACGCTCAAGCACTCTTGCTTCACTTGTTAGTCTGGACTAAAGATGTGGTTTGCAAGCTTTTTTGATTTGTAGACCCCTAGATACTTTTTAGTAAGCCTCTCTGTAGTGTACTGCAGCTTGCTGAGAAATGATTTGCTCTTCTTAATTACCATATCTGTATGCTGTAGAAATAGCCATGGGAACGGATTTAAGGATCTGAGAGTCCTAAAAACTACTGCTCTGAATGACTCTTTTCTGATCCTGTGACTGTTCTGAGTTCATGCACTGTTATCCTTCTGCTACCCTCTTTACTCTTCAGCAGGCATCCACATTCACCTATATACTACTGTTTTCATCCAAATCCTATTGGATTCTCCAAAGTCCAAAAGGTTTTTTTACATACCAGCAAATGGTTTGTACAGACTAAAAAAAATAAAATATCTTCCAATAAGCCTAAAGAAAGTAAGATCAGTTAATTTTATTTAAGTTGGAGGAAAAATTCTTTCTGCTTAACTCTCCTTGTCACATTTCACATGTCTCATTTCCTAACTCTATGAAAGACCTAGTGGGTACCAGGGATGCTTCATTGTTACATTGTCTGTCTGATGTAAACAAAAATACATTCACTTATGACCTTCTTGGCTTAGCGTAATCCCTGCCAAGACAGTGACGGTCTTCTGCTCTCTTCTGCCTTGTGCTTGGTTATTTATATCTGTGTAGGCAGTTGATATTTAAGGTAGCTAAGATGCAGTAAAAGCATAAAGCAATTAAAACAAATGTATCATGTCTCTCTCCTAGGTTTTTCCAGGGAGCCAATATTTAATGAAGCTTAGCATTATCTGACAGCCCTTCAACTTTCCTCTAATTAACTTACAGTGCTTCGAATAAACCCTTTGAACACGGTGTGACTGCCTGTGACTGCAGTGTTTTGCATGTCGCTTCAGAAGACACTGACCTCTTTGGTGTGGCTGTGAGACCAGCTCTTTAGTTTCTTTCTCTGCTAATTGCTCTTTCCCTTGGGAGCTCTATCAGTGCTTTTTCCTAAACAGAAATTTTATCATACTATCATGAGAAGGTTTAGCAGAATATTTTATGTGCTCCAGAATTCAAAATATAAATGTGTGTCTTTATCAAGACTTCTTGTATTCACCTGCTACAAGTCACATTCTGCCTTCCAAACAGTGGCCAAAATAATAGGGATCTTCTTCAAAACCTAGCTGGAGTCTCTGAGATCCTGTCTTCCCAAATGTGTGTTGCTCCCCCCTCCAAACAGAGTTGAATGAAAACCCTTGGATGATACTTTGAGACATGCCTAGCAGGAGAACATCAGTTTCTACTGCCAAAGTTCACTTCTTCTTGACCAAAAATCCACGTCACATTTTGAAATCCCACTTTGGTTCATCCAGCTTTAACCCTTTGTCCCTGTGACAAAGGTCTGATATAAAGTGAGCCATGGTCCCTTTCCTCCATTCACTCCTCATCTTCTGTCACAGATTAGCTCATACATCCAAAGAGATAAAGCTGGAGGATTTAAATCCCCTCAGATGGGACAGAGAGCCTGGGTCATCCTTGTGCTTGGAGATGGCAAAAAGGAGTTTTGTACTGAACAAAAGGGAAGATCCTTTATCCCTGCTTCACCATTTTCTATACGTAAAAACCTTCCTCAAAACAGAAGGATCACTTAGAGCAAATTACACTCAGTAGGTGTCTCCCGCAGAGAGTTCTTCTCCTCTATAGTGTGCTCTTCTCTTTGAATTTTGCTTATGGCATAGAGATTAAAAATCAAAATATGGTGAGGACAGACCAACCTCAGCAGATACAGAGTGCTACTGATATTCACCAGTGAAGGCTGTGCTTATCCTTGGTAATTACTTATTTTTTAAGGTCAAGAATATTTGTGTACATATATGAGAAAGGGTGAGTGCCCAAGTAGCTGCATACTTTCCAGCATGTGCTACTTATTGTAATAGACAGATGAGGCTTACTGTAAAACTACAGTTTGCTTAATGACATGTTAGCTATCAGTTATCAGGCATGATTCTCTTCAATATTGCTTAAAAAAAACCCCGCAAAGATAGCTTTCATGTGACAGAGAAGAAGCCACATTGGCAGTTCTTGCAGAGTTGCCTGAAACCACATTTGACAACACCTTTACCATGGTAACAATGTTTTAGTGTTTGTCAGCCATGACCCACTAATAAATAGCATAGCCAGGTAGCTTGTTGCGTTTATACTGGATAAAACTCTTCACAGACATTTGCAGATTCTTCTGCGGTTGTTCCAGTCTCTTATGAGGACATTGCTTAATAATTCAAGCTTGTACAGTTCTTCTTTTCCCTGTAAAACTCAAACTACCTTGTCAGCTTTATTTGGCACTGGAAATCTCAAATTCTTGACCGCACAACTGCTCTTCTTCACACTTTCCACAACCGTCTGTACCATTAATATACAGTGTGGATTTTCAGCTCCTCTTTCAGCTCCTCAGAGGTACCCCCTTCCAGGGAAATATTACTTTATTTGTCATGCTATAGCTGAAATCACTATTAGTCTTCCTGTTTAATATGTTTGCAAGCTTCAGTCATTTTTTCCTCCTTAGAAATTGTTTTTGCCAGATAGTAGGCCCCCTTTTCTTTCTTCCTGTTTCTTTTTTTCTGTTTGGGAACAGACTTTGTCTCACAAGCTTGCTGGAGTTCCCTTTGATGTAGGTTATACGTTTCCCTACAGCTTCACAAATGAAGATTCATGTGCAGAATGAGAAAGCTAAGAAAGGGACAGAGACGTAGATCTTGGACTAATGAGGTAAAATTCTGGAAAGGGATCAGTCATGATATGAAGGAAGGCTTCCTAATACTGAGGTGTATTGACTCCAAAGACGAGGATAAAGACACACTAAATGACACATTTTAAACTATTTAGGAGTAGAATTTGCCGGGATTTTTTTTTATAAATGGCGAAATATGACACGCTTGACTGCAGGATTTCTCACAGAAGTGCATCAGCTATAGCTTGGGGTTTCAACCACAGGTGGTGAAAATGTACTATCAACCTTGTGATGCCCAACAGTTTTATGGTTAGGGTGTTCATCTGTGCTGTGATGCCACCTTCCACAAATACTAGACATTGGTACAGAGTTAAACAAGGCCAGGAGTGGAGAAGGCACTACAAATCTTGGACCTGAGGCTCAAGAATCGGTGTGAGAGCCCGACGGTAAGTCCTGCTCTGCATTAGGCAGAGGAGTGACTTTAGCAGAATGTCAGAATCACAGAACGGTTGAGGTAGGAAGAGATCTCTGGAAGTCGCCTCTGCTCAAGCCGGGCCACCCAGACCTAGCTGCCCAGTACCGTGTCCAGAAGGCTTCTGAGTGTCTCCAAGGGTGGAGACTGTACCTCTCTGGGAAGCCTGTTCCAGCGCTTGGTCACCCACACTGGAAAAAATGTATTACAATTTGTATTTCCAACATTGTTGTTTCAGCTTATCACAGCTTTTCTAATGTCCCAGTAGAAAGGTTTCTTGTAGATACTGAAAGTTTTCATCTAGCTTCCATTATGAGAAAAGTACTTGGAAGGTACAGAGGAGTAATTTACTGCAGTCCTCCGTGTTTACAGGACTGCAAGGACATTAATCTCCACAGCAGTGGGATACAGGTTCTTCCTCCAAGAGCACCAATCTGGCCATTGGTGCATGTGTAAAGCCTGGGAATGAAAAAACAGACCAAGAGATCAGAAAGGGCAAATGCTGTTTGTACCAGCACCTCTGCAACATATTCCAGGGTAACCCTGTTTTCCAAGAAGTCTTTGGCCTCAGATACTGCTCCCTGGATTTTGAGGGCTTTATCTTGTTCTGAGATGACAAACTGAGTTGTGGAGGCTAAATATTAAAGCAAATGAGTTGTCATGGCACAGGATCTCATGAAACAGTTGTGGAGAGCAGAGGATGCTTGCCCTCCTATAGATATACTTAGACAGAGTGACTAATAACCTGTCATCCATGCCCAGTTGCATTCTGTGTAGGAAACTAGGAAGGTAATGGAAATTATAGGCTTACCCGAAGACATTTATAACCAAGATCCTCTATAACATTTGTTGTGAGTGCATCGGCAGTCTATAAAAGGAGCAATTCAGACTCAAGAAGAAGCAGCAATATAGCAAGACTGAAGAAGATGGTGTATCATCCCATAGCAACCTCCAGCAAGAGCCTTCATATTCTTTTCACAGTTCACATATACCCTGCTCTTTCAAGGATGAACCCTGGAGTGGTAAAATCTTTGAGTGAATAACCCAAAATACAGGCTTCCCAGCAGAGCCATCAAATACATTTGCATTCATATTCCAAATCTGAATAATAAAACAGATAGGAAACAAGATGCTGAGATGGCTGCTCTGCAGAAAATCTGAAATTAAGAGCTGAGAACACCATTCAGAAGAGGGGCTCTTGTCGTTAGTAGTAAACCTCCTGTTCTTTTGGCTAGGATGCAGCCTGCGACTATAAGGTAAGAGAAAACTAATATTGAAAAGAACACACTGTTGTTAAGAAACAATTCTGACTGCAAGTATTTGTTTAACCTGTAACCTTTTGTTTTCTGCCTTGCAATGAGAAGCCTGACCTTGAAGTCTCAATATATAAACTCTTCCTCTTTTTTTTAGCATTATGCCTGTTCATTGCCTTAGAGGCAGAGTAAATTATGGACCAACAGAGGAACATATAACAGTCTGCTTTCCCAAAAGCAGAGAATCCTGAAAGAGCAGCGAATACAGACAGTCTAGAGACATCTACCCCACAAGTATTTAAAGTGTTTCCTGATAAACGGCAAAGGGATCCTTTGAGGACTGCTATTAACCAGTGCAAGTTTTAGAGAGAAACACCCTTCTGCCATTCCCTTAGTGGGCAGAAGAGAAAGAAAAAAAGTCATCCCACCTTTTTAAGTAACCCACGTGCATCACACTTGCCAAAACAGATCACATCTCCAAAGTGTCTTCTGTTAGCAGAGGAACCAACATCACTCACAATCTGTCTTTGGGGATGCTTTCTTCAAGAATCTCTTGCATGAATGGACATCATCTTACACAATCACTATCCTTTTCTTACAAAGGATTCCCTTCAGAGAAGGTATTACTCAGCAAGGTCTTCATCCTGTTGAATGACTCAGATCTCAAACTGCTTACAGAGCCCAAACTTCCCAATACTAAAAAATGTCACCCTATCGTCAGAGACAAGAAGAAATGATAGCAGAAAAACGTGGACACACAGCTATTAAGACAATCAATATATTTTTATGTTCTACCTCCTCAACCACTAAAGAATCTCCCCGTGCAATACAGATAACATTGAGGACAGTAATTTGGGGGAAGAAGTATGTATGAATTCTTTTGTTCTCCAGATCATACTTTTCTGCTTTTTGAAGATACATGCAGTGTTGGCAATTCTCCAGTTAAATGACTTGAACTCAGTGAAGTCATTGGTAGAAGTCTTGTAACTGCATAAGATAAGTCTTACAGTCTGTTAAGGTGGAGGAGATCTGCCCTCTTAATGTGAGGACATTAATCTCTCCAAGTATTGAAGTAAACACAGAGATGGCAATTTTGATTTCTTTATGTTTGTTCTATTAGGTCTTCCACCTTAGCCCCAATTTTCTTCTTTGCCATCTAAGGAGAAAAATAAAAGGAAAGCTATGAAATATTTGCAGGCCTCTGCATAAAACTCTTTCAAAGCCTATCTGCTTGGGAAGTCTTAATGTATAAAAGCTTCACAGGGTTTACAGACCATATTTTGCTCCTCCCTAACAGCTCAGCAAAGTGTCAGAATGGTACAGAAACCAAAGTAATGCTTTTCCAGATGAGTTAGCCTTTGCAGCAATCATCAAAACATATTTTATTGTGAATGACTTAAATGTTCACCATTAGATAGATAAAATAGCACCTCAGAGCTAAACTGGACTCAGTATTAAGATGTCTGTCTTGCAGTTATGGTCTTACAACATGTGCAGCAGAGCAACGGAATCTGCATTGCTGGAGGACTTTACAGAACTACCATCACCTGGCTTATAGTTGGTTGTAGTCACGGAAATCATGAGGAGTTTAAGATCGTCCGCTGTTTGTGGAGTTATTGGTGATTATCAAGTGACATGCTACAACCTGGATTTTAATAACTCAGAATTGCTATGCTCAAAATTTTATTTGTTTAAAGAATTTGTTGTTAGTATAAATGAAATCTTAATAGTATAATAATTATTAGTCCAGATTTAATTATTGCAGGTAATAAAACAGTAACAATACAGTCAGAACTGATACACAAACACTTCTTACTTTCCACCCTTTTTGAGGAGTTATACTGACCCTCTCCCTGCTCCTCTGGACCCCAGTGTAGGTGGTTTCATGCTGGTGATGGTGGGAGGTTATTACAGCATGTTGTCAGCATTTGAAGGCATTTACTGGGAAGCACATGATGTTCACATTGATGGTGTCTTCTCCCCAACTCCAGGATCCACCGGGGGGCATTTTTATACTTGCTAGCATGCTTTTGCACGTTTATTCTTTAGTCACAGACACTTAGTCAATTAGGAAAATTGTTATTACTACTAAACTAAGTAAAACAAATCTGCAGGCAGGTCACTAAGTATTCCTAGAGGGCAAGCCTGACAAGCGTCATCCCTGAGGTCTTGCAAACTCACTATAAAGCTTATGGGTTATTACTAGCAGTGCCGAGACCATAGTACATGACTACCAAATCATGAAATCCATACAAGCATATTTTTTGAATGAAAACTTCAGTCATGAATGGTTTACCTCTGCTGTTGCTATGTGGGCTCTGCTTGTCACTAGAATCATTTCTCAGGCAGACAGAAAAAATTCCTTAAAATTAATTGCCATACACAGCACATATGCAGTTCCCTGTCCTGCAAAATATTATTCTGTACAAGTTTTAATGCTAGAAAAAAAAGGGGGAGAACTGAATGATGTTGCCTGCTCTGGAGGAGTTCGCAAATCCCTACCAAAGAAAACCTCAGCAATATTCCCTTCAGTTGCTGTGAAACTGCCTTTCAGGGACAGAAACAGAGGTCAGGCTTACACTCAAAAATCTGCTTCCAATTAGTGCAGGTGTGAAGTGAAGGTAACATGCAGGTAACTGAATGTTGCTGATGTGGTTGTATGGAGAAATGTAACCAAACTGTGGACAGTGGACCAAGATCTTTCCCCTCTGGAGTCTACCTGTGCTAGCAGAATAAATCACAGAATAATTGAGGCTGGAGGGCACCCCTGGAGATCATCTAGCCCAAACCCTTGCTCAGAGCAGGGTCAGCTAGAGTAGGTTGATCAAGGTCACATCCAGTCAGGTTTTGAATATTTCTGGGGATGGAGACTCCACAACTTCTCTGGCAACCTGTGCCAGTGCTCAGCCAACCTTACAGGAAGAAGCTTTTCTTATATTTAAGTGAAACCTCCTGTGCTTTGCTTTGTGCCCACTGCCTCTTGTCATGTTACTGGGCACCACCTGAGCCTGGCTCTGTCTTTGTTAGTTACCCCCGATTAGGTATTCATACACATGGATAAGATCCTCCTGAGCCTTTTCCTTTCCAGGTTAAGCAGCCCCAGCTCTCAGCCTCTCCTTGTATGAGAGGTATTCCAGTTCCTTAATCATCTTTGTGGTCCGGTGCTGGACTCACTTTAGTATGCCCATGCCTCTTGAGTGCTGGGGAGCCCAGAGCTGGACCCAGCACTCCAGGTGTTCTTCACCAGTGCTGAGCGGAGAGGAAGGATCCCCTCCCTCGACCTGCTGGCAAACCTCTGCCTAATGCACCCAGGAGGCTCTTGACCTTCTTTGCTGTAAGGATACATTACTGGCTGATGTTTAACTTCTTGTTAAAGGACACCCTGAGCCTTCTGAAAGAGTTTTTCATCACTTGTAGACTTACCAAGGGTACACTTTGCCCTGTTGTGCGGGTCATTAGCCTCGGTATTGATCCCTGATATACACCACTAGTGAACAGCCTGAAGTTCAGGTTCATGGTGCTGATCACAACCTTTTGAGTCTCGCAGTTCAGCTGGTTTTCAGTCCACCTCACTGCCCGTATTTCTGCCCATTCAACAGCGTGTCTATGAGGTTGTCACAGAAGACAGTGTCAAAAGCCTTGATAAAATTGAGATAAGCAACATCCACTGCTCTCCTCTCACCCACTGAGGCGGTAATCTTGTTATAAAAGGCTACCAGGTTGGCCAAGCAAGACTTCCCTTTCATAAATCCTTGTTGACGACTTCCTGTTGTCCGTCACGTGCTCATCTGTAGAGACCTGCTAGCAGCTAGAAACTAAAGGCTAGAAGCAAGGTCCTCATTAACCCCAAATCCAACTTTCAGGTGAAGAAGAATGTCTTTTCAGTTGTTTTTCCTAAACTCTTGGTGCCCATGGTGTGCTGGCCATCAGAGCAGGGAGCAGCAAGCATCATCTTTTGTGGTCTCTCTGCTGGCTCCAAGTATGATACAACTAAAACTCACCTTTTTTAAATGATGAGACTTGTGAGGTGGGGGATTGGGAATGACTACAGAAAGAGATTAAATGGGGAAAGATAAATCAGAGAACACATGGAGGGAAATCAGGTTTGGAGCTGGGAGCTTGGAAGTGTCAGAGTGAGATGGAAAACTTAGGGAGAGAAAGATTGAGTCTATATGGAGATGGAGGCTGAAGACAGGAAAAGTGTGGGTGGACAGATGGAAAATTACTGGGGGAGGGAGGGTGGGAAAAACAGGGAAGAGTCTGGCAATAGGGTCAAAGAAAGAAGGGCTTCAGGACATTCTGGACCGCCAGGGAGAAACCCTTGAACCATATCAACAATTAATACATGGTGTGACCTGAAACAGAGGCCAAACTAATAAAGCCTGCTGGGATTATTGCTTTGCATTTCACAACAGGTTTGCATTTCTCCAGTCACTGTCAATTGCAGAGGAAAAGGAGAAGCAGAGGGAGGAGCAAGGAAGGAGGAAAGAAAAGGAAGAAAGAGAAGAGAGAGGTGGCTGTAGAGGGTATGAAGAAACAGTGGTGGGGAAGGATAAGAATGAGGAAGAGAAAGTAGCACCGATAATGCCCTTCTATTGAGACCTCAAGGGCTGCAGTGAGCACAGCCCTTGCAGGACTGTGAGCAGAGCTCACCATCTCCTGCTATCAGAAATAGCAAGTCCATCTCCAGCATTCACCCCTCATCCCTCTGGTCCTCTGGACTTCAGAGATGCTGTTAATCCTGTAAGATTTATTTCTCATGGGATCTGGAAGGTACATATTCAGAGGCAAGGATGAGATTCTTGCACAAGATGTTGTATACTGTCGTGGAGCTGTGAGCCTTGCTTTACCCTTATCGACTACTTTGTATATACTGCCAGGCAAGATACATAAACAGGGTATTTAAAAAGAAACAGTCGTGCTGCATGCATTTTCTCTCCATCTAGCTTGATTATCAATAACTTTCTCACAGTTGCAACTGCAACGAAAATCAGCTGCATATGAAGTATTTACAATGTTACATAATACTAAACAGCTGGGGGAAAAAAAGATGCCAGATACCTCAAACAGGCATCCAAACTCAGGAATCTTGCTGTGATTCTGTGTCCTGATTGTACAGTGGGCACTCCTTGCTGGGGAACTGTAACAATGCATTGACTAATGCTTGTGTAGAAGACAGGCACAGCAGAGCTCAGCCCTGAAGAAAAGCACTGGAGGAAATTAATAACTTTATCATAGAGGCATAGTTTGTATAGCCTACAAAGAATGAGGCAGAGTGCCAACATGCTGAGCAGTAAGAAGGAACCACATTACTCCATGCATATCTGCAGTAAGGATACAGTTCTAGTGGAAGAACAGCTATCATGTCGTTAAAGACCACAGCAGGATTCACAAATCAAAGGAAACTAAACTGAGGCTGAAGGGGCAGCAATACCCCTAACAAAGCCCATCTTTTTAGGGATTAGTAATAAATGCACTAGAAAGGAGAAAAAAAAGGAAGATACATAATTTCAAATGATTCCTTTCGCTTTGTGCATGTTAAAAAATCTGTAGACTTAAAGAAAAGAATGAGATTTGCGAAGCGTTTGTGCTGCCTTTCCCAGTGGTATTAATGTTAAATACAGTAAACTTCCCACCGCTAACATCCAAAGTTCTCATCCAGCTCTGTCTTCTAGAGCTCAGTTGTCTCCTGAAGAAGGCCAGACCTGATGGTGACAGAGTCCCACTGCCTGCCTGGCTGAGTAGGTTAACCTAGGTCCTTGTCACAGTCCCTCATGGAGAAGGGCGGAAGGACATCAACATGCCTGTTTAATAGCCCAGAGTCCCTCCCTTTCCTTCTCCTTGGCCCATCTCTCATCTTCCCTGCTCTTTTGGCATCTGAGATGTTCCACAGATGTGCATGCTCCATGTAGTTCATGACTTCTGAAAGAGATGCAAGCATGGGGCGTGTATGTGCCATTCCTCTCACTCGTTACATTTTGAACCACATGATGTTTAATGTATCATGAAAACCTCTGGCCAGGCAGGGGAGAAAAACTCTATAGCGATGTCTCTACCAGTGTGTTATAGAGACAGCTTCCCAGAAACACAAGCTCAAAATCTCTTCCCATATTGTGACACTGTTATAAAAGCAGTGTTCCTCAGAGGGGTTGGTTCGGGAGCTAGTGTAGGCCAGGAGGGACTGGTCTTAATTGCTGATGCAGTCACTTTGTTTTGGAGGGGGAGAGGTTAACGCTAGGGGCCTGGAAGCTGCCTTTGTTATTGATCTCAGACCAGCAAACAGCCCCAGCATATGTATTAGCAGAGCTGCAGCTTACCTCTGTCTGCTCACAGAACAAGGCTGCTGCTTAGCTATTATTAGACACCAGAGAATCCACATAGGAGAATTTAGTACCTATTCTCTAGAGGGGTCACAAGGAACTCCAAATGGGTTCTCTACCCTGTGGGATCCTTGGGTTAAGGACTTGTGTGCTAAAAAGGAGAGAGCTTACTCTAGGTTAGCATAATATTCCCCATTGAAGAGGTAGTTCACCATCCATGCAGAAAAAACAGCCTTAGATCATGCTCTTTTTATTGTATTACTGTGGTTTACCTCCACTAATGTGCCTGTGTCACAAAGTCCCATGGTTTCAGCTGTGCAGGAACATGCTTCACAGCATTCTCATGTCCAAGAAGTGGTGCTAGCGGAAATAGTCATGCCAAGCAAACTTTGCACGTGGGACCTTAACACCTAAGGATTTAAACATCAAACTCTGTGTCCTGAACTGCAGCTGGAGATGAGGTGAAGCCAGCCGTGTCTCAAAAGCAATGCTGCTTTGTTCTCCCAGTGTCCATTTTTTGCTGAACAATTGGGCAATTTGATTTTGCAGCAGCTGCATCTTGAGCACTGTCCCAACACAGCTAACTGTACTACATAGTCCGTTAATTCAAACCCCAGTTTTGAAGTCAAGATACCCTGGGCAAAAATATGTGTTTTGGAGAAATAGTTAAAGCTTCTGTGCAAAGCACAAATAACCAGCAAATCCTCCAGGGTTTCCCTTTATAAACAGCGAGAAGAGCAAGGGACAGGTGGGAGGATGCATTACATTGTCCTTATTATCCTGTTGACATTCTTCTGCCTCAGCAAGTGTGTAGGACAAATATTTTTTTCTTTTTCATTTCTCCATCAATATTTTTTGTCATGTTTTCATTTTTTTCTCTGGGAGAAGCATGACATCCAATACTTCATGAAAGAAACCAGCCAAATTGTTCTGATTCCTTTAACAGCTTGGCACCCTTTCCTTGCTCAACCATCTATTGGATAAAAAAGCTTTCAAAAACTTTGGACTCTTTAGATAGACAAGGACTGTTAACATCCTATGTTTCTCAGCTGCGCTGAGAACAACATCTACAATCTGACCATACCATTACAATTCAGATATGCATAAAAAACTATTCTGCCTTTTTGTCTATGTCCACTTCATACCCCTCTTCCTCCTCATGGGAGACACTCAGTCACAGTGATCTGAAGGAAGAAAAAGCATTCTTCAGTCTCCTCCCTGATGTTCTCAATGGGTGTAGCAGAAATCATAATGTGCTGTGGCACCCAGATGCTGTTCAGCCTCAGTGATGTCAAATCAACCATAGCCATCTTTTTAGCAGTTATGAAACTCTCACCAGTTAAGAATCCTTAATTCTAGATTCGCCAAGTACTGTATTTGCATGTGGATGAAATGCCACCATGCAAGCGAGGATATGTGAACTTAAATCCTCAGGTAATCCACATGTCAGAGGATGGAGGTCCCCTGCAGTCACAGAAGCTGGCTGTAAGGGATTCAGGAGCTACTGGGGAGAGGGAGTACACATGTGCTCACCTAACACTGTGGAGTAATAGGAATTTGGGAGTTTCCTTGCAGTTATTTTCTGAGATGTGTTTGAAAATGCAGCAGGACTGCATAGGGTAGTGAACATGCCACTGGACTAAGGGCTGGTGACCCGTCAATCCATAGGGCCTTTCATTCACACTCTGGTCTGAGCAAAACTTGTGTACTCTGGCCTCTAAATAGCTTTGAGGATCTGGATGTGAAGGGAAGTTGTGTGACTACCTCGTTTGAGGCATGAACAATAGTTACCAAAAATTAAAGGTGTCTACTGGGGCCGGGGCGCAGATTGCCTGGATTTGGATGCAAAAGTGGGTTTGAGTCAATATATAGTTCTCATCTTTTTTTTTTCTAATCTGCCTTTTGGACTCTGTCAAAAGCGCTTTCCAAATCCCTCAACAATGTTCATATTCATTCCTCATACTTGTGACACTTTAGAAAGACTGATGCTAACAGTCACCTTTCAAGAGGATAAGGGAACAGAAATACCTCTTAAGTAACTACAAAATGCTGCAAACAGAGCTGCACGTTTTTCCCCAATGAATTTTTCCTTGGACATTCAGCAGCTGATATTCTATTGAACTTGTTCTGCCCATGGGCAATCATAATAGCTCTCAAAAAAGTAATCCACACTGAAGCTTTGAGCTATAAAGCACAAAGCTGCAGGAAATTAGGTTTATTTTGCTGTTAATGGAAAGAGACAAAATCCTGCAATAACTTACATGTTTTTTTCATTTTAAAGTGATTAAAACAGATCAATAAAATTTAAAAGGCAGAATGAACTTGCACTTGCTATGAGCATGAAAGGGCACTGTATGCTAACAGTAGATTTCTGCGATAACCATAAAGCAGATTTTAATGAAATTGCTTCAGAGAAATGCAGCAATAAATACATGTAATGAGCCAGCAAAAGGAGCCAGGAGGCAAGGTGCTTCAATAGATATGAGTCAATAAGTGCATTAGTGAAAGAAAGAATGGAATCTTAGAGAGAAAATTGTTTAAACTGATGAGAAAAGAGAACAGAAGTCATTTGTACAGAATTTGGCCAAGAAATCTTCTTTTTTCCCCTGGGTATATTAGAATATCTGCACTTTAATAGATATCTGAGGAGGCCGAAAGAGTAGTTAAACCACTATTCTTTCACTGTCGGCTGAAGTAGCTTCGAAGGCTGATGTGTGATGTGAAATGAGGTTGTTCATTCCAGGCCACATGCACCGTGTTACCGATCAGCACACGAAATACAGCACTGCTGAGGGAACGACAGCCTCAAGACGACCATAGCTGGAGCTTAGTGTTAAAATACGCATCACTTAAGATGGAGCCCGTACTAAATGCACCAGAAACTCTTCAGCACTGACATCTCTGCAGTGCATGGTTTCCACCCAGACGGTTACAGCACTCCTTCTCTCACGGGCTCAGGCTTCTAGGGTGATTTCTAATAGAGTGAGCCCAGACACATGCAGGTGATATAGAGAGCAAAGCAGAGCTCCAGTCTCCCTTCCTCTATGGCTTTTGTGGAGCCAGAAGCAACTGCTGTAGGAGCTGTGCATCCTACATACACCAGCCAGCTGCAATTTGCCGCACAAAAGTATCACAAGTGCACTAAGTTTATGATGCTGTTCCTGTTCCCTACACTTTTTCTTACTGATATTTGCAATATTCTAGGCAGGTCCTGTAAAAGATTCAGAGAAACGAGAGCACTATCAAAGTAACTGTCTCCATTTCCACAAGGCAAATGCACACCTTCAGGCAGTCATTTATATGTCTTACTAAATTACCTTACTGAGAAGGACGCGTGAAGATCTGCCATAATAATTCACAGCATATATTACATTTAAAAGGACCAGCCTACATGTAGTCAGTATGTGAAGGCATTTATTTCTAATACATGAAGCTGAATTAGATCGTCATATGCAATGCAGACATCTCCTGAGCTGTAGATTGTGGAAAGCAGCATAAACAAAACAATGTAGAGAGGTCATGGAAATAAGACATTTCCCTGAAATCAGAGTCACTGCACAGCATGGAGCACAGACGTGATGAGTCCTGCCTGTGACATCAAATGACTTTGTAAAGTCCTGTGCTGTGTGTTTTTTAGGAGAAGGCTCCAAGGACCTCAGTGGACTATCCTCAACCGAAATAAGTTACGGGAAGGACTCTTGCCTAGAGCTGCTGTCTAGAAAGCAGTAACAGCTAGCCTGTAAAATTAGGAAGCTGGCAATAGTAATTACTTCCTTAGAAGAGAGAAGGGGTTCTGAAGGGTATTATGCTTCAGTAAGTTCTCTTTCTGAACACTGACTCAGAATTCAGTGTCTAATTGGTTAATTATATGTAATTTCAGTAGGTATGGATGTTCCATTTTTTGGAACAGACATTTTTTCTGTTAAGTGTTAATGGGTGTTGGAGGAAAAATATCTTAAGCACATTTCTATGTAAAAAACCAAGTCAACAAGCAGGTGTTTTCTAAGTCTGGGAGTGCTGCGGAATACCTCTAATTACAAGGTCATTGACAGCCACTGACCAAGCGAAAGAGTTTGTGTTCATTTTCTCCAAAGCTGCCCAGTGCTTACTTCCCAGCATATATGAATGGTAAAAAATACTAGTCTTCACCATAAAAGGAAGGTAAATACAAAGCACAGTTAATCCGTCAGTTAAGAGAAACCCTGAGAATTGTATGCATCCTGCTGCATCTCACTTATGGAGATTCAATGCAGAAAAGCTGGGCAATAGTAGGACAACAAAACTGAAAGTTGTTTGGCTTTCAGCGGGAAGTGACAATGATGGGAGATCCCCTGGTCTGTGTGAGCCTGAGTTTGTGCTGGCTCCCAGCGCCATGACTGTCCTCGCTCAGTTTTTCCCTGATTATTCCTTTTGCAGAACTGCTCTGCAGAGGCGTGTGCCAGCAATACCATCTGCTGGCTAAGCTCAGCACTCTCCAGAGGAGCTGGCAAAGGCGTCTGGGCTGACAGCCCCCACATCGGCTGCTTCTCTGCCCCTCGGCCACCTGCCCCAGGAGGGCTTTGAAACATCACACTTAACAGGAGAGAAGTGCCTTGGCTGCCCACGTCTCTGCTCAGCTGCTCAGGCGTAGGGAAGAGCAGACACGAACTCTGGACTGTGTGCAGGGATAGGGCACAATCCCTTTTCCATGTCTCAGGAAAAGAAGAGCTCTCTGTGCCATGCCCTTTGCCAGATCTTTGCACGTAGCAGTCGCCATTTAATCCAGGATAAGCATGCAAAACAATTAGGATCATTTTTATGGAATGAGGTAACTCAAAGGAGAGACCATGCGCAAAACCCCTTCAGAAACTGAGCTGAGGGTGTTTTCACTAGGTATTTCTTTTGAATTAATCTGTCTGGTTACATAAGCTGGGAACACAGAAGTATTTGAGAAACACTACAGGGCACTCAAGGAAAGAAGCCGGGAAGCATTTGATAGCTCTGGCCTCTTTTTTTCCTCTTTGGGCGTGAGAGGATACTTTATTTACAAATAAAATCACAATATTTCAGTCTCCCAGCTTCTGTACAAGCAGTGGCTAAGGAGTTCTGGGAGCCTTTGGACTGAGAAAGAAAAGGCTATGAGGGAAGGATGAGATAGAGGACTATCAAGGGAGTATCGAGGAGAGAGTAAGGAATGATTTGTTCCTTTTCTCAGACAAAATTAGTTGGAAACTCTTGCAGAACAAATGAGGGGAATTAGCCATACACGAAATATGTGGCAGAGCTATGGATCTCCTTCTTATAGGATGTCATAAGTGCCAAGAATTTACATGGCTACCCAGTGGCCCAGACCCTGAGGGCACCATCAGCCCTTGCTGCCCCGTATCAGACCCCGGGGGTGCCCCCACCCTGCCCATGGCCCAGCTCCCCATGTCAGCCCCCCAGGGCTGCCAGTCCCTGCCCCAGGGATGCCCTAGTCCAAAAGTCTCATCTTATGCTCTTATGTACCGAGACACTTTTGGTGAGAAGCTATTGGCAAATTCAAGTCAGACAGTCTTGCTGGATGAAATGGGTGAGAGAGAGGCTTGGATTCACCAAAAATGAGGAGGATCTATCTCCAAAGCATCAGGGCTAGCAAAGGTAGTGATTGACTCTATTTATTTCATTCTAGGAGGCGATTTGAATTTGCTTCCATCACCTCTGAAGAAAATGTCCCAATAGGCCATCTGGGAGATAATGTTTTTCATATGTTTTACTCTGTTCCTGCAAGAAAAATGTGCAATTTGCTTGATTTGGATTAAACTGTTTGGGGATGGTTCTTTTTATTTCCTAGCATAAAAAATAATAAAAGTAAATATAGCTTGGAAGAAAGAAAAATCTACTTCTTACCCTTTTCTCTGTGAGGAAGAGGTTTTGGGCAGGGTGTCTTTCTGGCCAAAAAATGACTGGGAGCTGTGAGCGAAGCCAACCCGCTCCAGCAATCAATGAGCAAAGAGAATAAGCTGGTACTCCCAGGGCTTGAGGAGTGCTTTGCCTTTTCCGTGGGGCAAGTTAATAGACTTCACAGCAAGGAAGTCAGGATATGCTCATACCTTGCACCCACTGAGCTCATGAGCAGAAATACCTTTATCGCTGCTTCTGATCCCGTGAATATGAGTGCAGCTATTATGGAAAGGGAGGTCTATAGTACCCATTGAAGAGGCTTGGGAAGGTGGAGATGCCATCTACCAGCTTATAGGAAAAATTACATGTAAACAGTTGGATAAAGAGTTTGTCAGCCTCAGCCCTTGCTCACCAGGAGGGCGCAAAAGGCGAGTTGTGTACCGGGGCGATGCGCCTTCGGGGAGGACTGGGGTGAACAAAGCGGTTGCTTGGAGATTATCTTCAGGCAGAAGCTTGCAACATCAACAGTTCCTGTTTTAGGACAGTTACTGAACCAAAGACAAAACCAGTACAAGTCCCGTTCCTCAAAATAAGTTCATAAAAAGTGCAATTTCCATGAACGAATACCTATACTTGTCGTACTCATACCATCTTTCCAGGGTCTGTACAAACCTTCAGGATTCAGAGTCAGTGTGCTTTCATGAGACAAAGAGCTGCTTTCACTGCTACCACTGTATTTTTCAGACCACAGAAAGGAAAGTTCTACAGATCACAAAAGCCCCAGACTCAGCAGAGACTCCATATTTTTATTTGTGAAGTGAGACAGCTGACAGATTGCAAACTCAATTTTACTTCACAGGCACTAAAGCCATGAATCTAGTCCTGTGTCTCTTCAATCAGTGATGATTAGTGAGTTTCAAGCACTTTAAAAATGCAAAGGGCAGTAGTTCAGAAAGTAAAGGCTTCACCTGGCATAGAAAAGAAACAAGACCTTGTGGCACAGTAACATGACCACATGTGCTACCCGAGCACTCAGGTAGAGCTGGAATAAGGGTTACCTGGTTGAATGAGGATATAACAATTTGAAACATTTCTTTTCCCAGCAGGAGTTCACTGCTGTCATTTTAAAATGGACTCCCCAAGGCATGCTAGAGAGCATTTTTGCATCAAATGTTGCCTGTGTGCATGGAATTGAGTATCCCTTGGAGCAGTGAGCTGAGCAATGTATCAGGAAATGACAAATAATTGCTCTATACGCAGAGAAATAACTCCCAGGAATTTTTATCCAAAGCCAGCAGGGTTCTGGCTGGGACTGCAGGGCAAGACAGTCTCCATTTTGACAGATACAGTGTATGTGTTAAGCGTGAAAAAGTGGCTTCAGGAGCATCACGTCCTGGACTTGTGGCTCTCAGGTACAGGAGTCTGAGGGGAATTGAGTATATCCTAATTTAGGCATACAAGCACTCTCTTTTCTCTCTTCTAGCACCACTGACCTGCTATTTTGCAGCTAGTCTGTCCCATTTTGCTAAGCTAGTAAAGTAAAATTTATTTCCTTCTTAGTCATCTTGAAATGAATTCATGTCAGTGGAGAGGCAAGAGGACATTCTCTGCATATGCTCCAAAGCTGTGTATTACATTTACTAGATTCAGATATCTGTGGTTTCCAGTTGGGAGAAAAAAAGGAAACAGCGAGAAATGGGCAGGGCAGCGGTGGACCTTTGCACGCAACCGCAAAAAGAGGAACTGAGCTCTGGGACATGGCTGATCACACCTAGCAACTGCTGAAGAGCCATAACAACTTTGCAAAGATTTGTTGTGTCAAACATCTTTCAATAAATCAAAAGAGAATTTTCTTGCTTAAATTTTTTCTCTTCCTTTGTTGAGGTGTTGGTTAAGTTCCACAGTTTTCTTAAGCAGAAACAAGATCTTGTAAAGCATTTTGCTGGTATTGCCCTCTCTCTTTCAGCTGGTCTCTGAGGGCAGAGACACCCAGAGGTGCATCTGCCGGAGAGAGAATTACTGCGCTCCCACCTCTCTCCAGCTCTGCAGTGTTGCCACTGGGTGCTGGCGGACACCCCTTGGACTTCTGACTATACAGGGATCTCCACACATCCCCTTGCAACAAAGAGTTCCTGTTGTGTGGCACACACAAAGGCACCCAGATCATTACATGTGCCGCTTGCTGAGAAGATGCAAGAAACAAACTGAAGCAAATCAGTTAAAAAAAAAACAAACTAAAGATGGTGATCATCTTAATTTACATTTTTTTCTTTTACTTTGTGAAGCCTCAGGCTGCTTCTCACTAACCCTCAAGTGAATAGAAAAATTGTTGCAAGAGTCCAACTCCATTTTAAAAGATCAGCAAAAGGCAAGATTTGCACTGTATTTGCATCTTATCTTTTCTATAGGTCTATTTGAAGGAATTATTCTATACACAACCTCTCTGTAGGCAGGATTTCAAAAGGTTAGAGTTCAGTCCAAAGCTCCATAGTATCAGACAACCCATAAAATTAGTGCTATAATTTAAAAAAATGAACGAAAGATCAAAGAAAAGCGTATAAACTATTAATTTTTGAGCAAATATGCTATACAATTGTGGCTTGACTACCATTAAACTGCTAACAAAACAATAGCAAAGAATCCAGGATACATTCCTGACAGTCTTTCAAGTCCTGAATTACATTTGTAATGGTTTGAAATATAGGAAAAGGTCCAATCCTCACCTATAATGAGCTTTTTTAGTTCGCATCTTGTACAACTTTTACAGTCTATAACTGGATAAGTCTTGATGTGTAAAGTTGTAAATCACCAGTGTTGATCCACAATTTATATTAAAATAAATAAGCATATATACTGAGATTATACAATCCGAGCATACAGAACTTATTCTAACTACACTTGATCAGAGGGATTCAAGTAAACGGTCACACTATGAAATTTCCAGAAGAAAAGCAATCTAAAAGCCACTCTCACCACTCTCGCTCTCTGAAAACTTTCTCCTGGTATTAACATTACTCCTTTAAACCCATTGGCTGCACTTACAAAAGAAGATGCTTAAAGTTAAACAATAAAACTACCAGTTAAAAAAGTGGTTCTTCATCATCTGAAATATAATAAGCTGGATCTTCAGGTTTCAGATGTGTTGCCAAAGCTGGGATTCTTCATAATTTGATCTTCAAAAGTGAAGTGCTAGGTTAGTTGTCTGGTCCCTGGTTGTTCAATGCAGATTCAGCTTAACCAAGATACTCGTTTTAGAAGGATCCACTCATCCAAGACACCCATTTCTATTCTATGTATAAAGATGGCTGTCTATTTTTCTTCTCCAGCAGGAGAGAAAGAATATAGAAGGCCCCCTAAAACCAGCCAGTGAATACTTAAGTGGATTAAATTATGTGTGATAGACTGAGTCTGATCATTGAAGATTTCTAGGTCTCTGTCACAAGGGGAATTACAGCTCTAACTGTGCTTGTTATTTTGTCCCTTTAGCATACAGTTAGTGTCCCACAAAACCTACAGAACTGCTCTTGCTGCATTTGGTCAGCACAAAAAAATCCAACCATCATACTGCATACCTATAGCCAGCAGTCATGATGTCCAGCCAGGGGTTTGAATTGTAATTTACATCAAATATGAGCATTTGATAGATCCTTTTTAAGTTCTCATACGCGAAAGGAAGGCTTGCACTGCACAGACCGGCACACCAGTAAACATTGAAAGAAGTTCATGCATTTGAAGGCTGCTGGTCTCTCCACTTACAAGATGAGGACTTGGTATATCTCATTGCTGGCATTAAAGATGTCATCACAGTTTTCACCCACCAACACACCTCTTGCAGGAATCTTCACAGTGAAGCCAAGAAGAAAGTATCTCCAAAAGCTCCAAAGAGCATCGTGTGCCCCTCCAACGGAGTGGAGGCGGTGGCTGCACTGCTGCTCCAGGTGATGCAGTTGCACCGTGGTTCGGAGCTGGAGGGGGGACAGGCAGCAGGCAGAGGAGCCAGAGCTTCGGCATCTTCGCTGCTGTGTGTACCAGGCCGCTGATATTCCCAGGGGAGCACCCAGGAGAGAACAGAGCAGTCATAACGGCACCTTGGTTTGTGGCAGCAGGACATGTCTCTGGGAGGGAAAGAAAAACACCCAGAGTTGAAGTTTAGCTGGAGGAAATATTTGTTCTTACGACCTCCGTGGAATGAGAACCACACATCATGTTTGTTTGAGAGACACACATGCCAGGCCAGCAGCTCAGCAGCTGAGCGGGGACCAGAAATTACCCATTATCTTTTTAATTTGGAACGGACTTGAATTTCAGTATTTTCATTGTTCATTTTGTGACCCAGCATTAGGGGTGTTATTATTACCACTCCCATGGAAAATGCTATGAATGAGGCAGTACATCTCCAAGAAAAAAACTATCTCAGTCTTCAGATGATCTCTTTTCTTGGGCGGGGAAAGGGCATAGAAGCTGTTGTTTTTCCAGTGCATGCTGAGAAATGCTTAGGAAATATCATCTGATTTTCAGGGCAGAAAGGGGGAGAACTCTATGCCTGTCACTGATAGCCTGTTACCCTGTGTCCTTGAAAAATAATATGCTACAAGGAGAAAATGTGTAGCACTGAAGTGTGGCTCCTTCATGTTTCAAAGCATCAGGAGTAAGTGATTTTAATGGATGATTAAAAACTTTCCCTCCACTATTACTGCACTATAGGGAGCTGCCATCAGCAGTGACCTACTTGATGTCACGGCAGAAACACATGTTTCAGATGTTGGCCTAAATGTGGATGATTGTTGGTTGGTGCTCATCTCTCCGCAGTGTGATATACTTCGAAAATAAATGACATCTGCCAGAGGACCTCTTCTGCTTTGCAACTTGGTCCAGTTGCATTCCCTTTCCCTATGTGCACAGTGGTGTGGGTACAGCCCTCACAGACAACAGGCACGTGAGTGCTGCTTACAGAGAAAGTCCAGCTATCCTTAGTATCCTTAATGTATACGCCAAGTGCTGTTAGTGCTGGGCTGAGATATGGATTTTCTCTGTAAGGGGCTGTCAATCATGAGCCCTCTGAAACTGTGCCAGGATACAGAAAATCAAGAGATGTATTATAAAGCACTATGCTCTTTTTCTATACTTTCTAGAGGCCTCTTGACTCACATTTTCAAGCTTCACTGTGCAACCATGCAGAATTGTTCCTTTCCAAACGATGGATTTGCCAGGGGTGGTGGCAGTAAGGACCGAGCAAGTTGGCCAGTCCTGTTCTTCTTGGAACCAGCGCTTTACTATGGACCAGCAGCTATTATAAATTAACATTGCAGGCATTAGCAAGACTACTGATGAGAAGACTCTTTCCTCAACGAACCTTGCTGTGTTATTAAAGTCACCTTTTTGAACACGGAAAGCTTAAATATGGAGGAGGAAATGTTTCAGCTCATCCGGGAGGAGAAGTCCGGTTATTTTTTGATGTTGCTTGTGTCCAAAGCACCTCCTGATGCACAGGCGGCACAACTGCATCAAGGACAGAGGCCCTGGAGAGAGAGCCGGGGAAGAGGTTACACATGTGGCTTTATCGCCCCAAAATTGTAAAGCTGAAACAGCAGCTCGCGCATCATCACACCCCCCACCTCCTGCAGCCCACCTTGCACAGAGAGTGTGCGGCTGCCGCAGGACGCTCAGCGGTGAAAAGCCACACCTGCACGCACCAAAGGACATCAGCCCACCAGCAATTCAGTTCACACCTAGTGACTCTCTGTCCTTACACAGCTGCAAGTAGCATTAGCAGCGTCAGTCTCTCCCTTTTAAGCTGCACGACTGTGAAGTGGCTTGTGTTGTCTGAGAAGAAGAGATGATTGATGCCTTCTTCAAAGTCCTTTCCTCCCCCGACTTCCCTCAGTGAGATCCAAATTTGCAGCCCACTGCTTTTTTGAGGCTTTTTTTTTTTGGAGTGACAAACACATAGCAAAAGAAATACCATATAATCCTTTATTTAAACCTTTCAGATTAACCAGTCTCGTGCTGATAGACACAAGCCCTGCTGAAGGATCTGTGGTGCTTTTCTTTTTATTTAAGTATCATGGCATTGTACATTTACTTGGGGGGCTTATCCTTTTCACAAAGAGGTAGGTCCCTCGTGGCACTTTTAACTGCTGCACCTCTCTCAGTTCACCCTCCCAACATGTCATTTTCTCCCCGGTGTGCAGCAGGAAGGGATGACACGGGCGGTGGGTCACAGGGGACTGTGGGAGGGCAGGTAAGAAGGGCAAAGCAGGGGCAGCAGCGAGTGTGGACTTGAGGTTTGGGTGCTGGGAGTGGGGGTGGAGACACGAAGAGACCCCGCAGAACGCGAGAGGGAGGTAAGTGAGCTGGGAGGGGACAGTTCAGGTGTCACCGATCGTGCCTGCCTGCCGCGTGGGCAAGTTAATGGTCACCAGACAGCTGAAAAGTTGGTGCTGGTGGAGGGGTGAAGTGCAGCAGGAAGGAACAGAGGCTGCAGCAAAAATATGGGGAGGTGGCAGCTTTAATCAACTTTGGAGTCTTCCCGTGTTCAGGCCACCAAGTTTCCAGCAGCTCTGCAAGGCTGAAAACAGCTGTGCTATTTGCAGGGCTGTGCAAAGGTCTGCACCCTCCTGCTAGGAGTCAGCAGATGATTTACCTTACGCCTGGGTACAAGACAACAAGGCAAGTTTACATGGGGCAAGGGAGACTGACTGTTGCAGTATCCCACTGCACTTGTGTTTGGCCACTCTGATCCCGCAGATAAATGCCCTGCCTGTAAACATCTCATTTTAAAAAGTTTCCATTAAAAAAAAAACAACTCAAAAACTAAAGACTTACCAAAACACAAGCTGTGTCACTACACTAGAAAATATTTAGCAACTGCAAGCATACTCTTCAAAAAAAAAGCGCATTTTTGGATCATTAGCTAATTCTCTCACCCACACATAGGACTCTTGCTGCTACGCAAGCAGGGCATGCAGTTGTCCAGCAGCATGGTGAAGTCGTGGGGAGGGAGACCACCACATGTACTACACCTGCTCTGGGGCAACTCCTAGGGTGACTCTGGGTCAGCACACCCACCGGCTTATGTCTGGTGGAAAAACACGCTCCCTCCAGCCTGCCCTGGCCGTGGGCATGGAGCTGATGTCCCCCAGCATCTGTGGTGTGGGGGGTGAGGAGCCATGTGTCGGAGCAGGGCCGGAGAACAGCAGCTCAGCCGTGCCGGTGCTGAGGGGCCGTGGGGCTGGCGAGGTGGCTGTCATCCCTGCAGCACATTGCCAGATCTCCCCTTGAAACCAGAGGGGTAATGCTTGCACCGCTCCCCCAGGTTGCAACCACACCGCCGGCCACCAGGCATGACCCTACTCAGAGAAGAGCGTGCTGGGCAACATCAGAAAAAAACTATTCAGCGGCAAAATTCCCTTCAGGCATTTCTCATTTCTGATTTTGATTGCTGAATTTCACTTAGAAAAGTTCCTTACTGCTCAAGCTGTCAGCTCAGTCCAAGCCGCGCTTCTGGGGCAGGTTCCACAGGGTGTGCCTGAAATGGTTTTCTATCTCAAATAAACAGGACACATGCAGTGCCACAGGAGTCAGGAGTCTAACACAGCAGGGACTGGAGCTCGAAAAGATCACAGCTCTGTGCACCATAGATTATGCTGAGAAACCAAATGTCCATTGCTCATACATAACATGCACAGCACAGTTGTTTTCGTGCCATTATTTTCACGTTGCTTTTTCAAGTAGGGCCTGATTCATCACTTTCTTATTCCAGATTCACCTTGGTGTAAATCTGTTCATGACAACAGTCACACTGACTGTAACTGGAATAATAAAATCATGTACCACACCATCAGCAACTTGTTTAAAATAATGAAAATTACTTAGTAACATGCATGATCTTCTGACTCAATGAGAACTTCTAAAGAAGAACACAAGTACACCAAAGATTAGACATGAGAAATTTCATTCTAGTTTTCCTGAAGATTGGTAAGCAAGATTTCTCTCCATAATACATTAAACTATTCATAACCAATAAAATGGATCTGGAAATATTTCATTTGCAGGTACAAAATAAGCCCTTCCTAAGGGTTAAGCCTCCAGTTTGATACTGCTGGGTTGTTCAGCACGTAATGCTGGCCTTTAAAAAAGGCCTAGTTTATAAATGTATATACACATGTATAATCACTATATTATTCTTGTGCAATTTTCCTTAGTCCCCACAAAAACTTTAATATAAAGTTTTCCATTTTAAAGGTACTTTTGTACCTAGGTAAGATCTTGGCCAAGCAATAAAAGTAAAGGCCAAAGAATCAGAAGATCAGTGTTTCAATATTCTTTCCTCAGTATCACAGACATTAAAAATCTTCTGGTTGCAATTTTGCCTTTATGCTTAGAACAGTATCTGGCACACACCTGACCCTCAGGATGCTGTAAACCCAAAGATCCCAATGCTTACCAGATATCTTCAACACCCAACAAGGGTGATTTCCTTCCTGCTTTTGTCAGCATGTTCCAAATAACACTGCTGGATCTACTCCCATCTCAGTCACAAGGGAACTGAGAGGCTCCCACTGACTTCAGTGCTTCAGGTAATCAGACAAAGCTACCATTAATTCCTAAGCAGCATTTTCCTTTTTTTTTTTTCACCCTAAACTCTACTTTTCATTGTATTGCAAGTTACTTACTATTGCTCCCCAATGCAACAGATTCACAACCCAGAGTTCGAAAGATGGTTTATTGTTGTTACCATTATTACTAATAGTGCGCTACTATATTCTGATGCTAAAGAACACAGCTAGTGTCTATATATCAGTGAATGAAGGTGAGCTCAGTTATCCTCAGTGTTGTAGCGCCCATAGCATGGAATAGCACAGCCTTTTTGCAGTGGTTTATGTGGTTTTTTTCCCTAACGAATCCCAAGTGAATGAACAAAACAAGCGCTAAGGGGCACCTTCTTTCTGCAGGAATAGCTGTCCCACAGGGCTGCCAGGTGGGACCAGCTCCATTGGCCTCTTGCTTTCTGCATTCTTCACCCAAATGTCTGCTCCAAAGTCAATCAGCAGCTCCACCAGCTCCACACTGCAATTCCTGGCAGCCACATGCAGAGGGGAGTCCAGGCCTTTGCCGGTGTTCACGTTTGCTCCTGAACACAAGGAGATGACCAAAAACAATGACAAAGAACAATGACTACACAGCAGCCTATTTCCATTTCCTGCACTAGCTGCTATTTCTCTTGCTAGTCTGTAAATGCTATAGCATCTACCCAGGGGTGGATTTCCTTGAGTTCGTGCTTGGTACCACAGTTTTCACATGCACAACTTGCACTGGTTGGGGAGCAATGGGGTTGTCACTAAGAAAACAATCCCAGAGCAAAAGTGCATGAGGAAGTCCTTCATCCACAGTGCAGCTCTTGGATACCTTGAGGCAGGACAACGTTGCGGTTCCACCTACAGCCCACCTTTGCTCCCCAACCCAGTGCCCCATTCCCTTAAGATACATGCAGGGTTTCAACTTGCTCTGAACTGGAGTCTTAAGCCAGTGGGATTTTCAAATGCCAAATCATCTGTAGGGGAAAAAAATGTGAGAACGGAGCAGTTCTGGAGGTCCTTGGTAGAGCAGGATATAGGTAAGCACCCTGATGAGTGCTCCCCCATCCACTATCCTGGGCTAATGTCTCCTAAAACACAAGGGTGAGCTGCAGAACCAGTTCAATGCTATTTATAATGTTTTCGTAGTACACATTCTCATACACAGAAGACAGCAAAATCCAAAATGGCAGAAAACAGAGAACAATAGCCAAATATTTAGTATTCAGATTATAAACTGTATTTGATTTCTTCCAAAAAAAGATCCCTGTGCTAAATAGTGCATAAGTTGATTTAAATATTTTTTATTTTTTTCAAAGCGGCTTTGTTGGTCCATCGTTTTTGTACTAGCTATGTGGCTACCTTTTGTTAGAAGAGATGCACTACTGTAGATAACATAAAATGGTCTTGTATGATTATCCAAGTGCTTAGACTTGTAGCTATGTTTGTTTGATGCAAAGAATATAGGGCTGAACATTTTCCTTTGTTGGAAATGTTTCAAACTTTTTACGAACTTGGTGCGAATTAAAATATGTTGCAGAAATACTACGTAAAAATGATTGAGTCAATTGTTTTGGGTAAAAAGGGAGAAAAGAAAAAAAGGAAATTTTTTCCTGCCCACTTCAAATAACTGCAGCATCACACACAGAGACACTGGAAAGAATGCTCTTTGTTATAGGCACTGCCGGCCATGTGAAATCCAGGATTATCCATCATTTTTCTGGGACCTGTAAAGCTGGATTCCTGGGTCAAGAAGACCCTGGTTACCCTGTTACCCCATTTAATCCAGGACTGCCATCAAGAGCGAAACATCCCCAGGTCCCAGAGCAGAAGCTCCTCTAAATGTTGAATGCAAAGAGAATCCAAAGATAGGTGTTACAGGATATGAAAGTACATCATCCTTTATTTTTCTTTTTACCTGACTCAAGCAGCTTCTTGGCACAGTTCACTTGCTGATTCTCACAAGCTACATAAAGTGGAGTACCCATATGCTTGATGTTGTGATCTATATTTACCCCATGGGACGCGAGGAATTCAACACATTGCACATGACCTTAAAAGGGATAAAGTAAGAGTCAACTCACAGAGATCAGGCATTTTTCAGCAGTCCGAATTCTCTATTGCAGTGGTGTAATTTGGCAAAAATTCAATGTTTTTTCAAGAGACGGTAGTGCAATACTTTTATCTACTCCAGTGTTTCCAACCTGGAAAACAGGAGCTGCAAAGCCATGGTCAGCAAAACAGGCTAAAGCCCTCGTATTTTATCTGGCTTGTTTCAGCTGTCTACCGAAAATGAGATGAATCAGGCTGTGTTTTTCTCCACTGCTTTGGAAGATAGCCAGATGACTCAGATGTCCACACCGTCAGCAGATGATTTGGACAACGCACCCCCTTCCAGGTGTCACCACATGAACTCAGAGGCCCCGAGAGCCCAGCCGAGCTGCCCTCAGTGAGGACCAGCAGCAGGAAGAAATGTACCGCTTGTGATGAGACCAGCTAGGAAGGTATTTCGCATGACCCAAATCAAGGAAATTATCTTCTTTATCTCTCTTTTCCACTTCAAGACGTTTTAGTAACACGGAAAGGAGTGCTGATGCCCGTGGGGTTACCTCTCTTAGCAGCTTCATGGATGGGGGATGCCAAGTCACAGGGCGGGTGTGGGCTGGCTCCGTGCTGCAGCAATAAATCCAAGCAAGCCACACTGCCACTGACACAAGCGCTGAACAACGGAGTGTGCCAGTCGACAGTGACTCCATTCACCTGAGGGAAAAATAACACAATCAAGCTTTTATTTTGCCTTCTCAGTATTTCAAAATTAATGTAAATTATCCACTTTCTCAACAGAAAATAGGGTTCTCAATATTTTTTATTTAATTCCTTACAAAACCCGCCTACTGTTTCTGAAGATTACCACCTTTTATTAAAAAGATCTTTAAAAAAATCTTTTGAAAAATTGCCCCCACGTCTCTCCTCCTGAAAAACAATGTTTAACCAGTGCCTCTCCAGGGCCTCTTAGGAGTTATCAAGTTACCAAGTTACATGTGTGCCTATTTCTCAGTTATCTCAGCTGAAACACACCTCCCTGTAGCCCTTTCCTGAAAGAGTCTGTTTTTAGCTGAAAATGTGCAGTCCTGCCCCTTTTCTTTTATTTTAAACTTTAAGGTAATACATGCATAACTAGTTAATTTTCTTATTCACTACAATTTTGATATTAGCTTGAAAAGTAGGGGCTGCATGACACATCCATTTCACCACTTTACTTGCACATTGTTTCCATTTTGTTCCCATTTTATCACCATTTTATCCTAACAGTTATACGCCTCTACTTCAGACTCGGTGCATTGACACCAATGAGATCAGTGTGTGCAGAAAACAAAATACACCCTTAACTGTGGCAGGATTATAAACCTTTTGCAAGAGCAACTTTTCCCAATTCTTTCAGTAAATGATGAGAACATTGCATCTTCTTCTAAAGAACAATAATAACTGTTCTTTACATCTGTGCTTTTAGGATTGCTTTTTGAAGTGCATTTTATAACACATGTACCTTAAGCAGAGCTAAGCAGAGAGTGTAAATCACAGTGATACACTGCCATGAAATAGCACATTGCCTAGTATTAAAATGTGATAATACAACATACTAACACTAGAGACAGTAGTCTGTACTTCATGTACTCACCTGAGCACCATGTTTTAATAGGACACTGGCACAAGCAGCATGACCTCCCAGGCAGGCTTCATGGAGAGGAGACACCTGGTCTGCTGTAACAAGGTTAACATCACTCCCCTGATGAAGTAACAGAATATATAATTACAACCAACTATCAAAACCCCCATACAAACAACAAAAAAAACCCCTGTCTAGCTTTAAATCTTTATGTAATTGCATCTTCCTCAACTGCCTGGAGTTACCCATCTCAATGTGTAAGCAGAGAAAGAGGCTGTGACACTTTGGCTGGAGTAGATACTGGCACAGCACACCAGAGGTCATGCCCTCTAATCAGTCCTAATCAGTGTAGAAAGCTGTAGGCAGTGGACTGTCCAAAGGGACAATACAGAATTTCTTTTTGGGACTCAGCATGATTTTAATTCTACTACACCATGAACAGCAGAATCTGAAATGAAAAAAAAAATTTGAAAAATTACTACTGAAGTTCTTGGCAGGGTCGTGACTGCCACCTTTTTACATCACTGCTCAAGCCTTCTGACCTCCTGTCCATTGAGTCTGTGGTTGTTTGACTGGATTGAATCCTGAAATGCTTTTGAGATGGTTTCTGCTCTTTGCACACTCCTGAAGTAAAGCCGGCCTCTGCATTAGAAACCATTGGTTTGATTCTACAGGATCTTTTGTTTCTGGCAATCTTGGTGCTCCAGAAGGTTAAGCTGGAAGAATCTCCAATATCCCTTCCCCTTCCAACAACTCCTCCACAGACTATATATAAGAATTTTGAAGAAATGGAGCAGTGAGGTTCAGAAATCATTTCTCCCTGGCAATGCCCTTCTACAGTGGGAACAAGGGCCCCTGATACCCTCAGGCACTTCAGAAACAAATGCGTTGGTGGCTGAATTGAAGCTTCAAGCGGAGTCACGCATGGGTCCAGAGCTTCCCCCCACCCAGGGCACCAAATGCTGCTCGCAGACGCAGGAGCTGCAGAAGGAGCCCCCCAGCCACCCAGATATCCCAGCAACCGGGGTCCCATTGCCTGAACCAGAATTAAAGTAAGACCCAGGATATTTCGATATGTCATCAGCTTAGTGCACAGAGCTTGCACTAGGCAAGGAACCGCTTGCAGAAAACAGAATATCTGTTACACACGGATTTCTTTGGATTCCAGTCAACATGATTTTCTCACCTTGGAGGTTTCACAATAAAGCACAGACTGCATTCAACTATCGAACAAATCCAGCAGAGATTTTATCAACCCAGCAGAGGGGTACCTGTTTGATGAGTTTCTTCAGAGTAAGCAAACGCCCATGGATAGAGGCATCATGTAAAGGAGACCAGTCTGAAACAAAGTCTGTATAAAGAGAAAGACAGGAAAAAGGCTGACAACTCCATGAACTCTTTCATCAGCATACTTTACTTCAACTGCGTCACCCCGGCAAACCTCTTTTCTTCTATTTTATTACTTAAGCTGACACGCTTTCCTTGGAGCAGCTGCTAGGAGGCAGTGAGACAAGAGGAGGACTTCAATCTGGGTGTGTTTTTAACTCATCCCACATTGGTGCTGGCTGCGCTCCCCTGCAGAAGAGGAGAGGGATTTGCAGAACATTACCTTGCTCTGACTGAGCTTGTCCCTCGCTTTGAATTATTTCCCGTGCCTTTGTTTTCACAAGTCTCAGTACACTTTACCAATTAGCTCAGAAGGACTACGTTTGGAAGAGAGTACAGCTGCTCAGTCATTTACCCCTGCTCAGAGCTGGGCTAGAGCCAACAATACCTAACGAGAGAAGGTACCAAAGTACAAGGAGAGAATTTGTATTATTTGCTGTATTTTGCTCCTCAGATTTCAGTGTTTGGTGTTAGCCTGTGCAGCGGTACATTTTAAGTAATATCTATATTATTATTACTAATACTGCAGATTTTTCTGTTGGGGAAATCACAAGGTGAGATACAGCACGTATGGAGGGAAGTTCAAAGGAAGGGTCTGGCTCAGCTTGTAGAGGCAGCTGAGGGGATGGGATCGGACGCAGGCTGCACAGCAGTGAGGACATAGGCCCAGCCTGTGAGAGGTAAAGTAGGTCGTAAAGAAACTGTTCCTACTACCATGATAAATACTCTGATACTTCAAGTGCCCATATAAAGAAAACAGATGAATATTTGCTCGTATACGGTCTTATGTGAAAGAATGACTTCAGCTCACCTTGCCAGACAACTGAGGAGGCACGAAAGGTCTGTGTTAGAAACTGAATTTTAAACTACTGTTCCCAAGTAATATTAGCATATAAAGTTTGATCTTCAGAAAACTGCCACATGTCAAAAATAATTACCGGAAATGAGTTAGCATAGCGCCAGCTGGATCAAGGAGGTACAGGAGGGAATCCTTAGGGTTAAATTTGGTACCAAACCTGTCAAGTCATATAGAGTGCTTTTCTGAAAGATCTTTTTGCCAGGCACAAGCATTATTTGATGCAGTTTACGAGGCTTGCTTATCTTTCCTCAGTTACACTGAGTAACTTAAAGGTCTGAGGAAATACTTATTGCTAATGACTTTTATATTTCACTTCTCTAGTTGCTGTATTTGTTCTTTATTATAATATAGTGAAACAGACTAGTTTCGTGCTAAGGACCATACAAACATTAATAGAAGGGGATCGTCAGTATTACAGATTTTATGGCTCAGGGCCAGCTGAGCAACAATCCCTCTGGGAGACATTTACCTCCTTCGGTATTCTTTGCCTCAAAACACATTGTCTGATCTATGTTAATGGCCCGGGTCCCCCTGGGAATGAAGAGAAGCATCTCCAGAGGTCTTTTAACCCAGCTTCTTTTGGAAACATATTAAGCTGCGCGCTGCAGATGTTCCACTCTCCTTCCACTAACTACAGAGAAAACCCCAATGACCAACTTGGATGAGTTGCTGGTTTTCAGGGACTAGATGAGATCATATGCGTGGAATCGGATGCTTAACAGTGAGAAGTCCGCCTTCAGCAACAAAACCTAAGAAGCCACCATAATTCTTTAAAATAACTTCTGCAGATTAGCTGATGCTGTCGATACTTATGCAAGGTCAGCAGATCCTGCCTTGTCTCAGGTATGAATGTGCATGCGAGAGCTGAACTCCTCATCGCTGATATCCTGCCGCTTCTGGCTATGCCACGATGTGCAGGAACAAGGTGATTACCAGTTGCGTCAGCTGTCACTCAGACTGTTGGGCCATTGGTGTCTCACCCTCAAGGGTGCTCAGGAAAGGACATCAAGTTTAAACAAGATAAGATCTAGCACAGTGAGACTTACAATGGTCTTGTGATTGAAAGATTGTACACTAAGCAAATCATGACCTAACGATGGTGGTATTTTGAAATGTGTTGTGTCTATCACACACAGAAGAGCTTTGCCTGCATAGCTGTGTTAGGTAGGGGGATGATTTTTTGCCAGCATAGTGGCCACAAAAGGTCTGTTATACATATAGGTATTCTTGAAAGATTCTTTTATGACTGTACAATACATTTGTCTCAAGTTGTTCCTATAGGCAAAAGGATATTTCTGCTACTACAGTACACCATTTTTGAGCTACTCGATGTCCATAAGAATGCTTACCTGTATAGCACACTTCTGCAAATATGTACATATTACGTCTTGCTGTCTCTGAACAATGGCTCGTTGATGGACTGAACTAGGGTAAATTTTAGTGTTTCCCTTCTTGGACTCAAAATATGTGGGTCTCTGTAACAAGCAGCTAGTCAGATTAGTAGTAGTCACACGCACATCACAAGTGGGAACCCAACTGGTCCCCTATGATAGTTCTTATTTGAGTGAAGCAAATAAAATAATCCAGTGGAATAACCAAGACGTCACTTTTCCTTGTGAGAATCCTTTCTTAAGAGTGCTCCAGCACGCTCCTTGCTCACAGGACAATCCCAGTGACATACTGGAAATAACCTCAAGGTGGGTCTGAAGCGTGATGGGGATGAGCTGTGGGCAGTACAAGACCCTTAGGAACACGGGTCTCATCAGGGATTATGGACAAGCAGCTGATTCATGATTTTCACCATTTATCCTCCATTCCCTGTCTCTGGTTATGAGTGCTACCTCATTAGGGGAACGGGGAGGGGGAGGGATGTAGAAAATACTAGACCATTCATTGGTTTATGCTAGGTCTATATTTACTTGATCTGAGCTATTACTGGGCATCCCTTGGGGCCAGAAAGGAGGCTTATTTTGTGTCCACCAGAGACTGACTGTGACTGGAGACAGGACACAGATCTGGTGGCTGGAGCTTCTGTTACCTGGTCAGTATATACTGCTCATGAGTGCTGTTAAAATGACTATCGGCTTTGAATTCTGAAGGAGAGATGCCTTGGAGAGCAGGGAGGGACCATCACCCCTGGGGCTGTGCCTCCTCTGAGTATGGAGCACAGTCTCCTTCCTGTGTTCTCCCCATGGAGAAAGCTTGGGACCTTCTCCTGGTCTTCGCATGTATTTGTTACAGCTGTGAGTTTGAGTCTTTTCCTTTAGATCATAAATTTGTTGCCAGGGAACTGGGAAGGTGTTTGGTGCTCTGCTGACCATGGCCTACAGACTAGGTATTTGGTGGATACTTTGAAACCTGCCATCTATTTCACTGCTGCCTGTGATTAGGAGACACTGTCAGAGACTGTGCAGACCTGGCAGGTAAATCTGAACTGCCAAGTAAAGAAAGCCAGTAGAACAATTCAGCATTGAGCTGTAAGCAGGTGAAGATGCAGTGGCAAGTCAGTCTGCACCGCTTGGTCTCAAAGACAGAAATGGTTCCAATCTCTTCTATTTAGCACTATAGAAACAGCTAACAAAATGAGACTGTATGAGTCAAGTGATCTTTTCCAGTCTTGCATTACTTTCACTATGAAAGTCCAAGGGAAAAAACACAGAAACTGAGAAGCAACTCTAACATCACAGGCACATCAACTCACATGTAATTCATATTTGGGACAAGCCTCAAAATTAGAAGGCCAAAATTAGAACCCCAATACAGTTTTATGGGTGGTACCGAGTACACAAAATGAACAGAGGAATGAACTTGGGAAATCTGGGTAATGTATGTCAATTACCTTTTAAAGAAATTTGTTATTAGCCTCATCTGAGCCTGCCTGCCTCCTTCTATGTTCCATGGGCTATATCCCACAACAAACATGTAGTTCAGTAAATTCGCAAGCATCCTTCGGCTTCAGCAAATAGACAGTCATTTCTAGAAGCTCTGGTTCTGGTCTCATAAGGATAGCTAAACTATGCTACAATTATTGAAGCACAGTATTATTCATTGACTAAAATAGCTTTGCTTTAAGTGATGTGTGTCAAATGATGCTTATCTGACCATGCTGTTGATCTTGCTGATCCTTCTTGTGTTACCATTGCTTGCGCTTCCAGGCTCTGTAAAAAACTTTTGATTTTCCCGTTCTAGTTTCTAACTAATGCCATTGCCCAATCTTCATGAGTTGCAAGGGAAGCATGTTTATAGTAGATCTAAAAATCTAGATTGAAGAACAAGTTTTCTGAGCTGCAGTTTGATCTTTTTTTGGTCACACAAGTACAGGCGGGGTTTTGTGCAGAATGCCAAGTTGTTATATCAACGTGTCAGCATTCTGGTGACAAAGAGGGAGGTGCACAGTCATGCCATCACATCCATGTGCAGAATTTATCCATTCAGTGGTTGCTTGAGAAAAGGCATTTTTCTACAACCCACTGGCTTTCAGCGGCAAGAAGTCACCTAGATCCGCTTTCACCACCGAAAATCCCAGCCAGCCCAGAGGTTACATTAAACCTCTGGTTGTATTTGATTGCACTGGAGCATGTGAACATTGACAGGGTGGTGTATATAGAAGAAGCCTTATACCAATCACTACACAAACATGCAAACCCTGACCACGCCCTGTGGACAACAGAGCATTCACAGGACATTTCTAGAAGACCACTCGTTTTTGTGGTGATGGCTGAAAGTATCTTTTTCCAGCCTGTGATCATGTGGAGGGTGTGGCACGCTCCATGCCTGTCCCCAGGCTAGTTTCATTCCATGGTGATCATGCACAGTGCAGCTCAGAAGGGCCTCTGAAATCCTTTTGGGGGAGGTATGCTATTTGCATACACATATACCTATGGCATTATATATAACAGTATTACAAAAGGTATTTTTCAGATTCTAAGGCTTTGCCCGAAAGTTTGTGATGTATGTAGCCTGACCCAAATACATTCCTGCTGTAAGTCTCCAGCAGGGCTTATTGACTCTGCTAAGGAGCAGGCAGACACAAGAGGAATGGACTGAACTCCTGTTTTTACAGGACCAAAAGATCCGTGTGCAGCAGTGCAGCATGTGGCCTTCCCTGCTTCCAGCTTCCATTTTGCTGGAGTTCCTCTCCAGTCGGGCCTGGTTTGATTCATACTGTTAACAGCATTGCTGCTCCTGCCCTCCCACCCCAGCCTCAGTATGTACATACATGACACACATGAGGAGAGGCAGACAACAAAGCAGATATACTGATCGTCTTTGCCTTGTGGTTCTAGGGTCTTCATTTTCTATTTTTTTGTGTGTATAGAAGCATTGTGAACAGCCCAGGAAGGTAGTAAGAACAGTGTAAAGTCACATTATCTTAGTTTACCTCATTCACTCTGCACGCACTGTGAGCTGAAGGAGTAGCTTCTCAGAAAACACAGCTACAGGGAACACGTCTAGGTAAACTGTGATGTGAAGTTAAATTACTTGTCTTCTGTTACCATGTCATATTTTCAATGGCTCTGGACCAGACAACAGAGAAATGATCAGAGTGAGGCCATTTGTCTGAATAACTGTTCGCGGATGACCACAACAACATTGGTCACAAGAGATCACAAGGCCCTGGCCATTGCAAAAGAAAGTGCTAGGGCTTGTGGTTTAGCCTAGGCAACAACACTTTGGTCTGCTCATCTGCAAGTGAAAAAAGGAAAAAGAAAAAGAAAAAGAAAAAAAGAAAAAGAAAAAGAAAAAAAGAAAAAGAAAAAGAAAAAGAAAAAGAAAAAGAAAAAGAAAAAGAAAAAGAAAAAGAAAAAGAAAAAGAAAAAGAAAAAGAAAAAGAAAAAGAAAAAGAAAAAGAAAAAGAAA
>Ga0065711_1028231_pt1 | contig 42718 bp, 29 predicted proteins | sample Hoacrofraction12_FD_59098 | JGI IMG/M metagenome (GOLD analysis project Ga0065711, IMG submission 59098) | Hoatzin crop microbial communities from Cojedes, Venezuela - Epithelial fraction 12 v2 (version 2) | ecosystem: Host-associated > Birds > Digestive system > Esophagus > Crop | place...
GGCGGGGGGGGGGAATCTAACAATGCTCCCTCCCTTCCCCCAGCAGGAATTTGCATAGACAAGTATCACATAGACCCCATGCGGTATAGCTGTAAGGAAAAAAATAAACAGGGTCCAGAACATAAAACATCCTCTCTCTCTCGAGGAAGTTTCATGGCAAATATTGTCAGTCAAGCTCCAGAACGCTAATGAAATGCAATAAACTAGTAATTTTTTAACATCACACTGTATTCGACAGCTTATGAGACTCCATGTACTTTTCACGTTCCAAAAATAGGATGCTGCAGAAATTTGTCCACGCTAATCTAATGCTGAAGGAGAGCTGGGAAGGGCACTGGATGCCTAATGATGCCTCCAATGCGATTTAAACAAGAGGAAACAAAATAGATAAAAGGACTACACCCTCCTTATAAAACAGAGTGGAGATAGTGAGGAGAGTTGAGATTAAAAATATTTTCCCATTCTTGGAATTCAAGCACCAGTGGAAACTCTAGATGCCTGGCCAGACAAACATGTTTAAAGCTTGAAAAAGTTCAGCTTTCCAGGGTTAAGCAGGGATGACTCAGAAAAAGAAAAGTTAAAGATACTTAGCTGGAGTTACAGTAGCAAGAGAACAAACAAACAACAAAATTTCAAAGGAAAAAATCTGAAGTACTCTAAGTTCAGCAATTTCCAACATTTCCACAACTAGTTTTAATTAATTCTGGCGGCAGCCCACTAAGAACAGTCTCCTTTTCTTTTCCTCCTTGATCTCTCACCACCAAGGTTCCCATTTTCCCAGCCTTTCCTTACTTCCCATTTCTACCTCTCTTCACACAGAGTTCAACCTGACCAATCCGCACCTGCCCATAGACTAGGTGGCCTTCCACCTCCAACCCCTTCACCCTCAGTCATGGTCTGGGCACATTTAGGAACAGTGTTTCCATTTACGCAGGAACATTCACCAAGCACTTCACTGATAAACTTCTCTGAGGCCTGAATTGTAACTACCAACCACCCATCGTCCTAAATACCAAGGGCTGGTAGAACCTCAGATGAAAATCTTCCAGCAGTGCTGCCTGAAGAAACACCCCAAAAACCTGTAAGAACAGTTAAATTTTCAGCAATGTTAAACAGCAGGTGAAAGCAGCAGGTGCCATGGGAATTTAAATGCCTTAGAAACCTGACCACCAATATATACGTACAAACATGGATCTTAATGCTTTACACTAAGCACAAATACAAGATGCTACTTGGCTCATTCCCTGCAAAGCAACCTCTTGATTTTATATTGCTTTACCATCTGGCCATGATGAAAGCCTTATAAACTCACCACATGCCATCAGCTCAGCACCCAGCCATAACTTACAGTATACATACTCCTCCCATGAGTTTGGAAGTATAGCCCAGCACCAAAAGACTTTTATCACCAGCAGAGAGATCTCAGCTAAAGCCCGCTATAATAGCTGTCCACTGTCATATGTCAGACTTTGACAGTGATGTGTCCAAACCATAAGATATCTTTCAGGTGCCACCAACACAGCACATCAGCATGAAGCAGAAAAACTCCTGGATAATTCATATAACATTGCAGTAGGCTAACATCTCATTGAAAACTATTTCACCACAGGCGGACAAAGTGTCTTCCTGCATCTAAATTTGTGTCCAAAGAATACTTTCAGCCTCTCTGCGCAGTCATCTTAATACCAGCTTTTCCCTGCAGTACACTCCTACAATGACCTAAACCAGCCAATATGCCACCATGTATCACTAAGGGAAGAGGAAGAAAAAAAACAGCAAAGAAACCCCCGCCAATTCCTGTAGTATCTATAGGAGCTATGTAAATGAAGAATCTGACTGGTTATAACAATTCAGTTTTATTCTCATTAATCTTTTTATTCTATTTCAGGTCAGTTACGATCCAGAAATCAGTCACTCGGGATAGATGGGTTTATTTCAGTCCTTTAACATTAACTCATTGGCTCCTGAATCCTGGTCACAAGGCTTCATCACTCTTGCTGCCTTTCACTCCTTCACAATGGTTCCAACTTGTGCTCTTCCTCCTCTCTGACCTCCTCCTCTCCCTTCCCACCAGCAGCCTCCCAAACTAATCAGGCCGTAGGACTCCATCCAGAGCCAAGGAGAAGTCTCAGCACCACGTTCCCAGTTCTGGCACAGCACATGAAACCATCGTTAGCCATGCGCAGAGCCAGCAAAGCTTACCAATGCACATGCAAAGCAAATGGGAACCAATGCTAAGTGGCACTGGCACACAAACTGGCTCCAGGCCAGAAGTAGATCCACCAGACTTCCACCATCTGTTTGCCTGTGCCCAGCAGATCTTGATCCATGTTCTTTAAACCTTGTTTTCCCTGCAGGTGGTTTCCTTCCCTCTCTGTCTCGGCAAAGCTTCCAGGAACCCACAGCCAGAAAACATTCCAGATGTCAAAACCGCAGCATGGCAAACATTTTCCATTCACAGATAAATCTCAATCAACAAGTTTAAGCTGAACTGCTCACGAGAATATCCAGTTCACACTCACCACCCCAGCAGGTAAACAGATTCTGAGACTGATTCGTAACTCCGCTACCTGGCAGTCACAGGAACAAGTACTACTGCAAGTATTTCAGTGGCAGGCTGAGAACAGACCAAGCAGACAAAGCAGCAGGCGCCCAATGAGAGCCAGCCCTGAGAGTCACAGAAACACATATTCTGAGCAGCCTGAACAGGTACTTCAACAAAACCACCTTTTTGCAAGCTACTCCAGCAACAATTATGACTGAAATGTATGTAATTAAATATGTATACCAGCAGACAGATGTTTTAAAACACTAAAACAAGAACCCTCCATTGCCAGTAAGTAAGTGATCTCAGGCTATCAAATTCAGCGCTCTATGCAGAGAGAGCCTGAGGGAAGAGTCAGGTCTTCCACTTCCCTCCTCTGGGCCACAACATCTCAGAGCTCCAGGAGCGTGTCATCCGCCGAGTGACTCGGCAGTCCCCTTGCTGATGAGGACATTTAGCAGGGAGCAGCAGGCATGCCCATAAGCAGGTAGTCCCTAGGAATTGTGGAAATTCAGTGAGCTACCCCGCATCTACATCCCGCGTTACTGAACAAAGCTTCCGAGGAAGCCAAACCGACTGAGGCAGCAGGGTTTTGTTACTCTTCCCAAAACACAAAAGTTTAAAAGCACATGAAAGAACTCAGCAACACAGTATCAAGGCATAAATTCCCAAAGACAGCAAGACAGCAGAAAGATCACTGTCCTCATTCTTATTGTATTCTCCACACGCACTTCTATACGCATGCACGTAAATATTGATAACAGTCATCCACTGTCTCAGCCATTAAACACATAGCTTCACGTCAGGGCATGCAGTGTGGCATTTTATGGCAACATGTAAGCTTACGTTTTAGTGTTTGTCTGTCTAGCAATGACATTTGTATATCCTAACTACTCAAAATTAGTCTGTTCTATTGAATTTGGTTAAGTGACATGGTATGAGTGTTTCCTGCATTATCAAAAATGAAGCTTCTGGGGTGTGTTCGTTAGCCAGAACCGAGTAGTTTTTAACCTGTGGAAATTTTGAAAACCATTTCTATTGCAAGAAGAGAATGTGCAGACAGTCTCTCACTGTTGAGACTGTCCACTCACAGTGGACAATAGAGAGGCTTGAACCTGGGACTCTGTATGAATACTGTCTTCTATTTCTTTTGCTCAAAGTGAATTTGAAGTAGTTCAGGACACATGAAACACTGATTTCTTAAAAGCCACAGTGAAACAACACCTAGTTTCAAACCAACCATTACAGCTTTCAGCAGTTTCTCAAAACCACTAGAAAACTGTTCCATCAACTTGAGGAATTAGTAATCAATTCTGAACATAGCACTTCATGTCTTCAGTACGGCTGTACAACTTGTCGCCTGCATCTCAAAAGCCTGGAAGGTGAGCAGCATAACCATGGGTGGAAGTGGTTACCCAAGGAACACTTAGACATTGACACAGAAGGTGCACACAGACTCATTAGCCACAAAGCACAGAGAAGCCAGCAGATGAATCTAAAAAAATGACTCTCCTAGCATAAGCTGAGCGCAGCTTCAAGGTCTTACCCCTGCTAGGCATCAACAGGCGCTTCTTCATGTTGCCTGATAGAGCATAAGTGAACAGAAAAGAGAAAAACATCACATCAGCAACCTGAACAGCAGCAGTTTTAAAAGTTCTTAATGTTAAAACACGAACAGTAAGATATCAAATGTTTGTAATTATATTTCAGATAAGCTACATATAAAGTTAAAACTAAAGGTAAAAAATGAGAAGGATTCTCTGTATCTCCCTTCCTGCCCAGAGTCACCATTAAACCAACTGTTTCTTTCTCCTGTTAAGGAGAGCTACCCTCCATGTTCTCACTCCCGTTAAGACCATTTGAACAGACCCCTTTCATCCTCATCTGAGAAAAAGGCTGCACGTTCTCTTCCCCGACACCCTCATGCAAGAGCAACTCTTCAGAACAGAGCCCTGGAGTCCGTGTCAGGAACATCCTGCGTTTATCTCCCACTTCAAACACCTTCCCCTTGCCTTTTATTCTCGAGGAGATGAAGCCCCAACTCCACTGCACAGAGGTGCTCAGTGACAGGGGCAACAAAAGCAAATGCTCTGGCTCTGCGAAAGGCAGGAGCAGGCTTATGTCATGCCAGATCTGGCACGTCTTCTGCCTCTCTCAGTTAAACAGCAGCCTGCCTCTCTCAGTGGCATGCAGTCTCAGGTAGCTTTGCTGAAAGCCAGGTGATCCACATGTTACAAAGCGACCTGGGAACTGCACAGCTACTACCTACAGGTTAAAAAAAGCCGTAAACCTCAAGAAAAATGAACCATCACTAGGAAAAGCTATTAAGGTTTCCTTCCTAGTACTCATTTAAAAATTGGAGGGGAAGTTTCTCCCTCACTATCCCATTTGCAAGGCTGGTGAAGCTAGGCAGAGTTCCACTCGCACAGTACCTTTATGTGCACACACCACTCAGGCAGTACACACCACATGTCACACCCAGAAGGAGAAATGGGACAAGTAACTTCTACAAAAGGAAAAAGTTACCCTCTCCCCCAGCCCCAAGAATAAGAAACTTTGAATTAATATGAAGAGCTATAATTTTAAACAATCTCCTTGTACACTGAAAGGATAGAAGAAAAAGCCTATGCTGACAATACACATTTTGCAGAAAAATATTTACCATCCATTCCATTGTGTTGTTCATAACTTCTTTTTCCCAGGATCGTTGGGGACCCATTATTAATGACCGGCGTAAACTTAGCAGGAGTCAGACTGTTGAGAGAACTGGACAAGCTCTTTGCAGGATCTGGTTTCGGAGGACATGGATGAGACTCTGTCGTGAAACAGCAAGGGGGTTTTTTATTAGATACTGCAATTATAAATCTGAAAGCAACCTACAACCTGAAAACTTCCAAGGTGACCAAGTATGCCTCCCCTTATATACAAACTATCTCAGTCAATAATTTTGACTGAAGATTGGTATTTATATATAGCATTTTAAGTATATTTAGGAATTCACCTCTACTTAAGATGTTAAAACCAATGTCATAATGTTCATTGCAACATATTATCCTAAAATAAGAGTTGATAACAAAAGCACTTCACACCTATTTCCAGAACACTATTCTCTGACAATCTGAGGTCATCCGGGGGCTGCTCTATATTAAAAGCCATCTTTGGGCTGTCATGCAACACCCCTAAACTCTGGGGAAATTACAGCTTTGCCAGTTTTGCAAGGTTTGTAAAAAATACAATTTCTAAACTGGCCAAACAAGTGAGGATTCAAACCACCAACATAAGGAACAGAGAGTCTGACTTCAAGCTTCCGGCTGAAGCAGAGATCAAGCACACATTGTTCACCTGAGAAGATTCTGAAAAAGTTACAAGCAACAGCACATGGAAGCTTCAACCGAGTTTTTCTCTTGCAGCCCCAACAACCGAGCAACAGGTAACTTCAAGCATACTGAGCATGACACCACCAAAACCACCTTCTCATCAGTCCGTCAGTCTCCTTCCACTTCCTTCCCTTCTCCCAGCTCAATAGCCAAATGGAGACCCTGAACAGCGCTAATGAAATCTCATAATCTCGTGCTACATTCTGTAAAACTATTAAAAGTAGAATTTTACCCAACAGCGAAACTTCTCCCTTTATTGGCTTTATTTGGTTGCACTATAGGTATCCAAAGTTTTCTCAATCTGTGTGTCTCATCAGTGCACAGTAGAATTACAACAGTCAGAGTAGTAGTAAATATTTAATAAACCCTGAGCCTTACAATATTTCATCAACATAAGTGTTCAAAGAAACATAAAAATCAACTCCAGTGTTTCTTATCAGAGTAAAAAGGCAATCCATTTCATTGTTAATCCGGAAGCCTTCAAAGTATCACTGTCCACGCTAACTTTCTGTGGCTAGACTCACATTAGACTGCTGTAACAACCTGAGACATGTCTTCAGGGCATCTCTAGCAACACTAGGGAAAGAGATTTTGCATTCGTTTGTGGTCAGAGCTGACATGTCACATAGCTGGCCTCTTCCAGCACCTGAAACTTACACCAAGGTCCAGGAGAAAGCTACTCAGTACTCCCCCACAAAGCAGCTGATGAGGCCCAAGTCCTCAAGAAAACCATAAAAAAACCCCCCAAAAAACTACCACCAACCTCCCCATCCTAGAAGAAAGTAAAGAATGTAAATATAGTCCCCTTGCCTAGCTCAAGCGCAGAAGACCCAACAACTGATTCACAAGCTGTGGGATACAGTGCTGTCCTAAACCCAAGCGGCTTCTTGGAAGACCCAACTGCAGGAAGTGCCTCCAGACAACCCAAAAATTGGAACAGCAGACTGACCAATTGTTCCCAAAACATTACATTTGTGCCTTCACCAGCAGATGGTAACTTGTCCCCTACATGCATCAGAAGCCACAGCAAACACGTCCCTCCCTTCACTTGAAAAAGTTTCTGACAGAGCTCCATGAGCCCAGAGTGGACTGCTGAGCCACTAGGTCTGTCAAATCAGGTAGAAAAATGAAAATGGGCAAGTTCATGGGAAGGTTTCCATGTTTGGTTTTTAATCCAGAAACTGCATCTAAATCCAGAACGAAATGCAAAAAGAAATCGTTAGTAGAATTAGCTAGACAGTTTTGCGTTTGGTTGGGGTTTTTTGTGTTTGGTGTTGTCTGGGTTTTTTTAATACCTAAATACCGGAGTACTGCTTCTAAAGGCTTTCGAACCACTTGCTTTAATAGCAATGGGTTTTCTGATGCCTCAGGTAAACGTGCTGTGCCTGTAAAATGAAAAAAAATATAATTAGAGGGTAAAGACATTTCAATATTATAACAAAACTAAATGAGTAACTCAAGTGTCCTAAAAGAGCTTTCCAAACAAAAGGAATTTTACAGGTTGCAAGCATGTCTTGGCAACAGTACAAATGCAGAATGCTAAATGTAATAGCAAACATTAATATTCTATAACAAACAACTCATGAATTTTCAGAGTTATTTGTCTAGCCTACAATCAGTTGGAATACACTGCGAGTACAGCTAGATTTTGTGAAACCGCTAGCTACATGCAAGAGAGCATCTCAAGAAGCTGCAACTCCAGCTTCATAGGAAAGGAATCTCAAAGGGCTCCTTTGCAAGCAGGTCCCGGCTGCATCACCACTCACATTCTGCTTTGATGGCTGCACTGTTAATAGGCAGATAGGGATGTCTTGCAGCATGCCAAGGGCGCAAGATATCTCGACATAAACGTCTGGCAATTCTTGTCAGTTTTGTTGTATGGAGATAGAAAGCCTGTCGTGTCTTCATAGCAAACTTGGGACTCCCACTGTTTCGTACTGGCACACCATGAGGACTCTAGAAAGAATGAAAAATAAATAGGATTTCTAAGAAATAATTATTCAAAGTATGGTTTTAAAGAAGAGAAAGAATATCATGTAAAATCACTTTCAACTACTGATTCACAGACCTATTTACACACTTTTTAATTAACAAACAAGAGGTGTAAGGCTGATAAAACCTGGCAGTTATCTCAGCCATTAGGTAGCTTCAGAGGGCAAACAGAAGCCTGGAAAGGACAGAGGATAAACAAAAAAAATAGCATAGAAAGAGAATGATAGCAAAGACTAGGAGAGATGAAAGAAATTAATCTAAGACCAAAGTTCAGTGTGCACTATCCTTCTGTCCATGTGATGCAGCTAATTTTTCTGATCAGCTCAATGTATGATGCTTCCAGAATGAACTTCCACCAAATGCAGAAAAATTCAGAGAATTTATTTTTTAAATAAAAGTGGAAAAATTAAAAGGAAGCATCTCGTACTATGCTTGCTCAAACCTATCCAAAAGGAAGAAGGACTAATTAAAAAAAAATAGGATGAAATAGAAAAACAAAATAAGGGATCTCCACTAGCTATTTGGGATATCTAATGTTGAATGTGCCTTGGCAAGGGGAACAGGTTTCAAGAAATGGTGAATTCCTTTATGGGAGGGAAAAAACATCATCTTCCCCCTGCAGCAAAAATCATAGAAACCACATACCAGAAGCACTGGGTGGCATTTCAGTTTTTTCCACCTTCTTTAAGTTGTCCCATGCATTTGATGGCTAGTTTGCTAAACAAGTGATGGTTTTTTTCGCAGGGCAATACTTGGCAACAAATTACTTATAGCCAAAGTTAACGCGCCAACTTTTGCAAGACCTGAAATACCAAACCCGAGGACAACAACGGAGGCTGAAGGCATTCTTTTTGTCATTAAATATTTAAGAATAGTGAACAATTAGCTGGATATCATGGCACCTAGCTTTCCAGGCAAGAGCACCGAGCAGTCTGCTTTGCAGATACCTACCAAATTATTGCGGTTTGGTCCTGGTCTTTCCCCATCTAACCGTGTTGGCATTTTCAAGCCACCGTATTTCTTCCAGTACGTCCAACAGGATGCACAGAGGCGACACTGCATGTTAGGGGGACCCCAAGAATACCACTGGTAAGACTGTGTGGCTAGAGATAACAAAGGTGGAAATTATATATATCCTTAAACAGGATCACTTTTCAGAGCTTATTCTCTTTAGAACCATCACAAAAGAAAACCCACACAAAGACAGTGCAAAGCTCAAACAAATCTTAGAAACCTGACGACGGCTTCACCATCATCCGCACTGTTAAATGTACTTGCGATTTCAGCAAAATTAATTACACATATAAAATCCTTTCAAAACACAAACAGAAAAACCAACTAGTAGGATGGGAAAATGTCCTGCCAATGAAACTGAAAGCTCTCATTTTACAAGACTGGTAGACCACAATTGCTGCAGAGCACGGGAGGGAGAACGCAGATTGTCTTCAGGAACTCCCCATACATTAATTTTATGGCTAAAAGTACGTAAGATAAATCTGTGACTTGACTTCTCGCACACTCCTACACGTGAGCATCTCTAACGGCTCCCCATAAAGGAGGGGAAGTATTAGAACTCAGTAGATCAAATACAAAGATATCACGTATTTTGAAATCTACTAAAACACTATGAAAAAATTGTCAACTTCACAGCTCAGTGATTAAAGTCTTTGCTCAACAGCCACTTGCAATTACACAGGACATTTACTAACTTCCCCTTAACTATTTCATAATTATATTTACGAACATAACACCAGTAAGAGCGAAAAATCCCCACCTTTGCTTAAATGCTGCCATGTCAAATACTGTGCCCCCACCCTTCCAAAGCCTTCTCTCCCACCCCCCGCCACAACATGGCTTTTACTTTACTGTTTGCAACACAGCACTCACACTCCCTGTGCATAGCTGCCATACTGGCACGTCACTTACTGTAACAGCTTTCACAGGCCCGTCCTGCTCCCGTGTTCTGTGCCTGTACTCCAGTACCATTTACCACTCCTGGTTTGACATTATTTACATTGATCTGGTTGGGATTTGGCTTGTTACTTAAAACACAAAGCAAAAAAGAGGACAAACATTAATTGAGGCATACAATTTCCTATGTGACTTTAAAAAATATGGCCTAAAACGTCTGAAGATTTAAAGTTCGCTTCCAGAACTGTAAGCTGCACTTACCAGCAATGTGACTTCCATGAACACACTGTCTCCGATAACATTTAAATAATGCCGATAGCAAAAATAAATATAATAATAGTTAAATACCATTTTCATGAGTTAAAAACCTTTTAAAAACAATAAACCACCGAGGCCAGGTAGGTATCACTATCCCAGACATTCTAATCTAGGTGACAAAAAGATCTTATCTCTTTCAGTCTTCAACATGAGTGATATTTTACTTAAATCTCCAAAAAAAAGCTTGGGGGAAGAAGCAGTAGAGGTAGATGGAGAAAGCTCAACCCCTGCCTTATTCAGGGAAAGATAACCCTAGACTGCAGTCACCAATATTTCCACATTGTCTCACTGCAGAGGTTTGCATCATGTAGCCACAATTTGCACACGCACACCCAACACACCAAACAGAATCTTTGGAACATGGTGTATACGCAGATATTCACAAATATAAGCCTTCTGGCAAGTCTTAAACTATGGTCCACGCTTGTAGTAAGAAGCATTTAGGTTTCTACTAAATGGAGAATGTCTGAAAGCTTAACATCCACAGAGCAAGAAATGCACTGATGACTGTCACTAATACATTCTAACATAACATCTGAATCACCTCAGCTCATCCCTATGGCTCTCTTAAAAATGTTGACTCAGGGAAAATAAAAGGTACTGGCAGGAGCTGAGAATGGAAGGGCAAATAAAGCCTTGGCATAGAGAGCAGTATGGAACAGTACAAGGTCCCTGCAGAGGAAAAGGTGTCAAAGGGGGGAAAAGGGAGGCATTCAAAAAATCCTTGGCATGGGAAGGAACAAAAAGGACAGAGAATTGATATTGCAGAGACAGGACTTCTGGGGAATGGAGGAAGATGGGAGAAGTCACACAAGACGTCTCACAGAAGAATACACAAGGAACTTACAAAAGGACTCCCAGGTACTGTTAGGACTTCAGCTTATAGAAGCAACAAAAAACAGGCAGCTGTTGGTGCCAACTTCTGAACATAAGCCCAGACTGTAGTGCTGATTACATTTCCCTCATATTCTCTTACCTGCAGACCGAAAGGAGTGGGCATATCCCTTTTATTTCCAACTAATAAACCCATGATTTGGAATCCACTTATTGAAGCAGAAATATCTTTAAATGGCTTGCTGAAAACACATTTACTTGCACATCAGTTGCACACTGACACAGCAGTCGCAGTGATTTCAGTGACCCAGAATACTTACTACTTTTCACCCTGGCTAGTGCTGCAAAAACAGCATTGTGGGAATATGGCCAAACTAATTTCTTTCTAATGAGGCATCAATATTAGGTTTCACATTCTCAGCAGTGACTCCGGAAAGCAGAGTTCCAAGTGACTGAATTCTGAAGACAACTGACCCTTGCAGCTCCAGAACAAACCCAAATGCTACTGGAAAGCTCACACTGCCCTGGAAGCCAGAAGGTCATCCTTTTCCTCATCTGAAGATGTCCGATCAGGCACCGAGATACAGAGCTCAGTACAGCTACATTTCTATAGAGACAAAAAAGATTTGGCTGTGAACGACCTACAAGGACCACACATGTTGCATAAGGAGGTAAGAGAGCATTTGCCCAGTCTCAGAAAAACTTCAGATAGCATTCAGATAGTGCTCCTCACTGCAAAGTTCAGGGCCTTTCTGCAGAAGAGAAAGCTTAGGAGGCTACGTGGCACTCAAACACTGTAAATAAGCTTGTTCATTCCGTACACTGATTAGCCCATACACAACCCAAAAGAAGCAAAGAAGAGAAAAAAAAATAAAGGCGTTTTGGATTAACAAGCCTGATCAGGTTTTCTTCTCCCTTTGCTTATTAATTCGCCCGGCTCTTACACAGATTGAAGTGTTTCGAGGTGCTTATCAGAATGGCACGAAGTTCTGACACCACTGATGGCAGGAGACCTGCAGACACATTTAACAAAGGGGAAGTTGACAGAGGGTACGTTCATGCTACCCAGCATTTTCTCTGGGATGTCACTATAGTAACCTGCTGCAAAAGAACTTCTGCCAATGATTCACTAGCAAACTCCATGTGCAAACATTACCAAGATGCTGTAAAACAAACAGTCCTCACAGATGCACACTGTCACAAGCGGTGTCGCTCAGCAGACAGAGCAGAAGACTGAAGAAACCTAAGCTTACGGCTCAACATGAGACATGCTGCTTCCCTTCTGTACATTTATTTATCCTCTGAAAAATGGAGTAAAGCAGCCTTAAATCCACCAGTAAAGCACATAAAAAGGTTTGGGGTTTTTTTGAGCAGCATGTTGGGAAGCCCTGATGTGTCTGGTTGTAAACAGCAAGTTGAGAACAAGACTGCACGCACTGGCACGCACACCCAAAGGTCTAAGATCATCTGCAGAACGGAGGGCGACGGCCTGACTCCGCTGTCCTCTCTACAACCCTTATCAAACTCATATTTCAAATGCAAGTGAAAGGGATGTGGGGGTGAAAGCTGATCACCAAATCACGCTGATCACAGAATTGTCACACTTAGTTGTGACAGTAACTTCACTTCAGGATTTTGGAAGAGTACAATTAACGTAGCTGCAACAAGCACCAGAAAGCGTTCTGCTCCAAAGCTAAGGTCAAGTTTCACCACGGCAGTAACAAAATTCGGGCAGCTAATGTCTTCATCATACAAGAAGCAAAAAGCTCTTAATTGTTGATGATACGTTAATTAAACTTGTTTGATACCACCAAAGCCTGCTACAGCTATTAATAAGCAAATTAGATGAATAACTGGATGAATCATTAGGCAATTAATGAAGCCGAAGTGAAAGATAAAAATAAGGTAGTGGGAATACTCATGTGCAGTAAACTATCATTTCCAGTTCTTACATCAAGAATGCAAGTCTCAAACTGGTTTCAGTTGCACTGGAGCTAGAACACGGATCACAAAGCGCAGACTTCTGGGCTGCATTCTGCAGGAGATCAGTCTCAACCAAAGAGATTGAGGTGATAAAGCACATGCAGAAAGAAGGCACAGGAAGCCACCCGTTGTGGACTGAAGCCCCTACCCAAAAAACCCAACCTGAAGATAACCCTGAGCCACGCAGAACACTGAAATCCCTTCACTATACGAGTGGCTAGCACGTCACCACAGCACAGTGATAAAATTTTAGTTGTTAAAAATAACTATAACACCACCAGTTCCGCACTACTCAGGAAACCATAGTGGTGCTAGATGCAACGGAACAATTCAGAAATTAAGCCTCAGAAATAAGAGTAACTTTCAATCCTTTGTAAGGAACATTTATGCCATTTACCCCTAGGCATATAACCCAAGTGTCTGGATTCCTTACCCAGACAACAGAGCGCTGAGCTCTCATCACATGCTACTGTAAGCACCCACTTCTATTAGAACAGGTCTAATGACTGCTAAACAGTTCTTTTCAAAAATGAGAAGCTTTCTCCAACAAAATGTCGAAGGTCACCATTTTAACTAGCACAGCTACACAAGAATGGACGACATTACGCCTTTATGTTTCCCACGTTGCACTGGACCTCTGCACGGTTCTCCACAGAAGGAAAAAATTCTTGCTCCTCAGGCAGAGGACAACAAACAGACAAAGGAATTATCTTCAGTTTGTTAAGCAGTTGCCCCTTGTAGTCATCCAAAGCTTTGACCTATTCCTCCAGTCTCCCTATTTGCATAAAAAAAGAGGCAGGGCAGGGAAAATAATATTTCCCTACTTTACAAGTGTTTGCAAGGCAGCATTTGCAGCTTGTCAAAGTGCTTTGAGATTCTCAGAAAAAATACCGCAAGTAGAATGTATCCATTTACATCTAGATGTAAATTTAAAACCTACATTTTATATTAATACTTTCTGGAGAGTGGGGATTGTGTGGAGCACTCCATTCTTTCCTTTCTGTTCTCACCCCTTTTGACATCACTTAGATCAAAGCAACAGAGAGAAAAGCCACACAGAATTGTATGTCTCAGCCTTGACGATCTGCAGATGTCCCAACCCCAAAAAGCACCAGCTACACAACCACACTGTCATCAGAAAGCAGCACCTAGTACCTGCGATGCCCGTCAGTTCAGTAAAACTGGAATATGGCTTCCACAACAGTCTGAAGAATATGTTTGGGTACACACTAGAAAGAGACCGAGACTACAACTGCAACAAGAAACTCCGTCACGCTGGTGGACGACATGATGAAGTGTGTAAGAACATGGCATCTCTTTGGGCATTCAGGCTCCTTGCTGCTTCTTTATTTAACACCATTCCCACTGACAGAGAAATTGCTACAGAAAACAATTAAAAGATTTTTCTCAGTATTTCCTGAATGCAGGATTCAACTGATTTTACACTTCATCCTTCCACCGGGAAAGCACACCAGTGCTTTTCAGCCCGAGGGATGCACTACAAAGCCAAGCATACAAACACTGGGTTCAGTCACATCACCTCCAGATGTCTGTCCCAAACCCAGGGCTGTTCCTGGAAGGAGCACAGAAATATCTGTCCGACATCGAGGACAGAAATGTTTTTCCAATGTCTAGGATGTTGGTTTAGAGAAATAACCTTTGAAGACCACTTCTATTGTTTTTCTTCTTATTTTCCTCCCCTTTCTATTAACATCACACAAACAAACATGAGTTCCATCAGTGGAAGACAGCCAGAGACAAAAATAAGATAAAATTGTTTCAGTCTGATATCCTCCGGGGTCTCTCTTTGCAAACAATTTTACACCAGTTATTGTTAGAATAGGTTTTGCTCAATCAGCTGATACGCTTCTGCGTAGGTCTTGTGACAGCCTACATCAAGTAATTTATTTTTGAGGTGACAAGTAGATCATTATGGTTCAAGCCTTGAAACAGGAATGGGCTCAGTAACACGATAAGGACAAATCAATAACATTGATATTTAGATCCCTACACCACATACTGCTGTTACAGGCCAAGAATATAATCTTCTTCTAGGTCACAAGATAATGCAGATGCAGTACATTCCCTGTGTGCCAGACCTTGTACTGAAACTCAAGTAGAAATACTCAAAAAATATTAGAAATACTTAATTGTTGCCACATTTGGAGGTATCAATAGCAAAAAAGAAGCAGACGCATTCATGTGGGAATAAGTCACATACGCAATTGCTGCTTTTCCTGATATGAAAGGATCTTGAAGGAGGAGGAAAATTTGACACCCACTTTATCAATTAAACAATAAGTAAGTTAAGGTGTAACACTCACAAAATCAACTGTGACTGGAAATCAAAGCCACAGATAAAAATAGCAACAACAGAGGTAGAGACAGTAGTCTCTTCCTGAAACAGAGAGGCAAGTTGCTGATTTTATTATATTCTTTAGACAGCAACATGAATTATTTTGCTGAGATACAGTGTTGAGGGATAGGATACCACTCCAGACAGCCACTATCAAATGAGCACCACAACCTTTCAGATACAAAGCCCTACCTACATACATTATAATCCAAGAGCAACAGCAATATCCTTTTGCATCTGCAGTCTAAATTACATTGGCTTTTGCTTTACAAGCTTATCACATTGTGAATTCATGTTTAATTTGCTGTCCTGTGTCCCCCTGCAGAGACACACCATCCACAAAAAGCAATACTGTTGAAAAATTGCATGACAAGAAATCTCTTTCGTTTCACTCTGAATATTACACCTAATTTTTAGTAAATTCACCTGCAAGATTATCAACATATTTCAAAGAAAAGAAAAAAGAATCAGGGATCCTCTATTTTCAAGAGAAATAAAGGATTGTCTTGCAAGCTAAATATGTAAAACTCAGTTTTGTCTTAAGTAACAGCACACACTGTAGAAATTCATAAATATTTGAAAGCAGATAGCATAAAAGAATAAAGGAGTCATTTGGGATAATACATGTGGGAACCTATCTGGGAGTGAAAGCTGAAAAGAGAAAGGACAGGGGAGATTTAAAGTTCCACACTGTAAAAACTGTTAACTGGGTTATGCAGAGGAAATGCAAGAGAAGAAACACATTTCAGTAAGAATTTTTATATATATCTATGTTTTTGTACTATTTTTCATTATATATTAAGTTTAATATAGGTCCATATATAAATTTATGTGTATCTAAATGACATTAGGAACAACCACATGCTGGTGATCCACTGATGACAACAATTCATAAAAACCAGATATATTCTTGAGTAGTTAATTAGCTACCGTTTTCCTCATGACCGTGCTGATCTGCTGCCACGTCCCCAACTCCCAATCCGTATAAAAATAAAAAATAGAAGATAAGTAACAGTCGCTTCTGGATAGAAAGATTATACAGGATGAAGGAAATGAGCAACATGACAGCACAGCATCCTAACCAGGAAAGCCCCAAAGGGAAAGTCCTCGGCTGCCCGGGGAGGAAATAGCCTGTGTTCCACAAGCGGAAGGTCAACGAGTGGCAACAGCTTTGTCTTTTACACACCCATAACCAGCAGCGTAAGTACACAGCAAGGACTGCTGCTTTGTTCTACCCAGCTTTGAAATACCAGAGCTATCATGGTTTCCTCCACAGGACTCCCAGTTGTTTATTAGCATCAGGGTGGTTAGCATCAACTCAGCTAAAACACAAAGGAATTCAAGCCTAATCAGGGATCAGCAGAAGGTTCGTTGTACTGGTAACCTAATTTAATAGTTCTTCAGCATGTTTGTTCAGCTATGCCTCGCATTATGTAATTAAAGCAAACACATAATACTGGCAGGCCATGGGAACTGCTACACCAGACCGTCTACAATGAAATAGGAAACAAAACAATACAAGGAGATACTTACTAGTTGGGTATATACACTTGTTTTAGCTTGCTTTCTGCTTCTGCTGCTTTCAATCGTTTCTTTAAAAAGAAAAGAAAAACATTAGAATAAAAAGAAAATAAGGACTATTTCACCTACGAGCCAAGTAATTTACCTGTAAAAACTTTAGCGCTTATTCACAAACAATGAAGTTTTCCTTTCAGTAAGCAGCTACCACAAAGTCCGTTTCCAATAGGAAAATATCCACTGAAAACAACTGCAGGCATCAAATGACTACGTACACAGCTTTCAAAAAAAAAAAAAATCAGAGATGACAATCTGCTATTCATATGGACAAACTTTTCAGTCCCATTCACTTCAATACAAATTCATGTGTTGTTCCTCCCACAACCCTTTTTTTTCATGCAGAGGAAGATCTGACATATAGGTCTGCATTTGTTCTCCATGATAACATTCACCAGTTGGACAGTAACAGGTATAGTAATGCATTCTCGCCATCGTTATTTCCTCAACAGCTGAATCAATTCAAAGAGTTTGAACACAGACTTTTTTGTTGACGGTCCTCATTTTTGAAGACTGAGTGACACACGAGATCTTTAAAAGTTAAAGAGGACAAGAGGATAGGGTTAGAGATCATTTACACAAACTGGACACCCTCAAATCCATGGGCCCCGATGGGATGCACCCAGCAGTGCTGAGGGAGCTGGCAGATGTCATTGCTGAGCCACTCTCCATCATCTTTGAAAGGTCCTGGAGAACAGGAGAGGTGCCTGAGGACTGGAGGAAAGCCAGTGTCACTCCAGTCTTCAAAAAGGGCAAGAAGGAGGACCCAGGGAACTACAGGCCGGTCAGCCTCACCTCCAGCCCTGGAAAGGTGATGGAGCAGCTCATTCTGGATGTCATCTCTAAGCAAGTGGAGGAAAAGAAGGTTATCAGGTGTAGTCACCACGGATTCACCAAGGGGAAATCATGCTTGACCAATCTGATAGCCTTCTATGATGGTGTGACTGGCTGGGTAGATGAGGTGAGAGCAGTGGATGTTGCCTACCTTGACTTCAGCAAGGCTTTCAGTACTGTCTCCCATAACATCCTCCTAGGGAAGCTCAGGAAGTGTGGGCTGGATGAGTGGACAGTGAAGTGGATTGAGAACTGGCTGAATGGCAGAACTCAGCGGGCTGTGATCAGCGGCGCTGAGTCCACTTGGAGGCCTGTAGCTAGTGAGGGTACTCAGGCACCCAGGGCTCGGTACTGGCCCAGTCTTGTTCAACTTATTCCTCATTGACCTGGATGAAGGGACAGAGTGTACCCTCAGCAAGTTTGCTGATGGCACAAAACTGGCAGGAGTGGCTGATATACTGGAAGGCTGTGCTGCCATTCAGTGAGACCTGGACAGGCTGGAGAGCTGGGCAGAGAGGAACTGCAGGCAGTTTAAAAAAGGCAAGTGCTCCTGCACCTGGAGAGGAACAACCCCATGCACCAGTACAGACTTGGGGTGGACCTGCTGGAGAGCAGCTCTGTGGAGAGGGACCTGGGAGTGTTGGTAGATGACAAGCTGACCATGAGCCAGCAGTGTGCCCTGGTTGCCAAGATGGCCAGCGGCATCCTGGGGTACATTGAGCAGAGCATGGCCAGCAGGTCAAGGGAGGTTCTCCTCCCTCTCTTCTCTGCCCTAGTGAGGCCCCATCTGGAGTACTGTGTCCAGTTGTGGGCTCCCCACTTCAAGAAAGATGAGGAGCTACTGGAGAGAGTCCAGAGGAGGACTATGAAGATGATGAGGGGACTGGAGCACCTCTCCTGCAAGGAAAGGCTGAAGGAGCTGGGCTTGTTCAGCCTGGAGAAGAGAAGGCTGAGAGGGGACCTTAGAAATGCTTATAAATATCTGCAGGGTGGGTGTCAAGAGGACAGGGCCAGACTCTTTTCAGTAGTGTCCAGTGACAGGACAAGGGGCAACGGGCACAAACTGAAGCTGAGGAAGCTCCATCTGAACAGGAGGAAGAACTTCTTCACTCTGAGGGTGACGGAGCACTGCAACAGGCTGCCCAGAGGGATTGTGGAGTCTGCTTCTCTGGAGATACTGAAAACCCAGCTGGATGCGGTCCTGTGCAGCCTGCTGTAGGTGACCCTGCTTTGGCAGGGGGGTTGGACTAGATGATCCCCAGAGGTCCCCTACAGCCCCTACCATGCTGTGATCCTGTGATGAGCTCAACTTGGAGCTGATACAGAATTACCCAAGAGATTTTTTTTTTTAATTATGGCATGTCATCACTTCTGACTAAACATCAGCCATAGGTAATCTGTATATTTGCACTTTCTAAAGGTAAGCAACTCTAGGCACACAAGCACTGTGCATTTATCTCCCTGTGAGACAAAAATGAAATAAAACCCTGGCACATGTGCGATCTCAGGGGACAGGTAGCAAAGAACATCAAGGGGGGTAAACAGGGGAGAAGCTAACTAGACCAAACAACAAACCCCTAATGAAAAACAGTATTGCCAGGAGATATTAAGGTACATAAGAGATATGCTTATGGGAAAATACACACAAGCAGAAGAGTTTCAGAGCACAGGGGTGCATGTTTTGTCTCTTTACATGGCCCTGCTTCAGTAAATCCATCCATTAACTTCTGTCCACACTTCTGGAGTACATGGATTACAGGATCCTTTCAGTGGGATGTATGGAGTAAATTCCAGCAGACCAGCACTGCTTTGCTTTTCTTTTCAGCCACAGCTGTAAACTTGCTGATAGCCCATGAGAACATGGCAGAGGTAGGCAGTTCGCATTAGCTTTAGTAACTTGCCAAGAATTCCATTTATAACTCAAACCTTCACACCATTTAAAAAATAAGAGACATTCTGAGATTCAAGTTTTCTCTTTATTACATAAGTTAAGTTAATTTAGGGTGAACCTCTGGAGGCCTCTAGTACAACCTCTTGCTCAAAGCTGGGCCCATGCCAACATCCACACCAGTAACAGCAGTCTGCATAAAGCCACCATAACGTTTTCCAGACAAACCAGCAGCATGGTGATATTCTAGACAAAGAGATTAACTTAACATTTTCTGTGCAGTCGCCTCAAGGCACAGTCTAGAAAATAATTGTAAAGCTGAAGTCAGTATCTTCATAGACACAGGAAGACCCAGAAAATGTAATAAAATCGAAGAGCGTGTCATTGAGGAACTGGACAAACAAAAATCCTTTTTACAGGGACATGATGGACACACGTAGAAACAATACAGTAAAAGTTTCCCATAAGCATAAAGCTTGCTTTGATCAGAGGGACAGTCTTAAGCATGGTTTTCCATTTGACAGCCTGACAGTTCTTCGCCAAAGATCTCTAGACTCCTAAAGAAAACCCCCCTCTTACATTTTCCTGCAAATAAAAGTCAACCTATGTCAGAAATCAAAGAATGAAGTTGTCAGAAAAGAGAACAAGGACTGAAAAAACAGAATTTCTGGAAATTATCCACAGATTATGCGTACACCTTCAGAGAGCTGCATCCAGAAGCTGACTTCTTTATGCTGGTGTAGGCAAGTTTCCCAGATTGCTTCTGATAAATACAGTTTAGGACAAGGACAGCTACCTGAAAACTGTCTTCAAGAAAACCCAAATGAAGACTTCATGGAGAGGATCCTTATCAATCCCACAGACTTAGGGGAATCAATAGTACACACTTTACTGGCAATTGGTGATGGAACTAAAGAGGTTCTCCCTCTGAATACAAACCACAAATTCAAAGTTGAACATTTTCAAAACACCTTGCTCAAGCCTTTTGATGGCAAAAACCAAAGCATCCAATGACAGGCCTCAAAAAGTGCTGTGACAATGGTTCTCCAACAGCATCAGAAACCCTCCTCCACCTTCCACAGAGACACTACCCCCAAAAAATCATCCTTCAACAAAATGCATGCTCTCAGGTGCATTTCTGCTTATGAACTGAAGGCTGTTCCACCCACAGCCTGGACTGAAAACCCAGTCTTCTCTCCCCAGGCACAGACTACCACAGACAGTTATGGCAACAGATGAACAGACATGGAGCTCACACTCTCCCCAGGAATTACAAGGAAGTCCAACATCAGATACTGATAAACAGTTTAAAATACTGCTTGAGGAACTCTGTACAAGAACTGTATTTCCTTGAAGTCTAAGCAGGAAATCCAGGGAACTTCCACTCTGGCAGAGAACTGGGGTTTTTTTGAGGGGTGGTTTTTTTTAAATTTCCATTAGATTTCTAGATTGTGGGGGAAAAAAGCTGCAGTTTTCTTGACAAAAACTCCCAAGGGGACTGTGTGGAGTCATTATGTTATGACAGTTTTTGAAATCCATTAATGGAAAAAGCTTCATGCAAGCACAGTGCATTACCAGCAGCTGAAATATTCTACCATCCACAGTATAAAGTCACTTGCCTTGGAGACATGGGTAATTTAGGGTATTAAGCAACATTTTAGTAAACTGATGAATGTTAACCTCACACCACAGATTTTCTTTGTGAGTGATGCCCATCCCATTGTGTGAGCTCTGAGCTAACAATTGCTGTAAGTCACCTGGACCTAGCAACACTCTCCTCTGCTAGAGCTAGCTGTCAGGGGACCAGCACAGAGCACGACATACAGCACAAGCCTTTATTACAAACTAGTATACCAGGGAACATGGAAGGTTTTCAGAAGGTACCACACTGTACTGAAGAAAAGGAGGTTGGTTTTGCACGAAGTACCTGCGGCTGTGGACAATCAATAGACCAGATATGATGAGTTTCCTATTTTCTGACAGTGACTGATACCAGAAGGTACAAAAGCAAGGTGCCTGCAATGTAGTCATGCACAATTTCAGAACAATCCCTTCACTGGGAAAGTGCTTTGCTAGGTCCTTTGCCAGTTATTGATTTGTGCCTGAAGCGTATTTACACTATAAATTCTTAATGTTGTCTGATGTAGCTATGAATGTCCTCATCCGCAAAAAAACACCTGAACATTTGTAACTTTTCCTAGTAGTTCAGCCTAAATGCAATCTTATGTTTTTGAGTTAGTTATATATGCACATCTTAAGTATATCCTCCTATTTACCTCATCATATGTTCCCCATCTATAAAAGGGAGATATTACCAACTTGTCTGTCCCAGAGGGACCACGGGATTAAATGACTAAGCACTGTACATTTGAGTTGGTGCAAACATCTGTCCTTTATATATCCTCTGCCTAGATTTAACATCTTTCATTCTACCCACTGAGCTCGAAAGAGTTTTATAATACGTGACGTATCAGAGCAAATGTTCATGGCTATTTTCTAAAGAGTGAACATTTATAAAGAGGAAGTAACAGAAGAAATCTAGGAATGCAGGGGATATTTCAAGGTCTGCAACACAAGAGTCAGGCTGGTAGACAGCATGGGGGCACCTCAAACATCCTCAAATACTAAGACTTTATCAGTTGATGACGGGGAAGATAGTCTCTAAACTGCACTTTCTGGATTTAGAGGAGAAATTTCATTTATTCTTTTTCAAAACTCTGAACACCTAAGTGCTGCTGGGAGGTGGGGACAGGAAAGGTAATTAGTCCATGATACATTTGGGAGAAACATTTCCAGCTGCTTGCACTCCAGCAACACATCTCAGCACTGATGTGTGGTACCTGCGGTCTCTCTCACTTGCCAAAACTGCCATAGTTCCATGTTACTGTAGGCTTAACAGGAGGTGTTTGGGGATAAAATGTCCTACGTATGCAGAAAAACATTTCTTTGATGTTCTTTTTCTACTTTGCTAGCACACCGTACTTTATGAAGTCTAGTACATTAAGATGTCACTCGCACCTCTTGGCTAGGTACACAGAAAGTTTGCTTTCCTTAATAAAGATGTTTTCTATCTACATCAAGATTTAGCCAGAGCTCCCTCCTTTATGCTCCCTACATCATATAGTCAAATATAACAGCACTTTCTCCGTATCTTCTCAACACCATGCCTACCTTAAAACCGATTTTCTCTCTCTTCCTTCTAAGCTTTTCTAATGGTACTTCCACATAACAAATGGAACAGCAGAAATTCTTAATACGTGATCTTCCTCTTGAAGTTACAATGCAAAAATAAATATAAGCCTTCAGCTCTCAGAAATCATGACTAACTCAAACAGCTATCTGCCACTGTCATATCCTGAGTTCTCCTCAGCTTCATCTCAACAGCTGGAAGGTGTTCTGTTTAAAAGCTTTCAGGACTTCCCCTTATGATATGCAAAACAACAGAGGCATTTAAGGACCTTAAAAAAAAAAAAAAAATCATCCTGGAATTCACAACTAGATAAGAACCTGACCTTCACTTTGAATGAAAATGGAGGCATACTTCAACACCACATCAACTCCTGAAACATCTGAAGAGTTCTCAAATCTCTGGGGGAAGCCACCACACAGCAGTTACTCAGTGAACACCATTTCCAACCTTTCTGAATCAGAAATACAGGCTCTCATGAATTTACACATGAAATGTGTCTCGAGAAAAGAATGCATTAAAAGCAGACATGGAATACTGAATTTGGAATGCATCTCCCTCATTTTCTTCAGGACAACTCTGAAAGGGTGTCTCTGACAGGACAACTCTTAGGATCGCTTGGACAGACATTCAGGAGCCTACATCAGACCAAAAATTCTGCATCAACATGGCAGTAGGAGAATTACTCCTAGCAGTTCTGTTCTTGGGGGGTCAGACATCCTCTTGTAATGATTGGACTCCTAATAATACTGGTAAACTTCAAAAGCATGGTATAGCCGAGTCACATGAAAATTACTGGATAAGAGATCCAAGTGTATGCTCCAGAAGTGCTGTATTAAGCCTTCTGACCTCAGGTATATCAAACATTCAGACCTTTCCCCATCCCATACAAACACGAATATTTCTGTATGCTAGCACTTCAACAAGAACAACTCATTCTACTTATTTGCAGAATACTCTGGCTACTGGAACTGTAGTTTTAAGCTTACATAGATAGGGCTTTGCGCTTCCCTTATTGTTCAGTTCTACAGAAGGGTCTTCTCTTGAAGTCAACTCAAAAATTAGCTTCCTCCACAGGAAGAAACAGATGGATTCTGCTTCAGGGTTATGACAGTGCTTTCTTGCTCCAAAAAAAAAATCTCAGAGGAAATACAGGAGGAGGTAAACAGTTCCCTACTAACTGGTTTTCATCAAAGCAAGCAATTGCAAAACAAAAAAAATTTCATTAATATGTCGTGTAACTCACAGAAATAGACAGTTTAAATAGATGTTTCTAAGTTCATTTAGCCAAAGACTCTACAAAAAAGAGTCTTTTCTTCAAAGACAATTTTTTTTTTTTTTTTTTTTTTTAAGACAGTAACATACAGCCTTGGAATATAATTTAATCATCCTCTTCGAAGGAGGGCAAATGAAAGTGAAACAACTCCGGATACACAGTTTGTATATCCTTACTTAGCACATTTTCAATATCTCATGTACAAAAATGCTGTTAGCCCCAAAACCATTCTATGGTATTAGACTAAAGAAAGAATCTACACAGATGAAACACTATGAAGAAACATATGGAAAAAGCGGTGAGAGATGTGCTTTGTCAAACATTTTGCACACATCAAGTAAAATATAAATGTAATACACCATTATTTCAAATGCAACTTCCTATGCTTTCTTTGTGGTTATATATAAATACCTCTCCCGGGCTCTTTATAAATGTTTAATATTATTATTTGCTTGTACAAGCCGGGAATTTGAGATGAGGTGTTCACTCAGTTCAGACTTAATTGATACGGTATCTGTGTACTGCATTTTCTACCTGTTCAGCTTATACTCATACTGTTTCGTAAGTGCAGAGCCTCTAACTGGAACTTATCCCCAAATCCCACTCCCTGGTCCCAGACTGCTGGGCACCACATGTAAGGTATAGTATAACCATGACAAAAAAGCCCACTGCATAGGTATATAGCAAAACAGTATGAGAAATTGTAGGTTTGCTGGGTTTTTTAATTGCTGCAAGAATAAATAATTAAAGTCTTTCATGCAGCTACCCCCTCTGCCAGCTTGTCTATGTAATGAGAAACTTCAAGAAAGTGGAAAAAGAACAAGAATTTCACCACTTCCCAATAAAGGCACAGTTTCTCCATTTGTTTTGGCTTCCCAGGCACAGGCTGGAAGTGAACTCCAGGGACAGTATTCTGATCCTTCTCCTACAGTACTCAAGAGCGAACACCAAAGAAACTGCTCCCTACCCCTTATTCCCACCACCACCGTTACATACCTCAAGATGGGCAGAAACGTAACTTCACCATTGCAAATGTATCATGGACTTCATGAGCTGCATAGAGATGCTTTTTGTTTTATTCCTTCCCAAGAACTCCTACTATTGTTTGCTGTTCTGACTGCACAGGGGTGACAATTCCACGCAACAGCCTAAGATTCTAGTTTCCACTGACTGATAAAAAGACCTTTCCTCACTTTTTCTGATACCTACCATATTGCTAGATTTTTATCACTAAAAGGAGTGAGGTGAGATAAAAGATGCAGAGAAGATAAATGGATTCCTCTCAGTGCAAATATTGAGCATAGTACAGGCTGAGTACACTCAGCTATCGTCTCCTGAACAGCTGTAGTCAGACAGTATAGCAGCACTCACTATACCAACGGTACACACAGTTCAATGGGGAAGGAAAGACCACGACCTCATTTCTTCAGTACCGTTTTTCCCCCACCATGCCAACTTCCATCACCATCCCCCTTTCCTACCACCCATTTCCTTACCAGGAGGAAGAAGTTTCAACCAAAGAATGAACTTGGGAAAATATTAGAATGAAGATGCAGTTAATATTTTTTAAAAAAATAATATAGAATTGATGCAAAAAAGAGTTCTTATTTGTCCTGAGGATCCCTCTGTAACTTAAGCAGTGTTCCAACTGGAAAGAAAATGGTAAAAACCACATTACAGACCAAGGTGCCCAAATATAGCACACGCCAAATATTGTTCAACACCTCAGACATCTAGTCGTTATCCCAGGCTGAATTTCCAAAGAAACAAGTTAAGGTAGGACATTTGTTATAATTCCACTTTTTCTAATATTTCAGATAGGTATCTAAACACAATACTGGTAATTATAATAAAAAATCCTTTATGTATTTCTCCTGTCTTTTAATTAATTTTCCCATGAAATATTATAAGTAGTTTCAGCAACTGATACTCTGCAACTTTTTGCATGCTGTTTGCATTGTGCTTTATTTAAGGGGCCAAGCAGCCTTTGTATTTAAACAAGTGAGAGAGAAAAACAATTGTAAACACTAGTCAAAGTTGATTCTCAAGTATAAGTCTATAAGTCTGCGAATTTGAGCCATCAATGCTTTCCAGACATACTCTTTACCCACAGTGCTTACAAAGGGGAGCCTGTGCATCTGCAGCGAAAGTCATGGGCAGGCAGAGGTGGGGAATGATCACGGGTGCCTGTTGTAAAGCAACCGCCCACCCCACAGGTTGAAACTAAAGTTAATGCTGACCTTGAACTCTACAGGAAGAAATTAACTGTATTCCCTTCCTCAAACTGATGAATTCCAAAATAGACATTTGAAAGCTTCAAACAAATCAAGTAGCAGCAAACATGAGAAGACAGCACAAATGCCAACACTACATGGTTGTATCTATGGAATGGCTGATGTGTTTAGTGACAAGGCATTGTTTGCTGCTTCAGATCATTACAGAATCCACCTGTTGGCAAGGCTGAGCCCAAAGACGGAGAATAAAGCAACAACGTTTGGTTTCAAAGGCAAGAAAAATATCTTCCGTTAGAATGAAAGAGGTGATTCTGACTCTCTTACCTGCTGAACGTATCTGTCTGTAGTTTTCCACATATAGTAATATTCTATTATGCTTGTTAAGGACTTCCACGGGAGCTAGGGACATAAAGGAAAAGCAGCAGTCACTGCAAGGAGCTGGCACAGAGCCTCACTGAAATCACAGGATTCCTTTGACAGTTCATAGCAGAATTTTGCAATTACTAACCCTACTAACAAAAAAAAGACAGTCAGTGACTGAATCTCCTAAAGGCATTAGATGCACAGGGGACCCATGTTAAATTAAATGCCCTTTAAAAAAATAGTGCTTTCAGTGTAGAAGTAGAGCAGGTTACAGGTAAACCTTCATGTCGCATTGGCTCCACAGTAAACCATTCAAGAGAGGCACAATGTGGAAGCCCACCGGCTCAGACTCTCTTCTGCTTGAGCAGCAAAGACTCAAGCAAGAGCCTCAACTACAGCATCACAGTTCTGATTTGCTTGGCTTCTATGGAGCTGTCCCATTAAAAAAAAAAAGTAATAACTACTAACAGAATTGTGCCCTATCAGCTCTGTTCTCTGTGAGAGAAGCACGAGGATTTCAGCAGGACCATAGAGAGTGTTGTGCTGTTTCCAAGTCCCTCTGTCTAAAAGATTAGAGCAGGGAACAAGCAACACTGAAACTACTTGTTTTGTTCCAGGACTCGAAGAGCAAGACACTGAAACTTGGCTCTCTTTACAGTGCTCCATTCAATCTGCAGGCTGAGCACCTAGGGTGGAGCTTTGGCCAAACTACAGGACACTTCCCTTGGATGCCCAAGACTCCTTTTAAAACTTTCAAAAGGCCCTTTCTGAAATCGCACTATAAAACTGACTAAATTTTCATGTTTCAGAAAGCCCAGTACTTATTCTCATTCAAACACAAATTAATCTACAGCAGCTAGGTTGTCACAACACTTTCGTAAATCCTCCCTCAGCTGCAGTGGAGCAGATTATTTTAAACTAACATCTCTACAGGAAAAGCTATCATCTGTGATTTGAAATTCTGACTGTACAATAGGCTGACTCCAGTATGAGGTCTGCTTTTCTCCAACTTACAGCAAGGCATACGCTCCAGTTCAAAGTCCTCTTCAACACAAAGAAAACCACCACACTCTAGACGAGCTGCACATCAGCTCTGGCACTGATCAGAACAGGTCAGTATGTGGGGTCCATTCTTGCATACTTACAAAATCTTGCTGAATGTCAGTGAAATCTTTTCCGTATTTTTCTAGTGCTTCCTCAAAGAGGTTTGCCTCTGAAGCAGACCACTCCTCCATCTCATCTCTGCACAGGACTGGCCCACCTTGTGGCACAAGTGCAGAGATTGCCTTGGAAATGTCATAGACATTTTTGTGCAAAGTGTCCATAGCATGGAACTACATGGTCGTAAAAGAGAAAGATAAATGTAAGGACAAGCATCTAGGGGGAAAAAAACGTTTAACAGTGAAACAGCAACAGCAAAAATTCTGCACCAAGACTTGAGGTGCAGTATTCTATACTTCACACAGTCAGTAAAAACTTGTTCCACCCTCAGACTTGCTGCAGTTGTCAGCGTACAAGCCTCATGTTCGCTAACCCTAGTGGGGTTTGTGGAACACGAGCCCTTGCACATCAGTAATTCCTACTTAGCTACTCACCAGCACCTCCACTGTAGCACTGCTGTTAAGAAAATGCAAGGATAGTGTCCCACTCACCCCAGGACTGAGAAGCCCTGTTAGGTACCATCCACAGATGGGGCATGAAGGCTGAGGCCTGAAGGCATATTTTCTAATAAACTTAGCCATGCACTTTCTTTGGCAAACAATCCATAAAAATTGCATTTAAGACAAATATTTAAGAAGAGTAGCACATGCATACAGTCCCCCCAAAGGCCAGAAATCCCCAAAAAGATTCAAGTCAACTCACACATCATAGCTGAATAGGAAAGAATTACTCCCAGGAGCAATTACTCCTCAGAAAGCTGAGCTATTACTGTCTGCAACTTGTGATCTACAAAGGGCTGGGCTAAGAGTATGTTGCCAGGGAAGAACTGGTATTAGTAAATGAAAGCTTGGCTTGATTTCCTGATTTCTGTAGTTTTAATCAGGAGGTTATTTGCCTTTCATCATATCAGTTTTCACACGTGCATAGTTAATCTACAGTGTTCCATCCTAGAATTTGCTCTATATATGATTTCACATTATTACAGTTATGAGGTGTGGCTTTGATAACAGTTCTCTGGAGACTTCATAAACTTTATTCAAATTTTCATTAAACTTTCCCTAGCATTGAAGTTCAAGTTTCCCCTTTCCTCTGTCTACTCAGAACCCTTTAAGATAATAAAATATTAACAACATCACCACTCCTCAGGTACTCTATAATGGAGCTTGTCAAAGAGAAGAATGGAATCAACTGAAACTTCTTATCTGACCACAAAGCTTTTGCCGCAGACGATCTTGCCCCAGGATGCCAGTGGCAGTCTGGCATTGGGGAAGTGATGAGCAGTGCCATTCTGGCATTGTAACACTGCAGACAGGCAGATCATAATTTGCATTCTTCTCGAGCCAGCTATTAAGCCCATGCAAAAGAGAGGCTGTGAACCATGTCATCAAAACATTTTAATAAAACAAAAAAATAAATTATCTCATAGAAATATCCATGATGGATTCTAGGAGGCACAAGGCCAGAAAAAGTTACTCCATATGTAAATAAAGGGTTTCTTTACAATGACAGGACCTGCTTCACAGCAGGCCACAATTACGATCCATCTGCCCCTCTCTCTTTCCCAATTATTATTGCTGAGGTGAATTATTTTTCATGTCTCAAAAACTTAAGGTCCTCTTAAACATCTTACCAGCGTGATGTCCCTGGAGGCTGCTGCAGCACTCATGTGCAAACTTGGCTGTCTGACAGAACTACTGCAATCTAGCGCTCGGGCAAACGTACCAACAGACCTGAAAGAAATTAAATAGAGCATTAGCTTTGCACGCAAAACAAGTGTAAATATAAACACGCAGCCAACACTTTTTAAGATCAGCAGATTCCGTTTTCCAGTAACAAGATTACATGGTTTGGTGCTAGATCTGAGCCAAAGACCATTCTCTTCAGGTGTGATCTGTTATTATAAAGGCTTTACTCTACTTAGTTCATATGACAAAAGAGGCTTAGGCACAGGAGTTTAAACAGTGACAGACTCAAGGATCACAAACGAGTTTTGGACTACTCTTATCCCTTATCTCTCAACAGACACAAGCTGTAACAGAAATTGAGCACAAGTTTTATGAATGGCAAAGGTCTCTTCCACAATGGAAACAGCAGTGCTGCATTGTCCAGAAGTACACAAACAGATGCCACGACCAGACAGAAAAAATGCAGTAATGCAAGCATTTTTCTAAAAGTTTCCATGAAATTAAAAACAATCTCTACTTTATAACATAATATAGTATACGTATTATATAGTCTGCATAAGAATACAACAATTCTCAAATACTTCCCAATGCCAGCCATGCCTGCTTGTGAGACAACAATCCTCATGCTGCTTACTTTGTCCCCGAAGAAACCTTTAACAGGAACATTGCTTCCAGCAACTCCTACTCCCCTCTCTGCTTGCTACACCACATGGGTGAAACGCTTGTGCGAAGTGAACTGGAGCCAAACTCCTCTAAGCAATTACAACAACAAAAAAAGGTGGGTTTGTTTGTTTTTTTTTTCCACTTCACTCAGATCACTTCCCCAATCTAGCTGAGTGCACAGAAGAACAAACCAGTGCCAAGCAGTGCAGGAGTAGGAAATGCAAATGCTTAAGCAGTATTTGTCATCAAGTATCTAATTTTGGCCAAAATCCAAAACAGCCTCCCGCACCCAAGTTTCTGTGGCGATTCACACCGCCCTCTCCCCAGCCTCCCAGTTGCTATCCCCATCCCTGCTTCCCCTGTCCCCAGCTTTAGCCGAGCTGATACTTCTGCGCTTGTGGCATCTAATTATAAACTGGATCACTTTTCCAATTCTGGACAGAAGCAATTTTTATCTTGATCTCTTCAGCAATTCTCACTACCACCATCACCTTCAAGTAGCTGTATCAGCAAACCCAGTGGGCAGCAGCAAACAGCCAGAAAGCATTACTAAAACCAGCTTCGCCACCAAAAGCCCACACCAGGTGGAAATCCCCATCACAAAGCAGCTCTACAGTTGCTCCAAACCAAGCCACGTGCAAACACCCACCCATCGGGGCACTTCTACCCTCTGACTTCCTGCTGGGTCTTCCTGACACCAGAGCACTGTGTGGCTGAGTGGCAAATTTGAGTCAATCCTGCTGAATATTAATCCAGAAAACAAAGTTCTTGGCTTTTCGGTGATGTCCTGTACTTCACTTCATTAGAAGCAACTGCGAAACTGCAGCCCTGTCAAGAAGGGTCCCTTAAGAAGCAAGAATACCCTTTGCTGGAGATATCCCAGCTCTCCCCATTACTCTTTCATGTTTGTTCTGCATCACTAGTGGAGATTATCCTCTCCCCATTTCCATCCATTTCCCTACGTCCATCTCATCAAGCAGAAATAATCTGTTGCACATAAACCACTTGGTTCAGCTGGCTTGACTTTACTGTCGACACAGTTGAAGTGAAACAGCAATGCATCACGCAAGCAGCACAGTGAAACTTCCACAAGCCTGAATTTTATGGGAATTCTTTAGCATAGCCAGAACACTGTGAACTTTATAAACCTTAAAAAAGTCTATACAACAAAAAGCACGTGTTTAACCAAAGGCAAAAATATATTCATGGATTCTGAACTGTCTTCAATCTGGAGGGCAGTTAACATTTTTAATTTTAATCAACCTAGTTTCAACTCTTGGCTCCCTGTTACTGGACTCACACACAAGACCCAAGCAGACATGTAAAGGTTTTTAAGTGCTGCAATTCAGATTAGCAATTTTAAAAATTTTGGCTAAAGTTCTTAATAATGGCAAGTTTTGTCTTCAAAGTACACAGAAAATTCGATTTGGGTGTTTACTTCTGAGTATACACACTTCTCATCTTGAGTACTTAAAACATTGCATTTCACCATCTCCCTCATTTTCCTCAATCGCCCCCCCAGTTATTTCCCTGAGCTTGAATCACTCCACATGTTGAATGGCGTATGCACTCTCCTTGCACCATCCAAGAGCTTCAATTCAGAACCAGAAGGCCCTGTCCAGGCCAATTCTTACACACCAGCTCTAGGGCTGCCTCTCTGGGGAGCATCCCATGAACCTACCTCACAACAGGCACAGCAATGCCACACATGGGGAAGTTCGGGGGAGACTCAAAGCATGATAACTCCAGTGGGGAAAAAAATCAAGAATCTAAAGGCTGACAGAACCAGGGCCCAACTCAGAGCGTCTGAAACACAGGCACAACTCAGTTTTCCAGGGCTAAAGCCCTTGGCTGACACAGGCAGCCCTCCGAGTCAAGGTCCACATCTATCAGATACCACTCTCAAGACTAGCAAACCAGATACTACTAGCAGCTTCTAACTTTACGCGCTCCTTTCCTAACCATATCCAATGATAGCTTGCTCCACTGACTGAAAACACCACAAGGTCCAACTATCCATCTACTCACACCACTCTCCTCCCACACAGTCCTACAAACTTACCTAAAAAGCACAGAATTTGGAGAGTTATTTTTTCTTTTTTTTTTTTTCCAAATTATTCAGTCCCCAGTTGCTATGAAAGCCTAAAATTTAGTATAGGCTTCTTTAATTGGTGTGCATTTATATGGACTTTTGAAAAATGAAAAGTTGATCAACAAAGATTGCTTTGGGCTTAAATGAAAGCATGATTTCACCATCTGTACAGATTTGCAGGGTTTTACTTTATTGTGCCCACCTACTGGAATCTATGCATTAGAAAGCATCCACACTCCATCAAAAACATTTTACCAGACTTCTTAGCAAACTATTAATGGATGCTAAAATGTCACTGGATTTGTAAATGGGAGAAAATGCACAGAGTAATGAACTGTCAAGAATTTAGTTTGCTAAGCCTTCTGCATGCTGGCCAAAGAACTTGAAAAACCTCAGCAATTACAGGATACTTATTACATGCCATTTGCTTTTCTTTTATGAAAGTGATTAACTGTAAGTTATAAATCTGAGTAGCTGTTCCTAAAGTCATGCAATTCCATGGAAGGCATGTAAAATGTGCATCATTTCAAAATGGAGCAGATGAATCAAGCAACCAAATACCAGTAAAGCAAAAAGAACATAAAAAGTACTCGGAAAAGAAGAGTTATTAAAATTTACTCTTACCGTGCTACCACCAGGAACTGGTCTATCTGCTTGTCTACTAGCGGGTTAAAGGCTTCCCAAACTTTTGTTTCAAGTTTTGACTGATCTCTTCCATCATCCTCACCTGGTTGGAAAACAAATTAGAAATGCTCAGTACGGCCATGTTAAAATAAACAAACTTCTAGATTTTTTTATCTCACAATAATTTAACTGCTAACCCATCTCAGTTACTCTTTCTAACAGGCGACTGTGAAAAATTCATTCACTCATTTGTCTGTAACTATTTCAGCTTGACAGACACAGCAACACAGCTCATCTGAATCCAGCAATCAGGTTTTGAAGAACTGGTTTTACAGGACATGTAATGGGAAACAAGAGTACATGCTTCTCCGAACTAGCCAATCTCTCTTCAGCCCCTCTCCCCAGCTTCTCTCTCTTTCTCCTTTATCTTGCAGCCCTTTCAGGAAAACAGGCATACTTCCAGCTGCTCTGAGCAGGCAAAGAGTAGCCAGTTCAACTTGCATTGGCTGCTTTCTAAGGGGGAAATCATGGCATCAGACTCTCTTGCTTTTATTTACCTGATTCTACACAACAAGTCAAAATACCCTGGAAAAAATACAGAGGCAACTGAGACTTTTTCTTCTTTTTTTTGCTTTTTTCTGCTCCCTTTAAAACATCTGGAGATTATCCTTATCTGAAGCCCTGTTTTGGCCCACTGAGGGGAGAGAATGCCTTTCAAATTAGTTCATCTTCCTTAGGAGGCTTGCCCAGCTGCTGAATAAATACCAGCTTCATAGACAAATTAAACAAAAGTCCCGACCAACTTACTTGCCTCTTCCAACATGAGGCTAATAGCATCAGCAAAGCTCCTAAACAAAGACAGAAGCGTCTCCTTGCTTTCACATCTCTGCCCACACCGTCTGCAGAAGGTCCTTCCAACATGGGTCACAACCCCTGCTCTCTTAGGAGAAGCATACCAACAGACCTTTCCCCATGCATTACACGGGTCTCAGAAAGGAGCAATTAGATGCCAATATTCTCCATTCCTCTCAGTTTTTCCACTCACTTTAGGATCTATAGTGCAGTGCAATGACAAACCTTAAGTTAGTTACTATTTGGTAACTAGTATCGGTTACTGCTACTACTCCCTCTTGCTCAGGCTGGGGTCCTCATTGTCCTGCTGCTGCATGACATGGCAGGGGCAGGCTGAGGTCTCACCACACCTTCAGGCCAGAAAAATTATCCTCCTGCCTGTTCTGCAGGTGAGAAGTCTAGGCTGGCAGCCAGCACTTGGGATGGGGAGAGGGCTCCGAGGAAAAGACACCCAGCAATAATGGGCAAATTTATGAGAGGAGAGAGCATTTAATTGGCAGTAATTGGGGAGGGGCTCTTAAAGGGAAGTGAGGCTTGATTAAAAACACAAAAAGCTTTACAGAAGCAATGGAAATTTGTGTTTCCCATGGAAATTCTGAAATCTCTTAATAAATAGAGTACAAGCTCTGAGAGAGCAAATTAATTCAATTTGTCTCAACAACTTTTATGATTTGGACAAATGCCCACTCAAAGACTGGTTTGAGACATAACTAATTGCGTTCAGTGGGCAACAGCTTCAGTCACCAACCAACCAGGCCACTGTTGTGCCCATGTCCTGGCAGTGGAAATCTCCACCTCCCACGCTTACACAGGCCGCACACATAAAAGCAGCCACATCAGACATGGCCTCTTGAAAATTTAAATAATTTATGGAAATTACCCTCTTTTAGTAAGTCTGTTATATCTGCCTGGTATCTGTTTCCAACTCGAATCTCTCCTTTATCAGCGAGTAGAGTCTTTTGCTGAGGATCATATACTAGTGAATAGAAGAAGAAATCCTAAAAATAAAAGAGCAGCAAAAAAGTGAACAGTATTATTAGCTTTTACTTCCAGTTTTACGTACATACTAGCAAGCTTTTACATTTTAAGTTTGGTTTTATTACCTATATATAGGACTTCAAAATTGGGTGAATAAACAATAAATGAACCACCAGTTTTAAAACCCTACGTCAAATGCTGCCACTTTCCTCTATCTTATAAGAGTAACAGCTCTGCTCAAAAGCAGCCATTCCTTTAATATACAGTCTTTGAAGTTGAACTGAACAAAGCTCCTCTTGCACAAACGAGGCTCAGAAGGGCCAGGAGATAATTTTTAGTAGCATCAGCTGTTTCAGAACACAAAATTGCACTTTCCCATATACCAAAATAGCAGTACTAGACACTAGTGAGTTATCTGCATAGAAATACTGGTGCAAAGGAAAGCGTAACTTGAGCGTTACAGCTATACCAATGAAACACCCCATGGAGACACGAAGCCCCGGACAATCTCTGTGGCCTCTGCTGGACTTGCTCCAGTGCATCAATGTCTCTCTTGCACTGGGAGGCCCAAAGCTGGACACAGCACTCCAGAAGTGGTCACACAAGCGATGAGCTGAGGGGATGAATCCCTTCCCTCCACCTGCTCACTACACTCCTGCTAATATAGACCACCATGTGCTTGGCTTTCCTTGTCACAGGGATGCCACACTTCCTTCTGCTTATTAGTGGGAGAGGGGTGGCAGCAGCAGTAATTAGCTGCAGGTGACAATACATTAATTTGTTGCTTTTGTGCAAGCAGATGAGAAAAAGGCTAACAGAGCTGCTTGGCTTCTGCTACCTGGGTATGTAAAATTAAGGCAAGAAGTCACACCAGAAAGAGAATGTCCTGCCAGGGTGGAGAAAGCAAACAGCCAAAACTTGAACTACTGCACTGTATAAGTAATTAAACTTTCCCCATATTTCTGTGTCAATAGCAGGCACCCTGTTTAAATACATCTCATTTCACGCTCACCTCATTTTCCCTTTCCCTATATTTGTATGTGTCAACAGAATTCAACAAAAATTAGGACAAAACCAGCATCAGTTTCAAGCCCTGTTCATCTTCATGAAGAGGTGGCAAGGGAAAAGAGACTCTCCCAATCTGTCATACCGAGCCCAAAAAAGGAAGAATCACTGTTTCTCCAGTAACATGCCAAAAATTCTGTGTGCTAGGCCTTCAAAGGTACACACTCGTTCTGTTCCTCAGCCCTGTGCATTACACACGTTAATCTAATTATGATGTGATAGAGGTAAGGTCTCCCGTGTTTTCTTTATATGTATAATGCATCCAGCATCCAATTACACAAGTAAAAGAGCGTTAAACATGGCAGGTCTCTATTTTCTGGTCCGATTTTAGAAAAAAATCAGCATCTTCTGGGAAGAGATAAACTTCTACGGAAGGGAGGAAAAAAGCCAGAAAAGAGCCAAGTAAGCCAGCCAAACCTGCTTTCCTCTCTGACAAAGCTACTGCACAAACAAGTATCACCTATGCAGCACAGCCCAAGAGGCAAGTCAGGAATTCATATCTATCTCCTCCAGCAAAAAACCAGCCATTTCCCCACCATGAATGCACGAACTCCAAGGGCAGGAACAATCACACACTATGTCACAATAACAGGATAGAAGTGATAGCTAACACTTGGCAAAATGGTCCTCTGACACCCAGCCAAGGCAACCAGAAGGGCTGTCTGTGGTTGGGTTTGGGTTGGGGGGATTTGGTTGCATCCTAAACAAATGACATTTTTGACAGAATTGATTCCTACTCCCACAGGCACAAGGGTCAATTTACATCAACCTACTGATAGCAGAGAGCTTCAGAGTAGATGAAAACTCATTTATATTATAGCTGTGTAAAGAAATCTGTGTCTCTTGCTCCCTGACATACACAAAGTTTAAGATATTACAATATTTTGAGGATTTATTGTTGCATGAATAAAATGTAGGAAAGGTTTTTGTCTCACAAGCTTCCATGTTATAAATATAGTGAGTGTTTTATTTGTTCCAGCTCCAAAATACCTAACTGTAGGACTAAGTATATGCAGTGCAGCATTAATGCTTTTCAGGCACATTGCCCAGCAAACCAAACACTGTAGTATAGTAACACAGTGGGCCCCAAGGAAGGTCAATTCTACAGACGATTTCTTAACACAGTCTTTCTTGGCCAGGGAAAGTCACTGATTGTGGAGAGGTTTTCTCCCATGGTCTCTGACCGTTAGAAGCCTTCACTGCTTCTCCTTCATTGATTATCGCTATGAATTTTCTCTACAGAATAAAACCCATCCTTCTCTACCAGTCTCAGGTCAACCTTTTATATCTCATCCACTTTTGTCCCGAATCAAGCAGGTTTAGCGAAAGAATTAAAAACCTCCGGCCTCTTCTCCCCAACTAGAGTCTCCTAAACAGACGAAAGATGGAAGTTTAGGGGCTCAAGTGTGAATACAAGACAGACTGTAATCGCCAGAGGTAATGCAATACCGCCACCACCTTCTCCCACAGAAGCATGAAATTCAGCTCATGCAAATGGAGTAGGATTTCTGGAAACATTAATAAATGTCATATTAGTGCCAATGCAAACTATTGTGTAAGGAACAAAGCAGATCCTTGTAGACTCTAAAGCACATGTGAACTCTTGACCACCACTACTCGATAAGAACAATTTTTCAGCAGGGTTTCAAAACAAGAGTGATGGTCACAACAAAGTAACATGGCTCTTCAAAACCCTCCATGCTCATTTTAGCGGTCAAAACTCTGTATGCTGAGTTTGCAGCACTGAAGAAAAAAGAAGGGTTTTCTCTTTTAATTTCAGATCACAGAAAACACCCAACATGTTTGGAAAAATTAAAATGACCTGCCAAGAGTTAAAATTAAACCATGACTTTGTACTTCTCCAAAGTGTTATACAGACACATATGCTCAGAGCTTCCCTTCCCAAGCCCCTAAGTTACCTATAGCCAAGATTCAAAGCCACTAAGAAACTGCAGAAGAACTGGAAAAAAAAACAGGCTCAAAGTGAAAGTACAGTACAGAAATAGTGGTTTGTTCATTACAGCTTGCAAACTTACTTTCATGAAGTCAGTTCGGGTGAAGGGGAGGAATATGTTTTAACTATATAGCATTTTATTTTTAGTGAGGTACCAAAAGGTACCAAAATGCTAGACATCTACCCAGCATGCAAAAGTCACACAAGCCTCTGGATCTATCCTAGCAGAGCAGTAAAATTGATGGTACACATAAAATAGTTTCCTGCAAAACAGGGAAATATTATGTTTTTGCCATAACCGGCTTTGTCCTTCTCTTGATCTCCCTGGAAATAGAGTATCTACAGGAAATTCAGGTTTTCCGGTTGCTTTTTTTCTTTTTCCTCCTGTTCCTCACTCCTGCTACAAACCCAATTCTGCCAGGCACAGTGAAAGAGTCAGTGCTGATCCCCCTTCAGCCTGCTCTTCAAATGTAATACAGCAGTCTTCCTGAGGAAGATGAGAGAGAGAGAGGGTGGAAGCAGGAAAACAGAGACAACACAAATGTAATTTTGCTATGCTTACTACCCCCCTAAAAATTTCTGTTTGCATGTTTAACCTCCTTCGAGGTAGACAGCCTTGGGCTGAAAACCTACTTTTAGTGGTCATAACATACAAAAAAATCAAACTACAAAATCCCTAGAACTGCTTAGGCCTTATTGACAGAAGCCATGTTAAAAAAAAAACAACAAAAACACTCAACACAACAACAAAAAAAACCCCAAACATTTTGTAAGCAAAGAACAGTTTAAAAGCAGGGAGGGAAGAAGAAACAGTTCAAAACAATACCACCCAGTGCTCGGAATTCACCAGGCAACATCTATCTCCTTTTCTTAATCTCTTTACCCTCCACCCAAGCACATTTGTGTTCCTGAGCTTTTAATTTCTTTACCATCTGTCCAAGTTAGCTTGCACCACAGCAAAATACTGTGCTAAGTGACAGGACACATTCAGGGAACTCTCATTCTGTGAAATCTCTAAGTGCCTGCTCAGTTTCAAAAATAACCCACATCACTCATCTTGCATTTTGAGAGTTCAAAAGGATGAAAAAAAGAAATCTCTTTCTATTCCTATATCTGTAACAGAGCAGTTGCATGATTAGAGCAAGCCAGCTCCCTTCTCTGTGTCAAGGTACTCACCTGTAACATTAGTGGTAATAAAAATGCGTTTGGAGCAATAACGAACAAATACTACTTAAAAGTTGGGTACTAGTAAATCTAAAATATTTTCAGTTCGATTAAATTCTGCTTTCAAATTGGCATATCCAAGACTGCTAGCTGGTAACAAGCATTTCTGAATGCAACGGCCCTTGTTTGATGCGCTGCCACTTGGCAGCCCTGAGCAGACTCGACATGTTTTTGGTTTCACATTCCAAAGAGAAACCCGACTATTTAATTCCTGTGCTTTGTTTAAAATTCTCTTAAACTAGAGTATCAGATTAAGATTAATCTTATGCTTAAATAAATACTAAAGAAAGCTAACAAAGCATTTAAAAAGAAAGCTCAACTATGACACAGACTACAGCATGCTCCTTGCAGAAAACTGACCTGTTTTCTCCTTGTTTCTTAAAGGCTGGTAATGACCGTTACCCTACAGGTTTCAATTACAAGATTTCCTCTCTTGTATAATACATTTTAATGTTCTCAAAGGTAATGCCTGCACATGTATTCAAATAACATACTGAAATTGTTTGCTAATCTCCCAAAGTAAAGGTCCCAGATTGTCAAATTCCAAGATTGTCTAACCCAGCTGGCAGCCAGAGGTCTAGCCACAATTAAAGGTTATATAAATACATTTAAAAGAACTACAATTGTAATTTTCACAATCCCAAAATACCTGAAAAAGTAAAACCCAAGATTTATATTCTGAATATTGATTAACAATGCAACACAACTCCATTTCAAGTGTTCAGTCTGAAGTACCTTTAAATAGCCAGATTTCTGCAGGGCTTGGAATTAACTGACAAGTATTTTTTCAGGGACCTAAGTGTCTGTGGTGCCATATGAAGACTACAGGCAAACAACAGTGAACTCAAAAGACAGAGAACTAAGCTCCTCAGAAATCTGAGGCAAGATTGAGCTTAAACAATATTAACATAAATCTGTAAGATTTCAGGGTAAAGCAAATACATAGAAATACAGCATGCTGGCTTGCTGCCTCTTCACATTGATGCCATCTCCCACCCTGGCTTGTGTGGGGCACAAGTCTCCAGGTTTGAACTTTCAGACTGCCAGGCTGACAAGCAAACAGGGCTCTCTTCACTGAAGAAAAGGCAGCTTACTGTCACAAGGATGTAGACAACAGGTCTGGCCTCTAGATCCACAAAGTTTTACACCAGAATGTAAACTGTATTGAGCCTACAGCCTCCCACTGTCAATGCCCATACGGTGTACGTAGAAATGAAAGAACCACCTTCTTTTTAGAAAACCTGTGAAAAGCCACCAATCCTAAAATGTGCCAGAATAAACTGTTCAAGCTTGGTAATTCACAAAATGGGTTCATACCTCCCGTTCCAGATATGATTTAAGGGATTCTGTCTCATTTAACAGAGTAACGCTGCATTTGCCTCTAAAAAAAAGAGAAACACATTTTATGAAAAAACATTTTAAATGTTCATGTGATTCACAAGATGGTATTACTGAAGCTGTACACAGAATTTAAAATTACATTGAAGAATACTTGAATGATAATAATGCCATTTGGTTTTTGAATAAAAAGGACTGGAAGAAAATAGTCATTACCTAATGTGTGTGGCTGGCAGAGATTCCAGCTGTCGTGACAGAAACAACTCACGATGTCTTAGCTGATGCTTCTGTTTCTCTGGTAAATCAACCATTTCTGGATTTTCCATCTCTTCCTCCATTTCTCCTATTTATAAAGAGACAAAATTGACCATCAAGAACAGTGCAAGTATTAATTCTGAGCCAACTGGCATGAGCTGCTCCAAAACCTTTGCTAAATAATACACATTAGTTAGATGAAATCTAACTCCACTGAATCCTCACGCTTCAGCCAACTGAACAATCAGATAATTAGTACAGATCCTTCAAACGATGCCTGCAAAGAGTTATTATTTATTCACCTCTGGGATCAAAGCATTGCTGGTACGCACAGGTCACACTGGCTCACCAAGCTGAAAGTCACACAAATCTGTGAGCGATCTCTTCAGAGCTGCTCTTGTAGACCATCACTGCACTGTCAGCTCCATGGGGAAGAAGCTGATGCACCATGAACGAGGCAGTGAAAGCGCAGTCTCTCCCCTCTGCCAGGCATCAGCTACCTCAGACCCTACCCCTCTTACAGCATATCACAGACTGCTCCATTCCAACTTCAAAAGCTTTTGCAGGAAATGCCCACTGAAAAGGTGAGTTTATTTATTTAGTGTATTTTATTATCTTCACCCCAACCACAGCCATCAGATCACAGTCACAAGATTAACTGGAATGTAACCAAGTGCCCAAGGCCAGCCTTGCAACCAGCCCCACCCTGCCACACCACATGCATTTGACTGGCACTCCAGTGTTGGCAGTACTGCTATCTTTCAAATGTTTCTTTCTTTTGCCGTCAGGATCCACCATCTTGCTTTCAGGTATCCAATCTACATCCAACCAGTTTTTAAATGAATGCCAAAGTAAATACATGAAATCACATCCACACCAATACACAAGTGATCCAAAACAACTCTAGGCATCTTCCTTCTAAGAAATAAATTATTAGTATGTTTTGTGTTCATTAGCAAGTATCCTGACCAGACTTTCTCCTTCCCTAAGCAATTAAGGCAGTTACTGTATTTTGCAAAACCAAGGGAGAGGTTTCCCAGACTGTTGTAGAATAAGCTGTAAAGTCTCATATGTGAATAGTAAAACTCTAATTTTACAGCAGCGGTACTCTCAAAGAGCAGACTTATGCCTGCAGCTTAATTCAACAGTTGTTGCCAAGAAACATTTCTAGTCAGAAACACATACAGGCACAGTTATGATTTATACACCCTTAAGATTAATTAACTATAATCCTCATAGTTATCCTAAAATAAAGCAAACAAAAAGGAGAGATCCCCATTTTATAAAACACTAAAATTGCACTTAGTTTCAAATAGGGCACCATTATGCCAAAGGGAGTGACAAAAAAATCTGTACCCTTCAGGTTCCCCACAATTTATCACTGTTTTACTGTCCTGGAAAAAGACCCGTGGTTTATATGCCCCTCAGGTAAGCTGCTCCAGCAAGGAAGGAAAAAAATGGCAGCATAATTAAACCATACTGCAACATACAATAGGTCTTACACCACAGGAGCTGTTCAGCATACGACAGCATGCACTTACATTTTACTATCTTCCTAGGAACCAGAAGCCCAATTTACATTTGTGCCACAGTTTCATGGTTCTGCAATTTATTTACTGAAGTGGATTCTGTTTTAGCTGAAAATTAATATTGTGGCTGCTGACCTACACTATAAATACACCAGCAGCAATCCACAAACAAGTCAGCAAGTTCCAGGCTGGCTTGCCCAAAAACCGAAGGATGCACAAATGAAAAGGCATTCACGCCTGCACTTACAACAGTTTTTTGGAGAATGACAGTAGTGCACTGTGTAACGCAGGGAAAAAAACTGTAAGAAGCAACCTAAAATACCTCATATCTCCAGTGCATTTAATAGCCTAGAGCTTTCAAAAATTACATTTTTTAAAAAATATATTAACCACTATGTGCCAATCAAATCTACAAACAAAACGAAACCACTCAGCACAACCAAGCTGATCACGGGAACCACATCCCTTCAGCTCAGCTCATCTTCCAACTAGTATTTTATTTATGTGTCTAGCTTTTGTAACAGAATAAGGAAGGTGGGAAGCTTGTATCTTCTTGTTTTGCCAGCTCTGTTGTGCACAGCCTTTCAAAACAAAAAAAAAAAAAAAAAAAAAAAAAAATTTTTTT
>Ga0065711_1028232_pt1 | contig 42714 bp, 30 predicted proteins | sample Hoacrofraction12_FD_59098 | JGI IMG/M metagenome (GOLD analysis project Ga0065711, IMG submission 59098) | Hoatzin crop microbial communities from Cojedes, Venezuela - Epithelial fraction 12 v2 (version 2) | ecosystem: Host-associated > Birds > Digestive system > Esophagus > Crop | place...
CCGCCCCACTCCCGGGGGGCTTCAGGGCTTTTGGGGCGGGTTCGGGGCTTTTTTGGGCACAGCTGAGCCCTGCAGGCTTCGGGGCTGGGGACACCCCCCCCCTACCCTCCCCCCGCCGGGGCTTTGGCCTCAGGGGCTTTGGGGCTCAGCCACAGCTCTCGGGCAGGACAGCAGAAACCAAAGTTCCTCCCCGTCCACCCTCAGACAGAGGCACCGGGAGCCTGGTTGAAGAATGTTGTTGCTACTGTTCAGGTGCTTCAGTGTGGACTCGGGGTTACTTAATACAGCCCAAGGGTCAGGCTGAGTAATATTAATGAATAAAAAGGTATGTGTTGTAGTGGCTGGGATGGGTAGCAGGACACCCCGTTCCCCGCAGAGGCCAGACGTGTGGCTGGCTCTCTGAAAATGGAGTTGTAGGGACGGCGCGGCGGGTAACTATCGGGACAAAGAAACACATGGGTGCTGAGAGGATGTCGCGTAGCAGATCGGAAAGCCCAGATAGGAAACAACGTCTGTCAGCCGAGCGCGCGGAGCTCTGACCGTGGGAAACCAGCACGTCTCCGGGACAGGGACGCACACCCCGGGCAGGCGCTGGCAGCGGTGCCATGGTGGCTCCGAACCCCCTCGCCTGCTGGGTCCGTTCCCTCTACACGAGCGGCTGCAGAGCCTCTGTGGTGCTGGATAAAAGGCAGAGCATAGAGGAAAGCTGTTGACTTTGGCTAAGCTGCTGTGTGGCTCGTGGGGGTACGACGGAGTCTTTCTTCCCACAGTAATGCACTCGGTAGATCGGCTGGGGTGCACCTAATTCCATCAGCACAACTTGGCACACAGGAACTTTACAAACCTAGTTTATTCTGAGTGACAGACAGCCCAGCCCAGACGAGCCCAGCTATGATTCAGACTCTAGCAGCTGTATTAGGAGGTTTTTCTCTCCCCAGAAAAGGCAGTGGCACGGTAGAAGCACCTCACCATCACGTCTGTTCTCATCTTCTCCTTTTGCTCACAATTCGAGGCTACAGGGTAGCATAATTTTTCTCTTAAAATATCAAATTTGCTATCTAGTAATGGTATGCATATATGGAATAGCTGTCGGACAAGAAAATATTTTTAGACAATAAGGAGAGAAAGAATTACTGAAATGTGAAAGTTATGGGTGATAATAATGCTTGGCTTTATAGCTCTTAAAGGAAATCTAACTCTTGGTATGGGCTTTTATGACACCTGGAAACTGAGGGCTTGCATCTGAGAGCTCCTGAGTTTGCCTGAGAGATGCTGAGCATCCTCCACTTGAAGCGAATCTGGTGATCTTTGCTGAGCTTGTTCTAGTGTCTTCAGTCGCCGTTTCCCACAGAAAATAAGTTTGTTTGCATCTTGCAGGAGCTGCAGAGTGTGCTCTGCTAGACTGGGCCTGGCGTCTCTAGGAGAAATCCTGGAGTTTCCCAAAGTCAGGATTTCAGCATGGTCTTCCAGGAATCTCATTCATAGAAATGAAGCGCGGCTTTGACTGAACCTGGTGGGATTTTCCCCCTGATTTAAACTGGGCTTAAGTGAGAACTTTGTTAAAAAAAAAAAAAGTCAGTGAAGCGGTGAGAAATGGGCCGCGTTGCAAGCAGTGCCCAGTAACACTGGCCGAGCTCCGGCCTCTCTGCGTCGCTGGGGCAGTGCCTGTGCCCCCCTCAGTACCTTTCCTTTGCAAGGGTATTTGCTGAAGAATTGCACCCAGCAGTTGTGTGCAAGGGAACCTTGAATCCTCGTCAGCTCGGGAGGCAAAAGAGCGTTCTATGGGACCCGTCTAGCTGACGGCAATTGAGCTTTTCTGCTCAAAATTCAAATGCTCAGAATCAAATTACAAAGTTACAAAATTTAAAGTTGTCAAATATGTGCTAAGAATGGACAATTTGAGAAAACTGTCATCTGTTCGCAGATATGAGGAACAGAGACTACATTCTCTCCTACGTTTTCGGTATGCTCTGTAAGATAAAAATCTATAGATATGTGAAAATATTCGTGTTTTAAACCATATCATGGGACTTCAGTTTCGACATGGAAAGGTTCCTTTGTTTCATAAAATAATAACAGCATTTCTAGAAGCTGATTTAAAACAACAGCCGCTCGATTGTTTCAGGGAATCGCTCCTTCGGAGTGGATGAGTCTTTTAGTACAATAATAGTTACAACTCTGAGGAGATACACAGCAAGAAAATAATTTCAGTTATAGATTTTCATATGTGATTAAATTGTCTGGCTTCAAACCTATCTTTAGAACTCTATTTGTGTTTTGGAGTAATAATTACAAAAACCTAATTAATTTATTTTAGTGGTCTTAAGCACCATTTCACTCATCTCAAAAAGACAAATCTAAGGCGCAAATGTGGAAAAGCTAAAAATACCTTGAACAGCCCGTCAAATTGCTTTTGACGTGAATAAAGCATTTTGTAGAGTAAATTTCAGGTCAACTGAAATTTTCCATTAACGTGTTTCTCAGCTATATCCATAAAACAACCTGTGTGCTGGATTTTGAGCTGTCACCTGTTCAGTATCACAAATTCCAAGATTTCAAACGAAATTGCTGAAAAAGAATGGAAAAGGGTAACCTTCTAACAAAATTGTTAGGTGTTCCTCAATGTTTTCCTGTTTTTTGTTCTTCGGGACCACGGTTTACAACAAATTAGCATCTTAATTATAACTGGAGTGATGCAGTTTAGGGATCCAGCAAATTATCTTTGTTTGGAGCTGCAGTTGTCTTGGGGATGAAATCATGTTTCAGTACTAGTAGTCGATACTACTATCGAGCTTAGTCACTCAAGAAGCAGCATTAATGATATATCACTCAAACTCTTGCCTGTATAATCCCAATTTTGTTCTTTTAGCGTGTTTGTCAAAGGTGGAGGTAGGAGGCTCATTGAGTGGATTTTAAACAATGACAGTATTTCTGCGTGGATTTTTAAAACTTATATCCAAGGTAATTGCCTTAGGTAGGAAACTGTTTAAAATAGTTCTTGGTGAGTGTGCATATAGCAGAAGTGGATGCGATTCGACCGAGCCTCTGCAGTGGAGCTCAGTAAAACGGCCCAGGGGCTCCCCGGCAAAGCTGGATTTTTGCTTTCTGGGGCCACGGCCTCTACAATAACTGCAGTTTTGACAGCTAAAGTTAGGCTGTCACTGGAGTAAGAAGTTTCTGGCGAAGCTCCCGTGCAGCCATCCACACCTGAAATCTGCAGCTCAGCCCACAAATTAATAAAAAGAGCAAATGAGCCCCATTTCAAGTGGCTGCTGTTACGTCCCATGTCCACGTGTGAGCTACAGTTGTCACAAGCTGTGGGTCCCTGTCAAGAGGGTGAAGACCAGTCTTGCAAACACAGCAAATGCTGTGTCTTATGAATAATTCTTTAGTGGTCAAACTAACCTGAGAAAGAGAGATTAAACCACCATAATTTTCCAGCAGCCCCTATTCCTATGGTAAATGTGTAGCGCAACTGTGTAAGCCTTGCACAGTCTGAGTCACTAGGAAGATCTGCTGCTAAAATATTTGCCTGGAAAAATATGTCTTAAAAACACCACTTTATCCACTGAAACTGCTTATCTTGGTGAACCATCTTGCTGAAGTTAATAGGACAGCTCACAATAGAGAGCTCTGCAGGCCCTGTGACATCAAGATATGGAATCAAGCAATGTACTTGTAATTTAAATTTATTCAAAGAGTATTTTACTAAACACTTCAGCATATGAATCTCTTTGAACGCATTGTGTCTACTGCTTTCAGTATCCTTGTTTGCCATTTACTTTTCAAGTGGTGCAATTGGTTATTTAATTCATGTGGAACCATGTGTACTTCCTGACTGGGCGGCTGGAACATTTATAATTGCGGGGAAGGATCGAGTGGATCATTTATGACTTGAAAACTTGCACAAACGCACATTTGCACAATTATTTGCAAGTCTTCCGGCTGGGGTGAATGCACACAAACATGGGAACTGCAGCACGCTCATGCGCTGCTTCCATGGATACTCTTGAAAACAAAATAAAAATGCTTATACAAATGTTTGAGGCGAGCAAATAAAGGAAGGCTGCCATCCATCAATACTGCAAATTCATGGCTCATCCAAAAAGAATGAATATTCTTTAGTATTCTCAAAGCAAAGCTATGAAGTCCTAGGGCCACCACTATTTGTGATAAACTAAATGCAAGGCAGACTCTATGTTCAAATGCTATTCCCAAAGTTTCGTTTGTCGAAGAGCGAATGTTATATCGCTTTGATATCAGACATGGCCTGCCTGGGAGGCTATATCCACGGCCACATTGAGAGAGGGTCGGTCTGCTCAGTTTTTACAGGCATATGAGCCTATAGTCACACGATGAAAGAAGGTGGCTGCAAACAGAGAATACCCAAATGGGTGTCCCTGCTGTGAAAAACTCCCTGTCTATGCCATGCCCCGTTTCTTGGACAATATACACCTATTTTGTACATGCATTATAGATCCTGAAGAGTGAACATTCATCCACGAATCTTTCAAAACAAATGTAAACATGTTAGAGAAGGACTTTTATGCGATTCAGGCCGTGTTTTCATTCTTTCTCCATACATCCTGCTCATACCATCTCCGTTTCCTTGGTAAAACACATGCTGTTGAGCAAGTGCCTGTGCTGCACTCGCTGTTTTTAAAAGCAATTCTCAGAGCTCCAGCGTCATCTGTGCAACAGTGTTTGAAGCAGTGCAGTTTTGTCAGCAGCTGATGGAGTGATTTTTGACAGCCTTTTTAGGTTAATTTTTTTTTAAGAGCATTCCATTTGCTAGAGAGAGTTTCTGAATATGGAGCAGTCTTTAGGGATGCAGTGTTCAATCTCTCTGAAATATTGTCCATAGTATAACATACTTTAAAATACTGAGAAATTTTGTGCTGGAGGAACTGTCAGCAGAAGATGGGTTAAGGCGTTATCTATTCCCTTCTCAAATGAAAAAAAACCACGCATCTCCTAAATTCACTCTTTGAACATTTGTAACCCAGGTTCTCAAATGACTGTATTGATGTAACAAAACATCCGTTCTTCCTGAGATGCTCTATGAAACAGGGATCTGAAGCTAATTGACTGAATATATGTCGCTTTAATGAATTATTTTGCTTTCTTGAACTCGATCTACTATATAGCCAGTAGGGAGCTATCAGGCTACACGAGGGTTTTGCTTTTTTCTCCATGGCTCTCAGCCTGTCAGATATCCCAACGCAAAACTTAGAACCCGAAGACTTTCTGTGCATTAGCGATACTCCCCAAAGGCTGTAAACCAATGAAAGCACATTTGTAACCCAGCTGTAAAGCTTCTGCATCTGTAGAAGATGTAATGTGGATAATATTAATCTAACCCAGGTTTCAGAAGTGTGTGATGAAAAGAGCCAAGGATGCATTGGGTTATACAAATAGGATACCTGTGGCTGCATTGTGCTACAGTTACTTTTTTATTCTGTACATAACTATACTGCGTATTGTAGGTGGTTGACAGACGGCGTTTGTGGTGGTATCTGTCAGAGCCGCAGTAAGTCATTCTGGGGTTCATGGGGACCTTTGCAACGTGGTGTAACATGGTCTTTGGGCTTCTTCCAGCTGCCACTACCTTTAACTGAACCTTTGCCCTGGGCTTTTCTTTCTGATTTTAGATACTAGCGGGAACTTGTAGCCGTTGCAGCTCGTCAGGGCTTGCTCTGCCTTCTGACAGCTCTACTAACCCTCGCCAGTGCAAACTGGTAAAACAGGCAAATATGACAATGTATTTTTTTGTTCCTGTAAAATTTGAGCACAGTAATTATTTCTCCGGTGGTTCCTGTCCCGTTTGCTGGGTCAGTCTGCGTTACTTCTGCCCAGATCGTGCTGTCGAACCTGTAGTTTTGGTCAGTCTTGTGGGTGCGAAACACCTGAACCTCCTTCAAAAGCTGGGGGAGAAGAGGTGTGCATCTGATATCTCCATTCTGCAGCCTGGTGTATCTTTACTGAACAGAGAAAAAAAAGAAAACAGGAGAGGAGGCTAGTGCTTTCATCTCCTTTTTTAGTGCTTTTGAGGCAGTAGGAGTACTTCGGTACTGAGTATAATCTGAAGTCTGTTATTGACACCTCTCAGCACCCAGATATTTAGGTGGTGTCTGTGTGTCAGAGAGCTGAGCAGGAACTTCTGCACCCCCAAACTGGAAATGGGGAGGGAGGAGGAGGATGGATGGGCCTGTGGGTCTGGGCTTCGCTAGGTTTCCTGCCTGATTTGGGGCCAGTGACTTGGTCATTCTGCCCCAGACTAGGACCCGAACTGTGCTTCCTTCCCACCCATTTTCCTCTCATGCTACCAATAAAAGGGAAAAGAAGATGTGGAGGAATTGGGACACAGCCATAGGGCTGCCCAGCTTAGAGAAGGTGTATGAACACTCCTTTAACTGGGTTTGAAGCATTTTGCTTGCAACTGATGCTTTATACATGCAATATTTTGTGTTTAAGCATGTCTTCTTTGAGGGACAGGATTAAGTCTGATTCTCCACCTACGTAAATTTAACGGCTTTCTAGGAAGACAGTGGAATTATGCCAATATGAAGCCAATATAAGAGAAGGGATCGTAGATCTGTCCCTTCAATTGGACCTTTTCCTGCTGGTCCCTCTTTTCTGAGCCAAGACTCATCTCAGGAAATAAATCATACTATCGAACTGAAAAGCTGGTCCTGCTTCCAAACATTACTTTGTGCTTATCATTTTAGATTTCTATTTACTGGTATTTATTATGTCGCAGACTTATGGTTCAGCATCCAAATTCTTACCAACAGATGGCAAGGCAGGATGCACAGGAGTAGTAAAATAAACAGGATAAATGCACAACTGCCCATATGTCTGAGAGGCTGATACACATTTATGACTTCAGAACAAAAGGATGTTTTCTGTAGGCAGCTCTAGCGCTGTGCAGGGCTTCTCGCTATTTTCTGCCTTGCCCTGAAGTCTCTCACTTCTTCAGCATATTTTGATCTGTTAAATTACAATGTATTTTGTCCTCTCTCTTCTGTTCCCAGAGAGCTGTTTCCTTTCGTTATTTGTCTCCATTCCCAAAGCAGTTCATTTTACCTTCAAAATTTTAGAGTGGAAGGTGGCTCTTTCCTGGGCTTTGGCTCGTATTTTTTTTTCTTTCAGAGTGGCTGTTTTGGCTATTTTGAGGGACACACAGAGGTGCTGGGGACCACTGCAATGTTTGAGACTGTGACTTTCTCTATATTGGGATTTATTATAATATTAATGCTATGTGGCCTCTCTAATCTCTCAAAATAGCAAGCCCCAGGGCAAGCTGCCTGCAGGATGGATGGCCCAGCCGAGACAGACTTGAGCTAGATTTCCCTTCAAATCTGGGGGCATTTTTGCCAGTTGTTGCACGCTGTGGCTCAAATGCAGCGAAAGCGTTGAAGCAGTTCTTGATTTAGCCTGGCAGATAGTCCAGCCCCTCTTTCTCCTCCTCCTTGTGGCATGCTGTCATCTTAATGTCTTTGTTCTTGTTCTCGTTTTGCCTCTCCTGGCTGAAATCTTAAAAGTTTCCTTCTGCTAAAAAGGTACCTTCCAAATTAGCTTTTCAATGACCAGTTTTTCTTTAGAAAACTGGTAGATATTGCCCCAGTGGAAATTCAGGATTTGTAATTTCTCTTCTTACCTCTCAAGCATCTCTGTGCCCTCCTGCAATAAAAAATGTATAATCATATACTTGTTGAAAGGTGTGAGGTTTGGGTTCACTTTTCTCTACCTGTTTTGTTTGTTTCTCCTGTGTTTATCCAGGCTCCTGCTTACTTTACAAATAGCACTGTAAGTCCTTCTTCAGTAGAATTGAGTCATTTTTTGTCAAACATTATATGTGACAGAATGGTAGATTATAAATATGCAGCAATGATATGGAGAGACGGACAAGGGAGGGTGCGTTACGGAATTACAGTATTTCCTGTGCAGATTGCCAGGCCCTGATACAAATTAACCTCTTTTATTGTTCTTTTTCAAGCATTCCGCCTTTTAATTGCTGTTTTGGAACCATGCCACTTAGTTATGCCCTTTGAATGCTTCTCACTTAGCTGGTCTCGTTAGCTTGATAATGCGAAATATTTCAAAGATATTCAGAAGCGACAAGCATCCCCTGTTCGAGTGGGAGAGGTATCCAGTTCAGTGAGGAATTACCACCTTTCTTTAGCTGCCAGGTTTTTTTTCAGATTTAGTTAATAACCATTTTTAAGTCACTGCCAATTCTCTACCAGAGGTTTCAGATCAGTTTTCTCCCATTTATACCTTTTAAATAATGCAATTTTGTGTACAATATGGATGACTGAATATTTTCTCCTGTCCGAATATATAGCGTTCAATAATGTTAGGATTGTTATTGTGTCTTACTGGCATCCCAGAGGCATAGTTTATCTATTGTTGCTGCAAGGCATTAAAAAGGAACCATGACATGTTGCAATTATGACTTGAAATAGGATATTGCCAGAGGTACATTGCCTAAATATAATCAAATCTAAAATACAACTTACTGCATATACCTATCTTAGTGCCATGCATGCCTGTCTCATGGCTCACTGAAGATCAGTGATGGCCATTAGCAAGACACTGGATACTTTTTTGTAAGAATTGCCATGCTGTTGGGATTTTTTTAAAGCTCAGCCCCCAGCCTTCAGCTGCCTGCAAGCAAATGAAACAAGAAACTCTGGAAGACATTGTGACTATTTAGACCAAGTTTTCAAAGGTAGCCAGATACGAGACTTAGTAATATTTATTTGTATATGACTCACTAATGGCAATAGTGGGCTTTAATCATCTTTGTCCAGTGGATCTTCTAAACTCAGGTAAACCATAACACTGCTCCTTTACATACTTGCATATATTTTAATGCAAAATTGGCTAGAGTTGGTTTCTTTGTATGTTAGTTTGTTTTTAGCAAGCTGATGAAATAGCAAGTTGCATTATGTCGCATCATATTTTTATCCACATGGATCATGAACAGGTTCGAAGCCCTTAGATTCACTGAACAGAGTTCTGTTACTTGAGGCAGTGGAGTAAATAGCCCAAAATAGATTGTTATTCTCCAGATATGCCTATGCTGACGGTGGGTGGGTTATTTGTTGGTGATTCTGAACTGCCAAAACTTCAGGAACTTGGTTTCCCATGTGGGTTGCAGAGGCAGAGCCCCAGACTCTTCATCTATTTCCTCCCAAATTTAACGTCCCCTGGTCCCCCTCTGCCACTTCACACACACCCGGCTGACAGCGGTTTATTCTGTACAAGTAGAGCTCGGCAACATCATTAGCAATTTCAATTGGATTTTATTAGGGGAACTGCTGGAAAACGTCAGTATCATGCAGAGCTACCCTAGACATGATAAAATATTAATTAATAAATCAGGGTCCTAAGTAACAGTTTGGAAATGGCTTTTTAAAACTAGAGTTGCTAACCCTAACCGGTTGGGTGCTTATCCTCATCCTCCTGCCTGCAGGCAGCAGAGCGTCACTTGTTACATTACAGCGATTTTGGGATCACCAGTGTGCTCTTTGCAGACGGACAGACCTCTTCCAGACAGGCCAGTAGGACGCAGACGGCTCCAATTCAAAAGCCCCTCTACATTCATGCATGAGCTGAACCCAAGCCAATAAACCTGGCAAGAGGCTGAGTTTCTTGGCTCAGGCTTCGAGCTGCTTAGGTCTGCCCACCCTGCGTTTGGATCAGGGCTGGTCCACATCCCCCCCATCTCTGTCCACTGTAAAAACATATTTTTGTCTGTTGGCAAAAGACACTCAGAGTTGATGAGTAGTCTTTACAAAGACTGTGGCTTATGACCTCCAACCGTATTTCCAGTGAAGGTTTGCCTTTGAAGCTTATGTTGCGTTGGGAGTCAACAAGATTTCATTTTTTAAGTTATTTAGGGGTTTCCAAAAATGTTTATCCAAGACTGTGCCACTATATGCTAATTGTGAGAGTAAACATCCTGTTGTTCTCCTCAGCAGACTGTTTGCTTCAGAGGTTGGTAAGCGTTTCTCTTTCGCTCTGCACGTTTTGCTGTACTCTTGTCCTTGCCTTTAGCGCTGGCAAATGCAGATGGTTTTGGAGAGGCTTTGGGATCCTTTAAGATGCAAGACCTGAAATAAAACATGTAGTATTTAGGAATAATGCTAGGGCTGTATTCACAGTATCACTTCTAATTATAGCCATTCGAACAATTCATTTGCAATGTCCTGCTACAGTAGTGCTTATTAAAATAGAATCCTCTTTATAGTTCGGTAGCAAATTAAGAGGGAAGATCATAGCTATCCCATTCCATCTGATGGCTTTGAAAGAAGGTTACCCTCATAACTTGCTTTCTAGGGATATTCCCCTTATTTTCACTTATATTCCTGGTCTGATTTTTAATGACTGACTTACTTTGAGTCTCTCGGTAGCCAATTCCCAGTGACCTTTTTCCTCATTTTATTTTAATTTCTGTATATAAATGGCAGCGTTGTAGCTGGAGACAGTCTTTGGACGCAGCAGCAAAACCCCACAGAGAAGGAAAAACAGGCCAGAAATTTTCCATCTGAATTCTAAGTCTTGCTTAGGGCTTCGGCCACACGAAGAGCCAACATGCTCGACTTTGCAGGATCAGAGGAGTGCTCAGACGCAGAAGCTGGATGAAGGGCAAGTAGCTGAGGATCAGGGCCAGACCTGGGCAGCCAGGACCTCGCCATCGGCATCTCCAGGCATTGGCGCTGGATGCAGCTACTCCCACAGGTTATCCCTGTTTCTACCCTGACTGCTCTGCCCACAGAGGTCTGAGCAAGTGGTTGCAGCTGGCCAGAATATGGGTACACAGTTCCTAATGCTGATTTTACAGCATTAATGTGCACCTGTTTTGGTGGCCAACTGGCACTGTGCTCAGCCTAAAATGTGTGCGTAAGCTCTGTATTAAAAGAGGCATAAGAATTAGCATGTATCAAACATGTCATTAGACACGTGCCTGGTAGACATAATGTAGGATAATGAATATGATCACAAGAATAAATTAATAACTGAAAATATTTTTTATATGTATGCACACTTAAAACAGGATGAGAACTAAGTGACACTTGTGTCACCAGTTTATAATTAAAATGCAGTGCTTGAATGAAAATGTAAGCTTCAATTAGCCAGCACGACCCTGCTTCCGGCTTTACTTCCCACTGAAAAGCAACGATAACAAGCTCACATTTATTATCAGAGTTTTTCCTGGAGCTGTGCACTGAAACATGCTCACATCTGAGCCCTTTCACTGAAGACATTTTTTCGCTTCAGCAGTTTGGCATGCCATACAAAGGCTCTCTGATTTTTAGTGATGTTCACCTCCTCTTACATAAAAATGTTTTCTGTGCATATTATTTGGTTTTAGTTAAAGTCCAGGTGCACGGGTTACTGAAGAACCAAAAGGATGGCTCATCACATAGCACAATGGGTAATTATTGCTGAGCTTTGCTGTATTGCACAGACAAATCCTTTCTGGAGCTCAGCATTGTAGCTATGAGAGAGAGAAAATACCTACGATCTAGCCTAAAGTCCTGCAAGGGTAAGAAGAGATCCTCTGGTATATGCTTTGCCCATTTAATTTTTAACTATCTCAAGGGGCAGAACTTCACAATTTTGTTTAGAGATACTATTTTGCATTTTAATTTCACCAGTGGGAAGTTAATACACATATAAATTATGAGGTCTCATGTGTTCCCGTTTTGATCTCAAGAGTCTGTCTAGTTAGGCTTTTTGTAAAATGATTAAACAATTCTCTGTGTTTGGCCCCCATTTAAGCCAAGATTTGTCTTGATTTATGCACAATCCAGACAATGTTCAGTGCTGCATAGCCGAAGAATTGAGCTTCTGATTTCTGTAAGACAGGGCAGGGTCCTCGGCTAGGCAGCTGAGCTCGTGTGCAGGCGGGAAGAAAGCCTGGGTGCCTTGAAAGAGCGATTCTGGAAACGTGTGTGCTGGGTGGGGACCTGCCTGTTTTGACCCGCAGGAAGGTCGATGCTGTGCTACGTCTTGGCTCCTGCCCATCGATGCAATTTGGGTACCTGACTCGGCGCTCTGTGCAAGGGCAGGGCCATCCACTTGAGCTCCAGATCCTTGAGGTGCCTTTTGAGAGCAGCTGACAGCAACGGTGCCTTCCCAGATGCTAATCTTGCCAATGCCAAAAAAAATAGGAACCTTTTAGTCTAGGACTTATTCAGCCTGAAGGTGTCTGTCATGTCTGGAGGACATGCAGTAGGTGCTCAGTTGGACATTTTTGCACCCTTCAAACTGGTCCACGTGCAGACAAGGCTACAAGAATCAGAGTCCAAAATAAAAAGGCTTGGGAGTGCCCCTCTCAACCAGTACTTAGGACAGCTGGTGAAAGCGATACAAACCCTAACCAGCCCCAAAGTGTCGACACAGAGCTGCTGAGCCTCTGAAACTGCACTTAAGGAATATGTCCTCTCTGAGGGAGATAGAACCAAATGTCCACAACGGTATCTTCTGCAATGCCCCCTCCAATATTTTAAGGAATTTCTACAGGCAGAATTCTTGTAATGTAGGAGTGGATGTCAAGCCAGGAGATCTCAATTCAGAATCGGTATGTGCTCTTAGCTTTGGGTCAGGCAGTGATGTGTGGTGTGGTTAGAGCCCCTGGGGACTCTTCAAGTTGTAAAAACTACAAACCTTCTGGTTTTTCGGTGGTGCTATAGACATGGGACAGAGTGACCTCTCCAGAAAGCCTTTCCAACAGCAGCAGCAATCTTTCTCAATAGTGTTTAATAACTACCCATGGAGAAAATTACACTCTATTTAAAAGGCCAGAAAAATCATCTTCAGTTTAACTCTGCTGACTTTGGTAGAATTACACCAAAAATGGGTTTTGTCTGATATCCTTTCCCATACTGATGTTCAGTAGCTGGGCTGAAACAGCCTTTTGAAGGCAGATTAAACAAGTCCGAATGGTGAAATATTCTTTTAATTTTGCTTTCCACACGTTATTTTAGGTATAGCTTGGAATGCTGCCCATACAAGAGGCATCCCTTTAAATATTTATGCAGCATCAATATGTAGCCACTTTCATACCTTTTTAATGATATGTTCCTTTCTAAATTAACCATTAGGTAACCCTGTTGTATAGCATTCCATATTTTGCACTGACTTTATGCTACCCTTGGATTTTTATTTATTTATTTTGCTATGGAACAATGAAGATGTCAAGGCAAGGCCCAGGGGCACTGTGGAAATCGAATTCTTGGAGCTTCACCACTGTTGCCATGGTGGACATGCACTCAATAGCACACTGTGCCGCTTTGCAAGCCAAGGGGATTAAAACCCCGGCTCCGCTGCTGGGCCATGTCAGTTCATCGCTGTTGCAATGGATGCTCTTCGTTTCCGTAATTGTAGTTCCCAGGATCAAGGGATGAAAAAGAAATACTCAGGCAAACCCAAGCAAAGAGGTGAAGGCGCTGCGACAGGGCGGGAAGCGATATCTCTGTTCTGAGGTTCTCCCTGGGAACCACAGTTGTGTCTGGCAGGTTTCTGGATTTTCCAGAGGCTTTTCTCTTTCATCTTCTCGTTTTGTGTTAGTTAGTAAGATGCCACAGTACACCGAGGTGAATAGGACAAAGCCCACTGCTGTCAGCTGAGTCAGAACTTTACTATTTCCTCAGCCCTGATTCAGGCTGAAAACCCACAGATGAGCGAAAGTGTTGGCACACACCATGGGTTTTTATAAAGGTGGGGGTTTTGAGTCTTGTTTAATTAGACCACGTTATCATAGCAAAATGATTTCTGCAGAAGCTGCTCCTGGCTTGTTTCTGTCCCAATTTCCCACTCTCCTAGGAGGACCATAGGAGATGGCAGCATCCAGAGATCGTGGCTGCATCACCAAAAACGTAGCAAAGCCTCAGCAGGTTGGCAGAGGGCACATGCGTCCCACATTTGGTAGGGAGATTATTCCACTGACAAAAAAAAAGATACAGCAGAGCTTGTTCTAAGCCCTGTTATACTGACAGCAAGAGCAAAATATTTCTGCACGCTGCTTTGGAAAGACAAGCTGCACCCTTTAGAGCTGAAATCCAACCTCTCCTTCTCCTGCCTGCTGAAGGGGCCTTACCCTGTACTTGTTTTGTAAGTAAGAGCTTCAGTTAAGTCAGTAAAGATTTTGTCTGAGGATAATGGGCTCAACAAAATACTGAAATGCAATTTCTCTGAGCTGTGGTGTATTGAAGACAGAGATTGAGTCACAAGCAATCCCCTTCCAGCGGCGGAGCTCGGTTCCTGCCGTACACATTGCTGAATCAGTCCGAGTAAGGATGTCACCATCTCTTCTGCTGGCAGATAAGGGACTTCATAAAAAGCACAGAGTTATTTTCATATCTTCCCTCCTATGAACAAAATCTGGTATGACTGGGCTCCAGCAATGACTTGGTTTGCGGAGTTGATAAATGTACTGGTAAAGGGACATTGTTTGCTCCAAACAAAAGCTGCGCTTCTCATTCCTGACGCGTCTCAGTAAAAGAAGCCAGGCAGCGGCTGGAATACAATGAACTGCTCTCTTCCACCAAGGGAAAGGTATGGCCAAGCTTAAATTGTGCCATTATTTGAGGCTGTTCTTTGGGTCACAGAGGCAATTTTTTGTCAGTGTTTGCTACAAAGATGTTTAAATTCACTCTGTTTTGCAGGCAAGTAGTCAATGCATACTTGACATATGTTTCTTTTCACATGCTGTCCTCCATTTGTTCCATGTAGCAGATGCTCAGTTTACCACTTTGAATGTATTCTTATTTACTAGAAATTATTTTATAAAATAGCTGTTTGGAACTAAACATTTCCAGCCCTTCTTCTGGGTGCTGGGAGCTCCTTTTTGCAGCTGTCCTGTGAGGCTGCATGCAGATGTTGACAGGTTAATTTGCATTTGAAGAGCTGGATGCAGTGAACTAAGCAAGAGTTTTTCTTCCCCGCCTCTGAAGGCAGTCACTTAAACACTCCTTGCCAAATTTAGCCCTGATGCAACTCTTCTTAATTAACTAGAGCAGCATCCAAGCTGAGTTTGGCCCATTGTTAGCTGCCCATTTATTCCAGGGTTGAATTAAGCCCACTGACCATGTAAAAGAAAGGCTCTTATTCTGAAAATTGATTGTACAACAGTGAAATGCAAGGGCAGTCCTAATTCACAGCAAGGTGGTTTGTACAAGCTGGCTTATCTGATTTTCACTATATTGTCCCATTTCCAGGAACTGCAGGGCCAAACGTTCCAGCTGAGGTCTCTGGTTTACCTGGCTGCTGCGTGCTACTGGACTCAGAAATGTTTTAGTAAAAAGGAAATCCTACTGGCAAGAAAAAAGTGCAGCTTGCACTGCTTGATCCCCCTTCCCAGAGAGTACTCTTTTTTGTTGTTGTGTGGGATTTTTTTTTCCCTTAAAATAAGATTGTATAAAGACTTTCAGCACAAAGACCCCAAATTTAGACTTCGGTCCCTCCCATCGATAAAGGCAGAAGTCTTGATCCACAGCCATGCTGTCAGCCTCTAGAAACTGTTGCTCCAGGTCTTTCATGTACGGGATCCATCCACCTTGACTCAAAGCACGATTTAGCAGAGACCAAAAACTTTCATGCTGTAGCAGGGAGAACAGCTAACATTCAAAGAGCTGTAGCCCTGTCACGATCAAGGCCTGTACATTTTGCTTCATTTTCTTTTCTTTCCTTTAGAAGTTACAAAACTGTCAAGGAAAACTACATCCAGCAGGTATTCGAGCACTGAGCTGAACTCGCAGAAACATGGAAGGTATAATTAAGGTTGTCTCTTTTTATAACCTTCATTTCACCATGCTTCTGTGCTTCCCTGCCCCATCCCTGCCATGATCAGCAGTGGGCAGATGCTGGTCTCCCCTCTCCCCCATAATCTGGATTTCAGCAGTTTTCCAGTTTCCTCGTGCTGGTCTAACACAAGTTGCAGCTGCAGCTGAGTTTGCTGTGCATCCCCCGGTCAGGGCTGCCACAGGGACAAGGTTACTCATCTGAACTTCGGCAATTTTGATGTCTACACGTCGGCACTATAGTGAACACTAATAACACGTTGGACTCGGTCTGCATTTTGGAACATTCATGGCAAAATTCTTACTGGTTACAGTCAAGTGCAAACTAATTCATCACCCCAGCTGCGCATGGGTGCAGTACGAGAGACCACCGGCACAGTGTGCTTTCTTAAAGAGAATTGGTTCCTCCAGTCCATCCTGGGCATCACATGTGAAGCTTTTCTTGTAGATTTTTTTTTTTTTTTTTTATGCAAGAAATTTAGGGGAGGGGTTAGGAGTGGAGAATGTTGCTGTTAGGCATGATTCAGGTACCCATGGCGACATGAGATCACTCGGAACTGTCGCCAACAAAAGAAGATTACCTTATACAAGAATAACAAAGACCAGAATTTTTGACCTTCAAGATTTTCTGTAAACATGATAACTGGATAGCAATGCAACCCAACTTGTCAACAACAGGAAATAAAAGAAAAATAAAACTAATTTAAAATCCCACAGTGGCAGTGGAATAAATTCATACATTTATCATTTCAGAGGTTCCCATCGCTCTTGCCTCCTTTCCTGCAACGCTTAAATTATTGGATTTTTTTTTTTTACATTATGTTTACTCTCCTAAGAATAGAATATAATTTACAGAAGCTCATATGGATGAAAAAGCATTTTCCTTTTGCGCTGTTGCTCACACAGTTAACACATACGAACCTGCACCTTACAGCTTTCCAAAACCTCAGTTCACATCATCAGATAAATTTATTCAATATTCGGAAATTTATTTTTAAATCCTTAAAAGAAGAAGCTTTGTTACTTGAACTTTCACTTAAGAAATATCACGCATTTTGTATTTTGGTGCAAGACTTTATCTAGTCCAATTAAAGAGGCAGAGTCTTCACAACACTTAGATGTGTGGCTGGTCCTGCCAGTGCTAGAATCAGAGATATTTGCATGAGAACAGATCCTTGAAGTGAAGAAATGCAGGATGAGGCCCTAAGCTTACCATGACAGCTGGAAAGAACCCAGTAAAATGAAATTCAGTATCTGCTACTGTAGATCTCCCAGGTTTCAAGCTTCCAAGGCAGAGAGTGATTTTTAAGCAGAATTTCAACTCACACATCCATGAATTATTTCTAGTGACTTGGTCAAAAATAGCCATTTGAGCCTGACTCACAAGGTACTTACACAAGGCCGGAGCGGGACCAGGCAGCCTGTCCGTGCCTGGAGACACAAACCCTTCTGCACACACCTGAACCAAATACCCGCCTTGGGTCTGGCACTGCGGGCTGGGGACAAGCTCTCAGTGTCCCTTGTCCCTCCCCTGACGTGGGTCAGCAGGGAATGGCCCGAGTCCGGGGTCCAGACATCTTGCTGAGGTCTGAGCCGGCGAGGGAGAGCGTAGTTCGTTGTAGATAGAGGCTAACAGCAGAATGCTGTCCCCTGAGAGCAGGGGAGCATCAGGCTGTGTGACTCAGAGGCGCAGCTGAGTCACAGCCTCCCGTGGCTTCTCCTATGATGGGAACGGGTTAGACACCGTATTCGAGATTGTGCTTGAAGTCACGATCCAAATCATTGTGTTCAGGCTCCTCATTTGCTTCACGGGGAGAAAGTATGTTGCACTTCAGGAAGAAAAAAGAGTCTGTGGTGTGGGGAAACCAGCTCCCGGATTCCCACTCATGAGAGCACTGTTAGAAAAAAAAATAATCCAGCAAAAACACCTTAAAAGCACAACAGGATGACAGTATCTCTGCTGGAGCCCCTCAGAAGTCAATGCAGGCACACATGGGCTATCCAGCATTAGCCAGTGAGCAGGACACATCAGCTGAGATTGCCTGAGGCATGTGGAGCTGTTGCAGAAAAGCATTGATGTGTCATGAGGCTACAGCTCTCCTACTCAAGAGCACTTAGGAGCAGATCCACGGAGGGCTTTAGGTGTTGCCATGCCTAAAACATAGAAACTCAGCCTACAAACCCCAGCGTCCTGGACAGTAAATGACACTGACGAGCAGAGCGCGGGAGCTGGACCCTGATGGTGAGTGGGCTGGCATCAGGCCTGAGCTGTGCAAACCCACAGGGCTGGTGTTTGGGGCTGTGCTCATCCTACGGGATGGACATCACATTTAGGAGTCATCTGGATGGAGTCGTAGCAGAGATACATCAGTGATGCATGCCCTCGGATGCTGACGCTTCCCTGGCAGCACCGTTAGAGTTAAATGGCACCAGCAGATCCTCTCTCCCCTGTGGGTATTTGCTGGCACGTAACCCGGTGAATCCAGTCTACGGAGCATGAGTGATCTATAGTCACTAGGCAAACGTCCTCAAGAGCTTATTTAGGAGAGAAAGACCTGATGTGTCGGTAGTGCTGTGTGCAGGAGAGCTGCTGGAGCCGGCTGATATTTCGACACAACCGAGTATTTTTAGAGCCATCCTATGGTGCAGGATTTTTAACTTCCATTTCACAACCCTTGAAGCCTGGCAAACTTTCATTAACATTTGATGCCTTGAAGTCATGCAAGGTCTGGGGGAAAAGGGAGGGGAGGGAAAGGAGGAAAAATAAATACACTTTTTTGGAGCGTGTAGTTTACAAAGTTGCTGTGAAGCTTAGAAAAAGCCTCCGATCCCTCCTCTTTGTACCAAATGCTTTTAAAGCACCCAAATCATTCAGAGAGCATAGCTAGAATCCCAAACCATGGCTGTGTGGGAGAGTTTTGCTTAATTAAAAGATAACTTTAGTTAACATGTTAAATACCTGGAGCCTCTCCAGCCCTTGGGGAGATTCTGGCACTTTTTAAACAGAGAGCTCTCAATCTTAGTAGGATTATACCTCTCTTCTTCGTCCATTATTAGGCAACTTTGCTAAAATAGGGCTCTTTGACCCATAAATCTCCAAATTATATATAAGCTACCATGCTTCCATCCTAGAGAGGAGAACCTGGGACAGGGAGCAGGTGAAGGATTTACTCTCATTTCACACACTGCCTTGTCTGCTCAGCACAAAGTAAGTCTTTTCTACCCAAATTTATACATGGTGATAACAGTGCTTCTCTGGCTACAAGGCAGACTTTCAATTGGAAAATAAATTAACAGAAACTCTATTTCCCCCCCCCAAGACACACATGTATACACACACACACGCAGAGTCTCTTTGCACACAACTGAGATTTTTCATAGGCTGCGGGAGTAGGAAGAAGAGACATATTTTTGTCTCCTTGGCAAAAATATATTGGCAGCATATCACTGAGTTGTAAAGACTGAGTAAGTACCAGAGCATGGCCCCATTAAAAGAAGCGGGTTTTGGAAAGCTGCCCTTCGGCTGCCTGCGCCCGTCTGCCAGGACCGTTGCAGGGACGCTGCCCTGGGAGCAGCTCAGCGTGTGGGACCCTAAAGAGCCCGTACAGATTCCTGTGGAGGAAGAGGAGTCTGCAGTACCTGGAAATGAGGAGCTGTCAGCTCTGCATCATGCCAGATGAAGTGTCTGAAGGGGAGAGGAGCTGTAAATCTCCCCCTGCGCATGGCACCTTTCCCGGGTGGTCCGAGCCGCTGCCTGCCTCCCGAGCTGCGTACCTCTCGGGAGGTCTTGCCAAGGTGGTGACAAACTGGTCCTCGCCTTCCTCAGGAGGAAATATGGGCCCCAAGATGCTGTTAGACAAGGGCAGGGAGAGAGATGACGGACTGACGAGGGAGGGCTGTGACGGAGTCAAAAGCACAACAGCCTGCGCAGCTGGGCATGGGGGCACCTGCCTTTTGTCCAGTCTTCCCAGAAAAAAAAAAAATTATTTGTTTTCTCCTCCTGGCTGTGAACCTTTGTGGTCGCTTCCATGCCATCCTAGGACAACTAAAAGCAATAAGCATTTCTGGTTACAGTGGAAGATGTGCCTGACACTGCTGAGGGCTGGGACTTTCAGATACATTATTTAAATCCAATTCTGAGATCGCAGATTGGATTGCCCAAAGCTACCACCACCATTATCCTTCCCCAGTGCAGGTAGAGATATTTCATAGCAAAATGCAATTGTGAAATACTGAAAGTAAACTCAGAAATCTCGACAATAAATATTTATTCATCTCTGCTTTAGTGCATTGTAATTTTGCGTGATGTGCTTTGCTTTTCAAGACTGACTAGGTTAAGGCACTTCTGATTCATTAAACACATTTCCCCAAATGTTCCTACAAATATTGTTGGGTCATTGTGTTTAGTTGTGTTTATTAGCTGGTGTAACGAGGAAGTTACATCTTCCATAAACCTGAGAGGAACCCACTTAAATGTGTTGCTCTGAATCTCAGCAGAGAAGAAAACAGTTCTAATGAATAATTAAAGATTCAAGAGGTCATGCTGCTTTTACAGTCTCGTTTTTATTTGTCACTGCTTAGTTTGCATTGGGAAATAGAAAGTTTTGGGTCCAGGAGGCAAATGAAATCTTTTCTGCATGTGTTCATTTATACAGATCTGTTTGGTAGCCATCTCCATTTTTGTGCATTAGGTTATTTGTTAACGGTAACTATTTAAATCAGTCCTGGGAATTATAAATTTCAGGCTCTTAATTTTCATCAGGCAGTGGCTCTGTGCACCCCCTTGGCTGTCTCTCTGTCAGCAGTACGAGCACCGACTCCTCGGCAGAGCAGTGCCCGCATCGAGCCAGGCAGGGCTGTGGATGCAGGCAGAGCTGCTCCGGGAGGACCCAGGTCGCCATCTGGTCCTCATCTCTGCAGGCACCACCAATCTGCCAAGCTCCTGCTCTCTGCCTAGGCCCTCTCCTCGCCTCCGGCCACCTACCGCCCACCCTTCCCGTCTCCTCCTCCTCGGCTCTCTCTCCCCCCACCTGCTTCCATGCTTCTTTTCCTCCTCTGCTGCGAACCATCTCCCGTTCCTTCCTGCTCTGCCCCGAAGCGCTCCTTTTCCTCCGCCTTTTTACGTTGCTCTCTGACTTCCTCCCCCAGGCCCTTATTCCCCCTCTCAACGTGCCCCAGAGGGACCAGCAGCCTGCCCCATCTCCTGCGCGATGCTGGCTGCAGCCAGGGACACCCCATCCCAGCTGCCAAGGCACCCTCCGCCACCAAACACCCGTGACACCCGAGCCTGCCAGCACCTACCCTCTGTGAGGGTATGGCACCTTGCAGCTTGCACATACTGTTGGCAATCAGGAATCACCTGATCAGTAATAACTCTAATTCAAGCTCAAGTCCTTCATATTTCCTTTATATCTTCTTCCAGGATACATTGGAGTTGCAACGTATTTCTGTTCCTTTTAATTTTTCATGCTGGAACCTAGCCTTTCTGACCAGCAGCTCTGTTATTTGTTCCCCAGTTTAGACATTAGCCCTGGGTGTTGAACAAGACAACAAAGTCTCTTGGATGCACCTGATGTCTCCTAGTGGAGTGTCTTTTCCACTAATACGTCATGCAGGAATTTTGAAACCTTTGCCTTGCATTTCCCAAATCCAGCCATCAGCAGGGTTTGGCACGTACTCCCCTTTCTCCTAACCTCTAGATTCCCTGTTGTCATCTGCCTTGTTTCAGTCCCGCATCACTGATTGTGCATGATCAATCTCTAGAGGTTTAGCTTCTATGTATAACTCAACAAGCTGGCATAGAAATGAGGAAGACATGCTCCAAAATGAATGCAGATCCAACTCAAGGTCACTGCATTACAAAGACAGACATATTGCAAGCATTCCCTTCAATTAAGTGAAATTTCCCTATTGCTTCTTCAATATCCAACTATTTTTCTGAATGCCACCATCTTATGATGAATCGCTATGAATTGAAGAGGCATGAAAATATTACAGGGTTCCAGGATTGTCCAAATATCCTGCATAGTCCTAATAAGTTAACTAGTGAGCTCCTATATCGCTACCTTCCAAGGTAACCCTTGCCTTTTTTTCCATGAAAAAACTTTGTGGTGCATGAATGAGCCAAAAGGAAATTTGTGAAGAAAGAGTTCAGTTCTAGATGTCAGGTTAGAGACATTCCCTGCTATTAGAGCACACAATAATTCGTTTTACGCAGAGAGGTAATTACGTGATGCCTTGTAAGCTTCTGCTACGCCAAGAGATCTCACAAGGAGTATCAATAATATGAACCATTCTTCTACTGACTAGATCTGGAGGGTTTTTCCATTACAGAAGCATCCTGTGCATACTACCCCAAACATCCCCAAGATTACCCAGGCCCTCATTCTGGAGAGTTGTTTCTTAAATTTTAAACTGCTATATGACAGCTACAAACCTTGCCTGATGTGGAATGAAGATGTTTTGGGAACTTGAAAAAATGTTAGTTTACGAGGGTCTAAAAGTAGAAATTAAGAATGAGAAGGCAATAGCTCAAGGCTGAGTGTGAAGGTCGAGGTGGCAGTAGATACAGAGGACAAAGCATCACACATTGTACTGGGTATGTTTCATCTAGTTCAAGAAAAATATTCATTCCCCAGACATGACCATGACTGTGTCTCAAATTATAAACTCAGTAGGGACTTTGAAGAGATGCGAATGTCCATTTTCTTAAATTTTGTCCCCCAGGTAATGACGAGCCATGATACAGGCTTTATAGACATGCTATGATCATAAGAGGTTAAACTATCGAGCCCTGGCTGATCACCGTGTTAATGAGGGAGAACTGATGACTTACTGAAGTAAGGGAAACCAGATGGATAAAAACCAAACTATCCCTTAAGGGAAACTGGATTCCAATTGTGCCAACACAGGAAAAAAGCACAGTTTGACAATGTGAAAATAAACACGATTTGTCCTTTTGCAGCATATGAACGCTTCATCAGGCAAAATGACTATCTGTTCTCCAAATTGCATCCGGTAAAATCTGGCATTTCAGCCCTCTCATAATGATTGATGGACTGGCAGCAATCTGCCTGAATGAGCAGTCTTTGTGCCGGTGAATGTATGTCGGTCAAGAATCCTGGGGGAAAAGAAAGTGGATTTTCATCCAAATCAAGATATACCTGAATCCTAGCTAGCATACAGGCCACCACAGCTCATTGCCACTGCTCTCCGAGGTGTTCGAGCTGTGACAGCCACTGCAGAGTTACAGTTCTGAATAACTAGCTAGTCTCTGACGCATTGTGCCAAAACCACAGTTGGTTACTAAGTACCTCTTTAAATCAAGGCATTTCGGGCCAGAATGTAAGAGCTGGAATGTCATTGGAGACTGACTTTCAGTTTGAAGCTGTGATGGATGAAGATGCTCACTCAGGCAGACAACACCGACTCCTTAAGTGTTAGACCAATTGTAGCTAAAGTAGAAAAGCCAACTACAAAACTCTAATGAAGGTTTCTATCCAAGCTCCAGATTAATTTTACAAGGAAGAGAACGATTATATCAGCCACCCAAAAACAGCTTTGGTAAAGTGGCAGCAGAGCAAAGTATGGAAATGAGTGGTGAGACAAACTTCTGCGGGGATAAAGGACTGTGGCATGAGATGCAGGACAAGATGAGGTGTGAAGGCAGAGCACAGCAAGTGTGGGCCATGGTAGTAGCTAGAAAAGCAGATACAGAAAATTGAGTTAACAACCCCATCACAACTAGAAATGTTGACAGTCTTTTGGGACTGAGCCAGGCATGGGAATGCTTGCAATGGCAGGGCTAACAGTGCTGACTTGAAAAAGTTCCTCAAGCAGCATCACCAGTGTTGTCCCCAAAAAATCCTATCATACCCAGGTTGAGGAGTTGTCCCTCTCTCCCTGTGCTGAGGATTTACAAAATGCAAATGGAACGTCAGGCTGGAAGTATGTCAGTGTTTCTTCCTAGAAAACACAGAGTCATTCCCTCAATAAGCTCCATAAAAAGGATCAACAAAAAAGACTAAAATAAGCTACAGAACCCCCTGAATTTCCCCCACTGCCATCCAAGAAGCAGCACAAGAGGACAGGGAGAAAATTGGAAATGGTAGTAGGAAGACCACCAGCAGTGCACGGAGGGGCTCTTGGGGATGCCTGAGCAGTGGTGGTGGAAAAATGCAGCACGCTATTTTATCTGCTGTTTGGCTGAGAAAAGGCAGCTGGGAAAGGAGCATTGCGGAATAACCTCAGTCGTGACTTTTGTGGCCAAAATGCTGGTTTATGAGAGGAACACTTGAAGAAAATGGAAATGAAGTATCTCCAAACAACACGTAACATATGATCAACTCTTATCTTCTTTGCTGCTGCCCTACATTTCCCTGATAGTATTGGTATTCGCTGTGGTAGCACAAGGACACTTAGTACTTTTGGCAGCAGCTTTGTAATGACTGAAGAGAATTCAAAGGACAGCCGCCAGACACTGTGATGTGTTTTATTAGCTCCCAGATGTGCAGGTGAGGTGAAGCTTCAGCAAATGAGTTTCGCTGCCACGGATTTTCTAACATCACTCAAAGTCTCAAATAAAATCTTATAATGGAACAAAAGGCTGTCATAGAGTTTTAAAGTTGTCTTTGGCAAAGCATCTTTTGTGCAGCTGTTCATTTCTTAGAAATACAAATGCACAACATCTTTGATGATATTTACCCAGCTGAAAACAGAAGGTCAGCTGCTGAGGCTGTATATACCTGTGTGGATTAAAACCAACGGAGCCTTTGTAGGCACCTCCCTGGATTCCTTCTGGTGTAGGTGATCCAGAACCTGGAGAGGTTTTACCGGCTGTGCAAAATAGCTTTCAGGTGTTCTGTCCTGGATTGCAGCATGCCAAATTAATGTTGCTCAAAGAATAAAATTGTTCAGGCCAGAACTAGAAGTCACCACTCAACAGCAGACTTCTCCACCTGAGGAAGAGAAGTATTCTCCTATGTGACTAACGTCTTCAGGCAATGGTAAGCATCTGCTGATGTCTGGAGGAGCTCAGCTGAGGCACCACATGTGGGCCTTGGGACACTCAAGAGTGTTAGAAGAGAAGAGGGTGGGTCGTGACCTGAAGGTCAAACTGCCCAAGCAGGAACCTCGCCAGTCACTATTTATGGCTGTGAAATTGGCACTCGGGTCATTGGAGAGCTGGCTCTTCAGAAATGTGGAGCATGAGCTCGACTACAGTTTGAGAGCACGGTGGCAATCAGCATGCAAGGAACAGAGCAACACACCCTTCGTTCTGCGGGGCTGCAGGGGAAGGAGAAGCTGTGAGCTGCCTCTGCTTCCAGAAGAGAGGGCTTTAGATAGGCTTTGTAGAGGAGCACCAACGAGAGGCTGCAGACAGCAAAAGGCAATTGGATCAGACACTGCCACAGTGCAGACAAGTCAGTGAAAGCAGATTATAATATCTTAGAGTAAATACTTGAGAGTGGTGGTGTAAGACAGTCTGTTCTTTCATAGGAAGTATGTGATAAATACAGGGGGGAGCATTAGCCAGTATAGGAAGGTAAGAGAAGACGTGAAGTGAAGCTAATGGTGGGAGTGAGCATGTCAAATGGCAAGATAAACTGAGCCCTGTTCCTAGAGAAAATGTGCTTTTGCCAGACTTGAAGGGAATGGCGAATGCTAAGAATAAAGGCCGGGCTGAGAGTAGAGCGCGGGCTCCTGCCAGCATCAGCTCATTTGCAAGTGGGTGGGCAGCAGCAGCTGCGAGCTGCTTGGTGCGTGTCTCCTCCAGCACCGCCGCCGGGGCTGTCCGAGCCCTCGCGAGGTGTTAAACACACGGGGAAGGTGTTTTGTGTTTAAAAATGTTAAAGAGGAGCAAGATGGAGCAGGCAGCAAAAACGACCGGTGGTTATTCACGTGGTACCAAGGGGACGGATGAAAAGCTCCAAGCTGCAGAGGGTCTGTAGGCAGTGGAGGGGGAGGACTGGAAAAGGGGGAAATTCATGTTACAGCAGAAGAGAAGAAAATCAGAGACTTGAGGAGGAGTGCTGCTTTGCCCACCAGACAATTGAAAATAGATCAAAAGAAGAACCCAAAGGGTTTGTTAGAGCTGACAGGTCCTATGGAAGAAAGTGGGGCAAATTTCACACATCTGAACACTTTTAAATCATTTTCTTTTTGTCCAGGAAGTAGAGGAGGAGTAAACAAAAAGAGAAGACCAGATTCTGATATTGCTGTCACTGGGTGAGACAGATTTGAGCCCACTGCACTGAAGTCAGAATCTGGCCCTTAAGTAGGCAGTTCAGCTGCCTGCCATGAGAAACAAGTGAATTCTGAGTTATGGGATGGAGGAAAACTGGAAGATTATTGTTTCACCATTTCAACACCTGTAGAGAAACATGGTGAAGATTCAGGATAATTTCCTTTTAAAGACTTTTAGGTCTCCAAAGACTCAGCTGAGCTGAATTTGCTTTAGCCTGACCATGACACGCACGGACAGCTAGCGCTGGTCAGCTGGTTTGTGGTACTGTGCTAGCCCACAGGTATGCGAAGGGGCTGCTGATCTTTTTAGATCCTAAGCATTTGCTGAAAACAAGATCTACCCTGCCAAAAGTATGACAGTAACCCCAGGTACTAGCAGTGCTCTTCATCAAATTCACCTTCAGGATGAAACAAAAACGCAAACTGTCATATGGACAAATATTTCCCGGACTGGCAGGACTCAGGGAGTGTCAGACAGCATCTGTCTCAAAAACAACCTATGCTTTGAAGTTTCCAGCATCGTGAGGCTCTCGCAACAGCCAAACTTTTCTCAAAGACAGACACCCAGTAAATGTGTATTTAACCTCCCAAGGCTTCTTTCTCTGCTGGCTCCATCCTCTGTGGCGATGAAGACAGCGTTACAACAGCAGTGTGGGGTAGCAACTTCACATGGGGGGTGTTTTGCACACAGCCTGCATCAATACTTCATGATTTCTTTTATAGTGACAGCATTAAATGTCCTCTGGCAGAGGATCCGTGCTTGTTCAGGTAACTGAAGGAAATGCCTGTGAAATTCTCAGCAAACAGCAGGAGACAAATAATCGAACTCAGAACAATTTAACGTAGAAAGTGCCAAGTTACAGAAAAATATCTAATGCTGTTCGTTGTCGCCTGAGTGGAGAGTTCAGGACCATAATAGTCCCTGTTCGACCACCAGCACCACAAAGCAGGTTTTGAAAATAAAAGAAGGTGCAGCACCCATTACGCTTTTCAAGGGTTATTTCATGATGAGAGGAAGGAAGAGAAAAGAAAGTTAACTCGGTGGCTGCATTCGCCGTTGTGTGTCAATCCAGTGAGACAGGGGAGTTGTACTGGTGGAAAATCAAAGAAATGAACGCAGTGCACAGATAGACTCCGTGCTCTAAATTTTGCGGAGAGGAACATTTTCTGGCATGTCTGATCTCCTTTGCTCACTATTGCTCAAATCACACAGCAAAGGATTTCAGAACTTGTCAGCAGAGAAATCTTCCTAAGGAAAAAGAAATACAGAACTGTTTCTCCTCTCCACTGACAGAGTCCAGCGCTGACACACTCTCACTATAAATAGAGGTTCTCCACTGTTGTCAAAGGGAAGCGCAAAGCCACGCCATTAAGGAAACCCAGTCCCACACAGCGTGCTCAGATGGACACCGCGTCCACACAGCTGCTGTTACAACAGCCCCACTCTGCATGTCACACTCTTCTGCTTGTCTGTGATGTTATCTGTCAGTCAGCCTTCTCCGTGCTGATATATTCAGAAAACTTGTTAAAGATGCAGATATTCAGGTGTTGCAGTACATCAAGCAAACGGTTGGCTCTGGAATTGAAGCAGAGGATTTAATCACAGAATAGATGCAACAAGCAGAACCACCAGGCCAAATTTCCCATGGCTCCTTACTAATTGCCTTATTTTTAACATACAGTCAGCTCCTTGCAACTTTTATTCCCTGTATTTGGACGCACTTGCTGTCAAATGATCTTGAAAATTATTTCCTTCCACATCTTCAAACCATCCCAGAAGACCCACATTTGCCAGAAAGAAATCAGCTGGTTAGTGGGATTTTAAGATCGACAATTATGGGATGTATTTACCTGCCCACAGGTAATTTCTGTAGCCACACGACCACTTCTGCAGCTGACATTCATAGCACTCGTTCCATCAGTACAACCCTCCTCAGGAGAAAACGCTGCTTAACTCTATTAATAGTGTGCATGTGTGTGCAGTAAGTATCTGTAGCGGCTCAAGAGCTACAAGAATGTGGCATGTTGGCAGGGAGAGTTTCATCCAAGGAGGTCGCAAATGTCTGGTGTCCCATGAGAAAACAACGCTTCTCAACCAAGTCCCAAAACCGATGTTTTACTGCATAGTCTCACCAACAAGGGTGGGTGAGAGGGCTGGAAGATGAAATAGGTAATCAGGCAATAGCTCTACAGAAGCTGTTGATGGAGAAGCAGGCAGCAGCTCAACCCATCTATCCTCATGCGTCTCCCACTGCTATCAAATATCACCTCCCGTAAGCTCGTGCTCAGAGCAAGGAGACGAAAATTGCTATTGACAGAAGTACCCTGCAGACAAGGTCCTCTGCTGCAGAGCTGCTAGCGTCTTGCATGGTGGAAACCTATTTTAAATGACAACAGAACACTAATGTTGTGGAAAGATCTTGTTGTATGTAGTTTTCAGGATTAGAGGGGAGGAGGAAACGAAAGTACAGTCTGCCTTGACAAATATTCTCAGACATTTCAGTGCTCTATCTTCCAGTGCTGATTTGTGCAAACACTTCCAGGGCATCAGGGAATGTTGTCACTGACAAATATTAGCCATGGAAAATGGCTGTTTCAAAGACATGGCTGATGGTATGGCCAGCAACAACATGATCATGTCATACATGGCCACAAATGAAGTCAATAAGCATTTGCATCCTACAGCATTAACCATCACTTTCAGTCATGAAAAAATATAACCCCAGTGAATGATTCTGCAATGGCAGGGGCAGGATTATTAAAGGACTATTTGAGAAAGAGCAAGGAGAAGGTAGTATGTCACCAGAATTTGGGATCACTACTTTGATTTACGGTTTAAAACTCTGTGTGCTTTGAGATCTCAAACCCCAAAGCAAAGCTTAATCTTCACTTAACGCACTACAATTCCCTCCTTTATCACATTATCAGAGTACATCACACTCTAATTACAGTTATCTGAACAACACTTAGTGAGACTGGGAAGTGCTAACCTTGTAGGAGAAGCCCTTGAACACAGAGTAAAGCCGAGTCAGAAACAATTTTTAGTTTTTAAATGCCAACTAAGTACACTGCAACCAGTGGAAAATGAATTATCTTACACCATCAGCAACACTTCAGAGAATTTGCCTCTTCATTATCATTAGCCCAGATCCTGAAGTTCTGGCTCAAAATTCAGAACAAAGTTATTATTATGAGGATAAAATGCATTCTAATATTTGTATTTTTAAAAGCATCGTTTAAAATGTATCAGTAATCATTCAAAAAAAGGAGTAATACTTACAGCATCTCAGTGGGATATTGTATCTTATTCTCAAGAGATATCCAGAAGTGCTTCTCAATATTTTAGTATCTGTTAGGCAGTGACTGCAGTTTATTTGTCACTCTTTAGTGGGTACAGAAGTACAAGTTAAATATTCTATCTTCCTCTCCAAGGTATATAAGGGACTGTATCCGCATACTCAAGCAAAGAAAAAACACACATCGCATCCTGATGTGGAAGACAGCCCACGTGTGCCTTTACTGAGCGTGGAGCAGGGGCCACGCTGGTCTGTACATCTCTTCGAGGCATTCTCCATGAAGCCATTGAGAGGAGCTTCAGGGAGTTCTGGCCTTGTGCAGATGCTGCAGGCTGGTTGTTACTGAATTTAATGGAGGCTTTTCCTTTTCTGCCACCTCTTCTATTTCATGGCTTTTATTCCTTTGCATTTCTTTACATGCTAGGGCATGGAGCCAGGTATTTTACCAAATCTCAGTTTTGTTTTGGTTTTATTTTTTGTGTTTAAGTACAAGTCAAACTCTGCTGTTGCGCTTTTAAAGCTGACCACTGTTTCAATAGCTTCAACTCAGCTACATTTAGTTTTTCCCAAATATGAGTTTCAAAGTCCATCATTATGAAAAAAAAGGTATTGTTACATTTCCTACCAAAACTTTGTTTCTGGTACTTTGTGGATTAAAAGAATCCTCGGTACCCTGTAGGTCACCAGAGTTCTTGATAACAGCTTCAAGCCTCGCTGAGAGTTTAATAAGCTGCTGCTGAGTTATACGACACCTATTAAGTTCATGGAAAAAATTTATCCAGTCTGCTGCTGTTATTAGCTATCAAATACCATAGACGCTAGAGAGGACCATGAACCAATATCTATGATCTGAATTACAGCAAAAATATTGGGAAGAATATTTTGGATTCCCAGGCTCTGACACAGATCTGAATTTCACAGTCATTTGCTATTTCTGTAAAAGTTTGGCCAGAATGACCAATCTCAGTATTCCTAAAAACTGGAAGTAGAAAGAAACTCTCAAGCTTGTCTAGAATTTTCTGTTTGGGGCTAATTATCCTCTTTTTTCACCTCTACTGGACTTGCTAATACACTTTCATGTGAAAGGCTCCAGATGCAAGCACCAGGAAATGAAGGATTCCAACCACAAAGGAGGAGAAGCCCTGGCACTGCTAATAGCAAAGCATCCTGTCCTGCTGATGGATTTCAGTCCTGCGGTGGAAGGGATCGCTTCATGGCCTCCACATACAAGAAAGTTCTGCTGAGGGCCCTATTTCATTCAGGAGTTTAATAACGTAAGGCCATTTTACAGAGGCCCAAACCCTCCACCAATCCATCAGTGCTGCAAACACGAGAGGCTTGGGGAACATTTCAGTCTTGCACACTTCCTGTGTCTTAACTGAGTTTCTGGAAGTGGGACATTTATTTGGGCTGTCAATCATGTCCGTGCTCTGTGAACGTGCAAGTTCACACAGCAGCCTTCGGTGGACAGAGCTGTCTCCTTCATGCATCTACCGGTTTGCACAAAAGTTGTGGGAGCTCAGCTACCTGTGATATTTCTTCTTTTGTGTCAGTTCTGGATAAATTCAGCCAATGACCTTAAAAGCTATTGGAGGAGTACATGCAGACCACGAGATGGCCCCACCTATACACGCACAAGCACAGAGTCATTGAAGAGCCTATTTCCCTAGGAAATTAGGGTGAGAAGATAATTTGAATTTTTTTCCTAAATGAATAGGAGAGGATAAATACACTCTGAGTGTATTTCCTCTAAATTGGCACACCATATGAAGAGACTCAACGAAATGACCATCCAGTCTCAGAGGTCCTGTTATGCTGGGAGGGATTTAGTTTCATTGCATGAACTCCTGTAAAGATAAGCACTGCGATCTTTAAAATCTGAACTTTGGATTGCCTTGCTGGAGAGCCATCCGGAGCAACAAACCAGCTGATGGCAAACAGAGGGACGCACAGGCAAACGTGCCTGGCAGGAGCCGACCCAGCTGAAGTGCCTGTGTCCGCCTGGCAGACGGGCCAGGTGTGTCACTCCCAGGTGTGACGTGAGCCACTTCTTGTTCACAGCCTTTGAAGTGCTGCACAGAAAGAGCCGGAGTCGTTACCGCAATTAGAGTAGATACATCATTTACTGGAAGAATTAAATACACTGTAGTAGCAAACCTGCAGTTGACACTCACACGGTGCAATTGAAATCCTCCGGATTAGTAATTCTTTTGAGATCTTTGTAATCATTGGTAATAGGCAGTGAAATAAATCCACATTTATATCCTACAGACTGCAGCTGTGCTTCTGTTAAAGTAGTATTAAGTGGTGGGTTTTAAATCCTTCTGCCAGCTCGAGCTGTAAGCACTGAAACTCCTGTGCGGAGGGTAACTCACCCTGGGTGATGTATGTTCCTGAGCACCAAAGCGCTGGTTAATGAATAATGAAAGCACCGCGGCAGAACCGCACCTCGGGGCTGCGCTCCTGCAGGAGGCTCTCTGGGGAGAGGTCCCCGTGCGGCTCGCTGTGCAGCAGCGGTCTCAGCTACCCGACTGCGGCTGAGACTGGATGTGGCTATGGATAACCGTGACAGAAAATCATACAAAATACTGATTTAAAGCTTTACCCAGCTGGATAAAGTGCTGAACCTCATCTTGTTCAGTCGAGCGAGCGGTTCATCCGTCCAGCTCTGGCGTTGTTCCTTCAGGTATCAGGAGTGCACACTCATGCCCTGGCTTACTGCACAGGCTCCCGATTAACTGAACAAACATGCCATTAAAAGCTGAGCTAACCTTGAGGGGGACATGTGGGTCTAAACTGCAGCAGGAAGAGATTTATGGGCTTGTTTCCCAAGCCTAGAGAGCAATTGGAGAGGCCTCAGGCAGTTCAACGTTTACCGGCTCTGATAAGGGAAACCAGCGCTTCACTGGGGACGAGGCAGGAGGGGTGATGGGTGCTGGGCTGGCACTCAGCTTTGCTGTGGAGCCCCAGCCATGGAGCGGGGACCCAGACTGACAGACACTCTAGGAACAAAAAGAAGCTTTGCAAACTCGGCATGCTTATAAGATAAGCACAGAGCTGATAAAGTAAAGCACAGAGAGATTAAAAAACTCGAGAGAACGATGTTAGTGGCAGATTTAGAAAAAAGCCCAGGAATCCTGGCTCTCCCTTCCTGCAGCTAGGCTTCAGCCCAATCCGCCCAAAATTCATGACCTTAGAGATGGTTTCTTGATGGCATAAAAAAAAAAATCAGTGACCAACCCTACAGGAGAATAACTTATACAGCCTGGGAGGAAAAGGAAATAAAGCAGAGCTGGCAGGAGCACATTTACGTAGTTGTGTTCCTTATGTGCTATGTTTGCTTTGTTTTCATTCAGGAATCTACAAAGGACATTGCTTCCGAATCAACCACTTTCCTGAAGACAATGACTATGACCATGACAGCTCAGAATACCTGCTCCGTAAGTGAAAAGTGATACCTAATGCACAGAATTGACAGAAGTGGCCAGAGACACTTTCCTGGGTTTCTCTTCTGTAGGGTGCAACCCAAGGCTTACTTATTGCAAGAGACTGTCCCAGACTGGGTGGCATAGAGACGTATGTCAAGTTCACGCTGCAGCTGACACAGCCGTGACCCTCGGGGACCCCCATTTCAAGGGTTTCCTTCAGCCAGGGGAATACTCATGGCAGTGGTGCCCCTTCTCTAAACACTATATAGAAAAATTTCAGATGAAAACTACAGCTATCATTCCCAGACTGGCGAGGATGTTTTACTCAGGGAGTATTTATCTGATTAGTGTTTCAAAACAGGTTTGAGGAGTGGGTTCCAGCCCGTTAGGAAGCTTTTCCTAATGCTTAAACCCAACCCTTACGCAAGCCTCATCCTTTGCAACTGCTGAGCCACCTCCTCCTGCAGTGAAAATACTGCATTGTAGGAAGGAAGCTGAAATGTCTGCAGTTAACCACAAAATCTCACATGAACATGGGCTGTGGCTTCCCTGCATGGCCAGCCAGCCGTTGCCGCTCCGTGCTGGTGTGTAATCCGCCACAGAAGTAATTTCATCCGCCAGCCTGGTGCTTGAAATAAGGGCAATCGTTTCATCTCCTCCAGATGACCATTCACTCAGCTGCTAGGAAATCTTGGAACCCCAGTGTGAAACTTCATCAATCCTGCAAAGTTTGAGTCAGATTTCCACTCCCCCAGAGGATGCCTTGCCCAGTTGTTCCTTTTGAACAACAGAGCTGACCAGCCAAGCTGAAAGCAATGCCCTTTACCAGAGAAAGAAACTGCAGTTCACAAGGTGTTGGGAAAGCTTCAGGGAGCAATGAATGACACTGCTGGCTGATACACCCGGCAAGGCAAAGCACTCCTCAATTATCCTGCTATTAATTACCTGAAACACCACTTAGAGAACCACTCTGCCCTCCTGCTCACCCATGGGAAACAACTTCTGGTTGCTAAGACAAGAAGAAAAAATAAAAATCTCCGAAAAGTACACTTTACCAGAAAACCCAGATTTTTTTCATCTTTATTCTTGTCAATTTAGATCAGTCATAGTGCTTGGGTGACGTGACTTCAGTGCTGAGGCGAAGGCAAACTGTGAGCATGGCTGCATTTATCTTTCATACAAAGCTTTGGAACTGAGGTTAAATTGATGCCAAGTCAGCTTTAGGAAAGAAACATCATTAGCAAAAGGACTATAAAGGAAAGAGGAATTAAGTAGCATCTTGATAAAAGCATATTATGCCTTCTTTATTTGGAGAAAAGGGAGAACTGGGAAAAACAGTCTAGAGCTCCGCAGTAAGACACGAGATTGGTTAATTGTTTGCAAGTGTACTCGTGATGGGTGTTCCTAAAAGCTGTTTTCAAAAGTGACCAGGTACAGACCTTAAAAACAAGTGGGTCCAACCCTTTATGTCTTCTGCAAAATCAGGCTTCAGCTCTCCCCTCATGGAGGAGACCTCGTCCTCGCGCAGTCTGCACAGATCACGGGACTGCTCTGCTTTAACTGTTGTAAGAAAAACTGCAGCTCCACTTAAAATGCATACGGTTGGTTTAGAGATCGCTGAAAGGTTATGTGTCTAAATCCAGAAGAGATGAGCTCATACGTATATGTAATAGGGACCAAATCATTGTCTAAGAGGATATTTGCATCCTGTTTCAGAGGAGATGCAAGACCTTCCGTCCCATTTTTGCCCTCTGCAACACCTTTGCAATCAGCTGTCTCCATATCATTCACCGTGCCTTGTAGCCGTTTCTTGGCACAAGTCTCCTGGAGGTCAGTGTTAGGGTAACCCTTACTTTTCTTGTCTGGCTCAGACGAAGGCACCAACGCTGCGTGCACCCTGCGCTCCTGGCAGAGCAGCATGAGGGGTCTCGTCCTGCTCCACAGTTACCAATCTAATATAGGCTTCAGATAAATGTAAGCATCACTGTGCTAGCAGAATTGAGCCCTGGTTCAAAACTCTATTGTGAAAAAAAAAAGACTAATTTTAGGGGACTTTGGTCCAGGGTGTGGGTAGGAGAAGGTGTTTGGGTTTTGCCCTTCGGCGTTCAGGCTGCTCCCTGCAAAACCAAGCAAACAACAGCCACAGTGACAGCTAACACGCGCAAAGAAACTCAGACAAGACCTCTGCTATTGAACTTTCCCTGTGACAACACACGCCAGCCTGTCTGCCTAAAAAACATCCTCGTCTTACTGCCGTGCAGAGCCTCAGCAAGTGGCAGAGGTATCGCTGCCCTGCGCAGAAAGCCCATGCAGTCCCCGGGGCTGCTGCGTGCATCGCCCAGCCACAAACGTGTGCTCCGGCTCCCCTCCTCTCCTCTATTTCTGCAGGCACGCAGAAACCAAGCTGCTCTGATCCAGCATTGCCCGAAGCACAGGTGCCTCTCCCTTTGCAGAAAAGGGGATTTCAGCCATGCTCATCCTCACTGCGTGCGTGAGGACGTCAGAGCTCTGCTGCGGTGCAAGGTACAGCCGTGAGGAGGGGGACTGGGGACCCCATTTCAGGGATGTATCTACACTTGCATGCTATAGCATCCCCTTTTCAAAGCCATTTGCTTGGCTCCCACCTTCCGGAGGGGAATAACAGCAGGAGCAGAGCGCAGGGCTCGCAGCCCCATGGGGAGGAGCAGCATGGCACACCGCAGCGCTTCGGCAAAGAAAGTGTCAAGGCACATAGCAGTGCAGAACAGCCGATGCGGACAGACAGAACAGTAAACAAGAAAAAAAAAAAGCAGGGGAGAAAGCAAAACACAGATTGCCTTAACGTTTTTTGATGTGCTGTCATTTTGTTACCAGTATTGGGAGATATATGTAAATTCTACGTGGTACCTACAAGCTTCCTTTTTGAATTTCAGAGTTAAAAGTATACATTGCAGGAAAAAATATATGGTGGGGTTTCACAGGAAGAGAACACTGTGTGTTTAGTTTCTCTTCACATGAATTACCTAATATGGAAAAATTATCTCTGGAGATTATTGCTACAAGTAGAACAACCCACCCCCTGCATTTGGCATGTCTGGCAAGATCCTTCTGATGGTATCACTGAAGCATTTTGGGAAAGTTCTTTGGTTTAATTGAGATCATTATAAACAGCATGACCATAAAATATAGGAAACAACAACCAGAAGGGGTGGGCCACAGTAGATCTTAAGCCCATGCTGCCTTTTGCAGGCACAGAGACTGACATTGAATCTTTTCCTCAGAATTGACTCTAAAAGCTGACCCAAAAGTCGAAGCACTGTTACTTCGCACCACACACGTGGGGATACACCCAGGACAACAGAATGGGCTCTCAGCACTCAATGGGCTTTGATTAGGGACCTTACACCCTCATTACTTGGGTCTGCCAGTTATTGCACGACACTGTCTGAATAGTAATGCACCCGACTGAATCGCATTTAGATCCCGTTAGAAAATGCCCTGTCTGTAAGGGACACATGCAGCAACATTGCCAGTCTTGGTAGGAGACGGACTTCTCTCGCTGTGGCAGATCGATACAGGCGTAAGCTTCCCAGGCAGGGACTGTCTTTTTTGCTTTATGTTTGCACCATCCTAATGAGGGCTGGGCCCGTCGCTGGGGCTCCCCGGGGCTTTGCAGTGCACACAAAAGCCATGCTGTTATTAAATGCCCGGTCCTGTCCCTCTCGCAGTCAGTGGGAGTTTTGCCACCAGTTACCAGGGGAATCGTTAGGAAGCAATTCAAGAAATTGGGAACGCCACGGCCATCAAAAGTAAAATGAGAAAGCATCAGCTGTAACATCTGGCCATTTCTCCTCGGGAAACGGGCACCGCTCGCTGTGCGTGTCAGCCAGGAAGATGGCACCCGGGAGAGACCGCGTTGCTAATGGCACCACATCAGCAGATCGGTCCAGATGGTGGTTTTCTCTTCTCCATGCACCCAGCCCTCGGGGTCCCCGTGTCCTCCCCATGTGCTGCAGGGTTTCCACCCCTCCATGCCAGCTGCCTCTGAAACCAACCAACCCGGGTATCCCCACGTCCCGGCACCCACTCACCCTGCCGGGACTGCCCTGTCCACCTTTGCCTTTCCATAGCCCCCAGCTGTGGGGCAATCCCAGTTTCCACAGCCATATTCAGCATCCTACCTCCCCTTCTTCAAAAAACCCTCTCTCTGTAACAACAAAACCTGGTTCTCACTCGGCCTTTCAGGAGCACCTACCAGGTTTTAGCCCTTTGGGTTTTACAATAAAGGATTCTGTCTTCTTGTGCCTGTTGATTTTTTCTCTGTCCTTTTCTTCCCTCCCTGGCACTTCCCTTTCGATTGCTCCTTAGTCTTGTAGTGACCCAACTTTGAAAGCTGGTTTGAAGCGGTGTTTTAATTTTTCTTTCAGGGACCTTATAGCCCATGCTGGTGAATGGACTGAAGCATACAGAATTTAAAATGACTCTGCTTAGCTGTCAGGAAACTAAACACAAACATCTGAGACACACTTGTTAAAATTTCTTCCTCAGAAATCTGAAAGGTTTCAATGTCCTTAATATTCAGCAAAAGAAAAAGGGGTTATTAGCCGTGCTCGCTGGCAGCGCGAATGCTGCAGACTTTAAGGGCTGTAATTTACTCACCTTGCACATGTACGAAGGAACAGATCTGTCCGCCCAAGCCATCGCCAAACGGTGTAGGCTTCATAGCCAGCTCATCAATTTTTCACTGCCACTCCCTGCGTGATGCTGGGTCTTGGGGTCGCTTACCTCGTGCTTTGCCAGAAATGTTCTGTACACGGTGGCATCAGATAATGGTGATAATGCTGGACTTTCTGGAAGAAAGCTCAAAAGATTTAAGCTACTCAGTTGAGAGTGTCTGTGCCACATCAGCCACGTAGCCATGGCCTTGGCTCCCAAAAACATGCCCAGAAATGCAGAATCAGGGATAATTCCAGCAAGAGCCAGGGGTTTTGAGACTCAGTAATCTCCACACTTGCACCCGAGGAGGCATCTGAAATGGTTACTGTCTGTCTTGGGTTTCTACCTGTCGCCCCTCCAGGCATTGTCCGTGCCTCCAGTGTGTTCCCTATCCTAAGCACAATATTGCTGTTGCTGGGAGGACTCTGTGTTGGAGCAGGAAGGATTTACAACAGCAAAAACAACATTATTCTCAGCGCTGGGATTCTCTTTGTTGCAGCAGGTATGTTCTCCTTAGATTGAGTCTCTAAGAAGTGCAGCCTTTTTAAACTGAAACCGACTGGGGGAAAGCTTGTCGGCAGGTCTCTCCCTGTATCCCTTTCCTGGATCAAGGGCACTAACACCACCATAATAGGTGAATTTCTTCAGACAAAAATATGGTTTTGAAGCTCTAGTATAAGTATATTCTAGAAAAGCTTTTAGTTTTCCTGAAAAAGGATGCCAAAGTCAGTAACAAGCAGGTTTTACACTATTTAAAATGTATTAAACATCAGATGAATCAGGTGCCTCTTACATCCAGGGCCTTTTCGTCTTCTTTTATATGACGGCAGAAAAATTTCACCTATGATAGGTGGGCCCATTTTTAACACTACAAACATCTGAGAGAGTCACCCACATTGTTAATAGCTTTCCCTGAAGCTCAGATTAAGCATGTCGCATTTAGATGAAAATTCCCCAAGGTGGAAGAGAACTTATCTTGATCAAGGTGAACAGCCATAGCCCTGAGCTCAAAATCTATTTTTATCGTTATTTGGAATGTTAGAATCCCACTAACAATATTAGTGAGCTCCCGTATGCTACTTCTTTCCCACTGTGGCAATGAAGAGACGGGAACAAATCCTGCTGAATATTTTGGGATCCTTGTGAGCAAAGATGACCCAGATGTGGGTCTATTCTTTGTTGTTCAAGAATAAATGAAATCTTGAGATAAATGAAAGAGTAAATAAATGTAAGAAAATTTCTTGGTCATAATCTTTGAATCATTCAGGTCCAGAAAGTAACATGGCTTGAATTTTGTCTTCCCAGCCACATAACCACTGATTTATGTTTTTCTCTCTCTAGGACTAAGTAATATCATAGGGATCATTGTCTACATATCAAGCAATGCAGGTGACCCAAGTGACAAGCGAGATGAGGACAAAAAGAACCATTACAACTATGGTTGGTCTTTTTATTTTGGAGCCTTGTCTTTTATTGTGGCCGAAACCATAGGTGTTCTGGCTGTGAACATTTATATTGAGAAGAACAAAGAGCTGAGGTTTAAGACCAAGAGGGAATTCCTTAAGACTTCTTCCAGTTCTCCTTATGCCAGGATGCCAAGTTATAGGTACAGGAGGCGGAGGTCCAGATCCAGTTCTCGATCTACAGAGCCCTCTCCATCTAGAGACATTTCGCCAGTTGGCATGAAGATAGCAGGCACCATTCCCATGAATGAAATTTCCATGTACACTCTTTCCAGAGAGCCTTTGAAGGTTACAACGGCTGCCAGCTACAATGCAGACCAAGAAGCCAGTTTTCTGCAGGTTCACAACTTCCTTCAGAAGGAATTTAAGGAAGGACTCCATGTCAACATGGTCAACAGGAGAACGACGCCTGTTTGAAGCACCTTCCTTCCTCACGCTTTTTGAAGAAATATGAAAACAGAATGGATCTGTCGTGAAAGAGAAGGAGTGATGTTAAAGTACCCTCTCACCTCTTTAATTGTGACGTGTTGAGGTGGCAAATGGAGATCCTCTGGACCAACATAAAGATATTACATGCTCATAGCTTTTTCTGAAGCTATTCGGAGTTTTTTTCTTTCAGTGCTTGGTGTCACAAGACGAAGGCAGTTCATGTTCCTGCACTTTCGTAGTGTGTACAAAGTCTTGGAGAAACTGAAAAGGACTCGCCACCAGTGTGTTTTAAAGGATTACAGAAAAATTGTTGTATGACTTTTTTTTTTCCTAATATTGAGATCCCTTAATACAAACTCACAAATATAATTTATAACCAAGCCCAAGGATGATTACGAACTACTCATGAAGTGAGCCACTTTCCTTTGACACAGCATAAGCTTTGCCTCTTTCAAAAAAAAAAAAAAAAGAAAAAAGAAAAAAAGAAAATATTTTCGAAGGCAACACTTCCTAAAACTGACCTGTGTTACTGACACCGTAGAGCACCCGCATACGGAGCACTACAGACTCCCTGTTGGGGTGGTAAGGGGGTCTCCCATTTCTGGCTGTAAGGCATCCCTCAGGGCAGTGCAGGTGGGGGAGAAGAGGGTGGGTGCATCTTGAAAGACCTAGAAAGCAAAGGATTAAAGTAGGTGGGACTTGAGCACATTTGCCAATATCATTTCTTGCCTAACATTTAGAAAACTTGAATTCTCATTTCGACTAGCCCTAGTGCCTGATCCGGCAAGGTGCTGAGTGCTGTCTGTCAGGAGCCCCTATAGACTACTCATGGCGAGAGCGAGAAGCAGAGCTGAGTCGGGGTGGCCCGTGCAGGCGAAGCTGCCGGTTCCCTGCGACTGCATTCCTGTTTTCCTTACTGCTTCACAAGTGCAACACTAACGCTACTGGAAACTAAGATATCTAAGCAATGTGCGTAAGAAACTGAGAAGCTAATACATTTGGACTGGCAAAACTTCCTGCAGCAATGGGAACTGAGTGTTAACAGGACGGATGACAACTTTGTATTTTTTAAAATAGAACAAAAATGATCACCGTTTATGAGGTATTTATTAAACTCTTTTTATTATGAATAAGTGCCGCATGGTGCAAGGTATAGTTGCTTTTAGATGGAAATGATGGTTTGACCTAATTTAATTTATTTTGTAATGATGAATCTACTCACGTGCAGAGAGCCCACAGAAAACTCTATGCATCAGCTAAGGGGGGAACTAATTTGTACCCTTTGCTTCTGTATGTTTCTAAAAAAGTCTGAAATATTTTTTTTCTTTCAAATTCCTGCTTTCATTTTTTACGCTTAGGCTTGGAATATCAAAGCTCAAGGGCCTGACTCAAAGGTAATTTAATTTAATAGTACTCAAGTTGATTTTAGTGACCACTCGACCAAGCCATATGAGAACGAGGTGTCCGATTCCCTTCGGATGAATTAGGTGCAGTGAGAGAGGAGCACCTAATTCATGTAGATTCCTTTGAATATACCCTTCGTCTTTGCCCAGAAAGTCTTTGCTACCAGAAGACTAGGGAAGTGGTGACAAGAAAAGAATCATGATTTGGAAAGCTTGGCTCACTGATGGTGGGAGATCTCGGCCAAACTGTTAAAACCTCTTTAGTCTTAATTTATCCTGCAACGGCCGCAGCGTCAGTGACTCGGTGGTGTTTTGGATACGAGGTTTTCAGCTAGTGCAACCACGTCCTCCAGGAAAATCCTGGAGGAGCTGCCTTAACATCACAAAAAGCAAGTTGAACCCCCTCTCCCCCTCCCAGGTAAACCCTGCTTAAGCCTCTCTCCTTACAAGAACCAAGACACAATTCTCAATTTTAAGCGAAAGTCTTCCCCTAGTCGCTGTAAAGCTCTGCCTAGCCCTCAGCCTGGCAGAGCCACATCATTATTTTGGCAGGTGGCTTGGAGCCTTCATCCCTGCTTGTTAAGAATTTCCATTGAGGTTAAAACTCTGCTGGGATCCTTTTTCAAACCTCTGAACTCAGAGCTAAAGCGAACGGAGCGGTGGGAATGATTTAAAAGTAGAAAATGTTGTGCTACTTTCTGTATCAACACATTATGGAGAAAAATGTTACACAAGCTTTTTAAAAAAATTCAGAGGAAGACAAAACTTTTTTACCTACTTTTGGGCTAGGACAACATGAAAGAGCTCTAAAATTAATAAAGTTCTTGATGAAAGGTTTTTTTTACAAGAATCTTTATGCTTTCAAACAATAAATTATTTCCTACTTTTTGAGACTTCGTAATATTAAAATACTTTGATTAGCTATGATAGAAGTAGAAGTTTGCAATGAAAAAAAAAACCCTTCTGTCTCATTAGTGTGTCATACTAAGTGCTAACTAATTTACATCTAATTATAGTCGATGTATTTTTCAAGTGCAATTTCCCAGAACTATTTGTTTCCCACTGTGTTAATAAACTAATAGTTAGAAATAAGTCCTCATCCGTGTTTACTGTAATTAAAAATGCAACCATTCCCTTGAAAACCAGGAGTTAGCTATAGGCTGTTTTTCTAAACTCACGTACGTTGAACTGGAATTTGACAGTGTGAGGTTTGCTTCGCACGTTGGTTTTGTTCTTTTAATTGTCCTGCTCCGGTGAATGTGTTTAAAACCAACCATCTGATTCCAGCCAAACTCCAGGGCTTCTCTACAGCCGGGGTCAGACCTGCAGAGGCACACGCAGTACTTTTACACCACAGAAGCAAAAAAAAAACCAAAGCCTTGCTGAGTGTTTCGGGATGTTCGTCTTTGCTAGAGCCGCCTCCTCCAGATCAGGGCTGGTTTCGGCAGTGCTCCGAGTGCAGTGCCCTGCTTCGGTCCAAGCCAGAGCAGCTGCTCCTTCGCCGGCACCTTTGAAAAATGGAGCCGGAGCGGGGAAGTGTTCATGGGATGCTCATAGGATACGGGGTCTGGACGGGGAACAAAGGCACGGGGAGATAACAGGGATCAGATCTTTCCATCCTGTAGGAGAATGGGGGCTGGAATTTAAAACTCATGGTCTATGTCAAATTGCAGTGTGGAAACCTGTTCAACCAAAGCAAAAAAAAATGTTGTTTCATTTGACCATACCTGTAAAAAAAAAAAAAAGAAAAGAAAAATCAAAAAAAACCAGTCTCTTCCTGTGGAAAATTTTGGTTCTGACAAAACCGAAAAATTTGCAGCATTCCTGCCCATGAACAACGTCTTGCTCCATGGCTGATCTAGCTGAACAGAATTAGACTGTGCTTGGACTTTGAAACCACTCAGTGATAGTTTAAAAAAAAAAAAAAAAAAAAAAAAAAA
>Ga0065711_1002843_pt1 | contig 42710 bp, 25 predicted proteins | sample Hoacrofraction12_FD_59098 | JGI IMG/M metagenome (GOLD analysis project Ga0065711, IMG submission 59098) | Hoatzin crop microbial communities from Cojedes, Venezuela - Epithelial fraction 12 v2 (version 2) | ecosystem: Host-associated > Birds > Digestive system > Esophagus > Crop | place...
CAGCTCCCTCAGCACTCGTGGGTGCATTCCATCGGGGCCCATGGATTTGTGGACATCCAGATCGCTTAAGCGATCCCTCACACAGTCCTCCTCGACCAAGGGAAAGTCGTCCTCTCTGTAGGCTTCTTCTTTTACCTCCGGGGCCTGGGATTCCTGAGGGCCAGTCTTAGCACTGAAGACTGAAGCAAAGAAGGCATTCATTAGCTCTGCCTTCTCCGCATCCTCCGTCACCAGGACACGAATATTAATAGCATTATTAAAACACAATTACAAAACATCATATGTAATTGTAATAGCTACTAATATCTTGTTTTATGGAATTTGTTCAAGGTCTTGATATTGTTTAGTAGACAAGTTATCAATTTCAGGACCCAAACACTGTTGAGCCTTACACATGCGCTAGAGTTGATGAAAATTTTCCACTCTGATGTTTTTTTGTAGATGAGAATTATTTTATTATACTTTCAAGCATTGAGTTTTTGTGGAATACAACAATTCTTTCCCATTGAGAAGGGCATTCTCTGGCAGTTGTACATCAAAAACCTTCAATATAAACATCTTCAGAAATATCTTTGGATTGCCAGAGACAAACACTATCAGTTTTCACATTTTTTTATGTAAGCCAATAATTTATAAAGGAAAACAAGGAAGAAAACTTTGTTACCAAATTGGGACCAATATCTCACTCCCTACTCATGCCACCTCATTCACTGATGCAATTAACCGGGATGGAATCAACCAGTAAATGATGTGCTCGTGATTCATGTTAATGGCACTTCTAAACAGATTGATAATGAGTCTCCGGTGCATTTACTGAAGTCCAGATCCTGAGAATATTACTCAAATTTTAATTCTTTACACTAGCAGTCTTTTCCAAAACCAAAATTCTGCCTACATGGAGTTTGCAAAAGCATGAACAAAGATTAAGTTTGCAAAGGAGTAAATACATGCATGTCACCAAGACTGTCAGGAAAAAATCTCTCTAAGATAAAAATTGGAATTATTAGGGTTGTATAACACCTATTATGAAGAAACATGGTTCTTATTTTTGCACAATGCTTGATCTTTTGGAATAACACCGCAAAATATCTTCTGGGGTGAAAAAACTTTGAACAAGCCAGTAGACAGTAACCAGGTCAAATTCTAAGAGATAAGGATTTCACTGTGTGTGGAAAGCTGTTTATAGCAGTGTCTAACCTCCCTCAAACGATTCCTTTGAAGTGCTATGTATAAACCATGGGAAGAAAAAGAAGACTAAGCAGAAGTCTGTAGCTTGTCTAAATGTTGTTTACCTCACACTCAACCTAGTGTCAGAGAAGAGATGTAGGAAACTTAAATCAGCACATATAACTGAGAAAATATCATTGCCCAACACTGATTTAGTAGATAGTTTCATGTTTAAAATCACAAGATGAAGGATTGTCATTAAAGTGACAAGAATTGCCCAAAGAGAAGGGCACTATAAAATGGAAAAGGTGGCAGTCTGCAGTCTTAGGCAGGAACTACACAGAGCTATTACTCTCAGGACTCTCAGAATAGCAGACAGAAATACATTTCAAATACTAGCAGAGGGAGGTTGACCGCCTCTGGGTAAAACCAGCACATCAACACAGCCTAAAAATGTTACACCGTACTGTCACATGAATTCAGGCTTAAGATTTAGTTTCTGTGGTCAGACTTTTGAGAGACGTACAGCTAGAAAGAACAGCTAGCATCAACACATCCAACTCTCAACTTTTGCAAGTGCATGTATCAGCCAATACATTTCACAAAATGATCAGGCTTTAGTTTAAACTCCACCAGATTTTCATCCTGCCTATTTTTTGTGTTCTTCTCAAGTCTCTAGTCATCTTTTCAATACAGAATTTTGCAAACAAACTGCTTTGGAATGTGAAGTGTTGGCCATTATTAAAGGACAGAAAAAAGGATAATGTTTTGCAAGATCTCCAGTAAGAAATAGGATTAGTTACTGGGATGTTATTTGAAAGGTTCAGAACATGTATCGGCACAGTACAGGGGAGTGCCTTCTGTAGAAAAAGCTGCGAGGATGCTATCATGTCACTGGGGATCAAAAGAATTATAAGCATGCACAGAAGTGACAGCAAAGTCTGGGGAGTGAGAAAATGAGAATCGTGAATGTGTGGAAGAAGTATTATCAGTACAACCCAGCTAATAGTGTCAGTGAGACTAGATTATAAGTGCTTGTTCTAGGACACAAGGAGAAAAACTTTAAAAAGCTTTTATATTTTTCAGTGTGTATTAAGCACTTCAACTCAGTGAAAGTCTGTGTCTAGAAAGGGCCCTTAGCTCTGCAGGGACTCAGTTCTGCCATTCTCACTTTCAGTACAGAAGAAGTGCGACAAAAAACCTCTTTTCATGCAGTCTTCACCCTTCTCTCATTCTAGGAGCCAAGAGACTAAAATGCAAACTAGGGGTGTTTGATGTACTCCCCTGGGCTCTTTCAAGCCTCCTCATGTGAATAGCTTCCACAACACAGCTATAATTCCTGTTTTCATCTATATATCAGAGAGCAAGGAACACAGCCTCACAACTCTGATTTTTCTGAGAGTTTTCTCACTCACCACAGTGAAAGCTGGACTTTACCAGGGTCACCAGGAAGGATGTCTGAAATTTAGTGTATGGACAGGTGAAAATGATGTTCCTTAGCTGACTTTCTCTCTGTTCATATTACTGATTATTTTATTGTATGTATTTCTCAGTCTCTCAGAGTTTTGTATTCTGCTGTCACTAGGTCATATAATTAGCACTTATTATGGCCCTAGTTTGGGTGACCTTTTCAAGTTACCATATGAACGAAGTGAACTTCAGCAAAGGTATCCCCTTTCCAGTTAAAAATCCTAAAAGAAATGCTAATTGAATGCTAAGGTAAGAAATTTATTCTTCTGCAATTGAGCTAATGGTCAATCATTTGTACAAGTGAGATTTGTGTATATTGAAGTGACACCTGAGAAAAGCAGATCTTCTAAACAAGTGGTAAAGCATTCATTCAAACGAAAGCAAAGCATGGGTTTTCACCAAAGCCAGAAGAAATTTGGCACTGATTTTAATGTGAGAAGCATCAGATTCTTTATCTTCTACAAACTGAGATTTCCCTCAGGGAAAAATAGCTTATGGGAGCAATATCTCAGAAACAGAGACTCTTGGCAAAGTTGAGAATGGGGCACAAACAGAAAGTCAAATGTTCAAAGCAAAGATTCTTCAGAGGAATTTTACTCTCAGATGTCCTAAAATAAATATATTGCAAGCCTGAGTGAAAACGCACAGTTATAGCAGAATGCAGTATGCTGCCATTTCTACTTGCGCATATAAAATAGGAGTAAGTTGTATTTTGCATCACTGCAATTTCCTATAGCAAAATGCAACTATCTGCAAAGATCATTGCTGACATACTTTTTCATGACCACCAGAAAAGCTTCTGCAAATACATTTTTAGGAAGAAACTACATAGCCACACAAGCTTGTATTTACAGTCATTTAGATCACGTATAGAAAAAACAAGCACATAAACAGCACGAAACAGAGAAGACAGGAACAAGAACCAAGTATTGTAAGTTACACTGGGTACATAGGGAATTCACATGTGTAGAAGAATATTGTTCAAAGTACCTTCTTAGTTCTAGCTCACAAATAAGATAAAATAGCAGCAAAAATCACTAAGATTCCTACTGAAGGCTGAAATACTGGGAAGGGCTGAGGAGAGGAGAACAGGAACTGTGGGTCATCCTTTGAAATACTGCTCTAGAAAAATCTGAACATAGTATTTGGTGCCCAGTTTTAATATAATATCAAGAAGCACACCGTTTTTTTTTACGTTACTCAGAATACCAGCTAAGCAGTGCTATTCTGGACATAGTAATTTAAAAAGTCCGAATAAAAGAGTTGCTGGATTTATTCAGTTTTTCTGTATATCAGTTACAGAAAATCCTTTGAGTATATTCCCGGGACTTAGGCTGGGATCTGGTGAGCAGATCCACAGCCTGTTAATCTTTTATGTCTAATCACATGCTTCTGTTATTTTACTTTTTCTCAGACCCATTCTCTTTTTTTCCAGCTTCAGATTTTACTTGGCTAATGTAAATTGATATGTACATACGTTAAAGGTCTTTTGGCAGCTTTAATTTGCACATTTTCTGCTGTGCTTTGTTCCATCTTTTGATTCCCTTATTTTCCTCATGTAAGATTTCTCTCTGAGCTTCACATGGTTTGTTTTGCGGACGTTGTGTACTGCAGGTGTCCCGGAGCAACCCTCAGGTACTTGCACTGCATGGCAGCCTTTCTGCTACAGCATCCACTTTCTCTATCTCTAAACACCGCAACGCATGAAATAAAATCTCTCTTTGTGAAAACAGAACCTGTAGTGAGCTGAGACATAATTACCATCTGGGACAAGCTCTCTGCTTGCATGCTAGCAGGCAAGAGAATTCCCCGAGTTCAAAGGGAAGGATACAAAACCAAAACTGACTATCTCAGTGCTATCAGAATATAAGTAAAGGGTATGTTCTGGAGGTGTGCTTTAAAAGTCAGTTTTTGTTAAAGGACCTTGAGGTTCATAGTTTTCTCTCCACAGTACTTTCGGGCCTGTTCCAACATATGAAAAGCTAATAGGATCCATTTTATTTCTTTCAATGGAGATGAAGGTTCTATCCAGTCTTTAAGATGTACAAAATCCCTTAAGGAGACCTTAAAAAAATGGGACAATTCTCTCAGATATAATGAAACTGCACATTTGTAGGTATTTTTGGAGGTAAGGCATTTGTCACTTTATGCCAGGTCAATAAAAGGTATGCTTTGTCACAAGACAAAGCAGATGGTCTATTTAAAGCAATTTAACACTCCATGTCAGAGGCTTTGAGGGGACAAAAAGTGTCCCTTTATTTCTTATCTTGGTTGGACAGCTATAAAGGAGAAGAAAGTTTAAACATTCAACAATTGTTTAAATTTTAAAGATGACATTTTTCTTCTTAATGTTGAAACACAGTTACAGAATGTTGAAATTGGTTTACAGTCTGTGATGGACCCTACTGGCAGCATCAATGTCATCTCTCAGCAAGATGGCCCTCACAAATTGGCAGCGTGTAAATAACAATTGTGTTTATCACAGGGTACACTCATGCACTTCAGTTTCTATTCTACAGAATGAAATTTCTTTGCGTACTCCTGTCCTGCAAACTGCGGTTGTTTAACAAAGAGTGGTGGTGATGATGACTTTCCTTTGCAGAAGTTTAGATCAATCCCATCCCAAGAAGACAAACCAAAAGGCATCACTTGCTATGTACTTGTCAGCTAACACAAGGACCAGCGTTTGTAACAAGGCAAGAAAGACATTGAATTTGTACACTAATCAAAATGACTGTAAAAATGACAATGAAGGAACCCAAATACTTTGCATACAGTTCACATTTATATCAATATACCTCTGTTGTGGACAGTAGAATCTAGCTCTTTCACAGGTAGATCACAAACAGCCTCACAAAGGAGGTGAAAATGCATGACAAGTTATAGGTATTGAAACTGAAGTAGTGGAAAGTGGAAAGACTTGTTCAGCACCATCTAGTTAGAGGCAGAAGTAAAATATTTTTGAGTTTTGGACTGCAGCTGTGTTAAAGAACAAGAACCAGTCCCTCTGCTACTTTTTTCAATGTGGCAGAATTTCCTGACCCACAGTGTCAATTGTCCACTCTGCAAATTAAAATTAGGAGCCCTGATTCAAAATTTCTTTCCTCTTACAACAATAAGATGAATGCTGCTGTAAAAACTTGCTTCAGCTCACAAATTAATCGGGCAAGAGTCTCGCTCTGTTAAAGCACCTGTGTGACTTGGCAGGTTAGAACAATGGGCTTAGCCCTTGGGAGGTCAGACCCAGAAAACCAAGCTTTGCCCCAGGCCACTTTGTCAGATCGGGCAAGCTACAAAGCCTTGCTTTAGCCTCTATCTGTGAGATGGAAATCAAAGCACTGTCTTGCTTCAAAAAATTGTTGTGAAGATAAGTCATTTGAGTGCTATAAGGCATGTGGACATTATGTCAATACGGAACATAGAAATAAATGTTTGTGTGTGCACGTGCATTAACACCTGTTCTAGATAATTCTGGAAAAAGTGTTGTAACATTAAAGACTATCCTTCTTAGTTGTCAAGCTGCTCCCTGGGAGCAAACTGCTCCCTGTAATTCTGTAAAGAAACTTGTAGAAATACTCCAAGTGAGAGAGACTGAATGACATCAAGGTCATAAAACTGTTGCAAACCATTGACAATATTTTTAAGCAAAGTGGGGGAATAAGAAGATGGAGATTTGCCCTGCTCATGTGTGTGTATGTGTTTGTGTGTATGAGAGAGAGATGTTGAAGGAGAAAGAATACATTTCTCTATGTCTGTTCTACATATAAGTTAAAAAAATACTTTGAACAAATGACGATAACTTCAAAAACAGCACAGCAGAAATGAGGAAATTCATCCTAATTGTGTTATTCCTTTTGCAGCCTGTAGCCTTCTCTAGAAGAGAATATTTTTCTTATGGCCTTTTTATGATTTTCTTGGTTTATGTTAATATTGGTTTTAATTCATGAAGAAAAAAAAATGAAGATTTTTTAAATTATTACTCCTGCTACCTTTATCAAAAAGGATTTTTACCAAAGGGTTCAATGATAATTTATTTACTGTAAAATTCTTTTGCTTAGGCACATGCAATTTATTATTCATTGGAAATCACCTAACAAAAAAAAAAAAGTCATCAAAATATTACCACTGTATCATACAAATTATGGCACACACAGGTACTCATTGAATTTCCTCTGACTCTGACCTTTACTGTGGTACTTGCTTCTAGAGTAAAAACATTTGAATATAATATTTGATTTGTATGATTGCTTAAAGTAGCAATGAGATGAGAGGATTAAACAGTCTAATGGACTGTATGGTATAAAGGATATCTTCCTTGGTTGTCTGATAAAAATTTCTCAGTATGAACTGTATTAAGCTCATGTAGGAGTCATAAATTTCATGAACCAGCAGCACAGAACCATAGAGAAATGAGTCCATGCGGTCTCATTCCAGCCTCTGATGGCTGAATTGGTCCACACTAGACTGCTAAATAATAAGTGCATGGCACTTTGTAAAAGATGATTTTCCAGTCTTTTTTTGTAAGAGGTGTACAAGTCACTCTGAAAACAATTACAGAAGACAGACTGTTGTACTAGCTGTTCCACGAATAGATCACCAATGTGTTGGCAGAGACTACTGGATTAGTCTGGGGTTTTTTAATTGTCAGTGTTGCCTTGCTATTAATTTCCTCAGTCTAGTGCATATATTAAGATGATGAATAATCCTGGAAGTAAGTCTCTGTATCATAGCATTAGAATAAAAAACTTAGATCACCTTCTTACAGCGAGGAAAGAAAACAGAAGGAAGAACAAAATATTTTTTACATTTAACATAGCTGGTCTTTACTCATTTGCTCTATCAGCTGAAGTCACAGGCTATGTTACGCAGATGAGAAATATTAACATATTGTAATTATGTGAGCACTTCTGATTTTAAAGTTCCCCAGCCTCACCTGACAGCTTTGCCTTGGAGAAATGAAACTGGCTAGATCATCCAAACTGAAACAGGAAAAAAAGGGTTTTAAGACCACCCTTCATCCTTGTTAACGGCTCCTTGATCTAATAATAAAAGCTTTTATGGCTTTTCCTCTGACATTTTGGCCTTTTCCTTTGCTCTCTCTGCCTAATTTTCAATATCTTGCTATTTCATAGTCAAGAAAGAAAGAAATCGTTATATGGGAATTATCTTTAGTGGTCATATTTGTAAACTCATCCTAGTCTCATTTATTTATGACATTTTTGGAAGATCTAGAAATCATTGGATTATACTCTTATTGAACATCATTGTCTTGGAGAGGAATCTAGCAGTTTTTGACATCAGGCAACTACATTCCTGAGTAGTTTGGAAGATTTGTTGCAAAAAAAGTGCGGTTTGAAATGCATTCATACATATTCATATATGCAGGAGAAGGAATAACTCAAGGCTATTAACTTCTATGCTCATTTGTACAGACATTTTGTATGTCCATGTGCCATATTGTACCTTGACCATTTCCATTACTAACAGAAAGTTGTGCTGACTGACTCAGGGCAAGACATGCCCCTTTCGCTGCGCTTTACACCAAATAAATACACTAGTTTCCCAGCTTACTTGGAGCAGAGAGTGCTAGTCTGGCTTGCCAAAGAGTCTAACTGAACTAGGTAACCAGAAACTAATTATTCGTAATTCAGACTGCATAGACTCATTTCTAAATTCCTAGACAATTTTTTTTTTAACACTGAAAACTACAATCGCTACTAACTCACATTTGCTACTAGTACAGGTTTGTATTACCAAGGATAAGGTATATTTTTCTTAAGATTCCTCAAGATATACTAAATCTTCAGTGTAACGAGTAAATGATTTGAAATCAAACACAATCAAATGTCCCAGCAGATTTTCTTTCAGGTCAACATTTGACATGGATATGAAAAAAATGTACAATATCGCTGGTTCCTTTAGATAGACCAGTTACTAAAATACATCCCACTGATCTGTTCACTCATTTCTAGTAGTAGAAAAAAAATTTCTCCATAATTAAAAAGTGCTCTCTAAATGTTAACCTATACATTTAAAAGTCAAGCTTATTTTAGAAACTACTTAGTCGTATGAAGTTCTATACTTCCTTTGAGAATTACTTGTGACATCTGTGTGGGGTTATTTCCCTAGCTCACCAAGGCTGACTTATGTATTCTTCTACTGAAATATTTCCTGCTTATCTATTCGAATATGGATTAGAATATGTATTTCTCAAGTTTTCCTTCAGGTACACTTTCTCCAGGTTTATGCTTTTAGCTCAACCAGATTGTTTTCACTTCCCACGAGTCTTCTACAATGGTTTATCCCCATCTATGCAAGTCTACTGCTTGGCATACTCAGATCTTGACAGAAATTCAAGAAAGAAGAACTTCAGCTCATTCAGCAGGGAGACACGGAAGTTGTTGGCATCATGTGTAGTAGACAAAAATTTGATCCAGACATTTGCAGATCAGCTTCATACCTTCTGATTTTGTGCTTAAATGTAAGTATCTGTCTCAAAAATTTCCAGAAGTTTTCTTAAGCATATCCAACAGAATCACCTTTAAAATACCAAGTAAAATTAAAAAAAAAAAGCAAAAAAAAAGAGAAAACCCACAGGATGCATTTTAAAATAGGATAAACAGAGGTTTCCATACTTAAGCAAGAATAACCTGCCATAGGCAGAAAGAAGATGAGAATGAGATTTCTTTGCAAAGCTGTGAAGGGGCAGGGATTAGTTGACATATTCTGGTTATATACTCTACCTTTTGCATTCTGACTATTGCCCTGCAGTGTTATTTGTCTATTTTGTAGCATTGCAATAGCATCTCAAAATCACTAACTTAGCTCATCTTGTAGCTGAGATTTATTAGTTACTGACTAATACCTCCAGTGGTAAACCACATATTTTGAGCTATGCACTGGTAAACTGAGTCAAAGCATTTTAGTGCTTTCCTAATATTAATTAATTTTACCCATCCTCACCTCTATCAACTTTTGTGATTTATATGGAACTTCCACCTATAGATATCAGATGCAGAGACATTTCTGCCTGAAAAGAGACCTAATATAAAATAAAACACTGGAGTTATATATGCTGACATGGGTACTGGATAGAAGATCTCTACGGAAGAAGGTTTTTTCTTTTCTGTATCATCACAGTGTGTTTTGACCCATGAATAAAACTAAGATAATTGAACTGAGTTAATTTGAACAATTGGAGTTTTCAGAAAAAAAAACAAAAATCTGTCTTCCTTTTCTTTTTCCAGTCAAAGTGCTATGTGACTAGTTTTGTCGTGATATCACAGAAGTTCACATAATAACAAAAAAAGTCATAATTAGAGCTAAAAAGTCCTTTAAGCTTTTGCATCATTCAGAAAGGGAACAAGCCTTATTCTGATGAAATGAGGCTCCTGATGACAGGAATGTAGAGAATACATAGGGGGAAATGTATTTTCTGTAGAAAAGACAGTATTTCTCTGCTTACCATCCTGCACAGACTTCTTTATTCTGCACTGCAAATCCTTAAAATTCCAGTGCAGTAAAATGCAATGCATTTGGTTCCCTGCACAGCACAATGCTGTGAAATTCCTGGAAGAAAATGAACAATCTGTCACGGCTGGCAATGTTTAGTGATCTTTTACCACACCAAGCTGATTTCTTGATTCTTTTGAAGGCTGCTTCCTTTCTCCATTTCTCTGGAGAGTTGTAACGAGAGACCCATCAGAGTGCTCTAGATGTCATAGGTTGCAAAAACAAGCTGTTTGCCAGGTTAAGAACAAAATTTTGGCAAGGCAATTTTTCTTTGATCTATTTTTAATATGAGGCTTGTTGGTGGCAATGCTGTCATGCTTACTTCATGGACATCCATAGCTCTGTGAGGGCTACTATTGTTACTGAAGTGGAGGAAGAAAGTAGTTGCAATACACCAATGGCCACAGACTCTCATTCAGGATCACACATGGGTATGAGTTTCATCTGAACAGGGGGGTTTTCAGTGAGTACAGGCAAGTTATCTTCTCCAGGCTTTACCCCTTTCCATCAGAGATGGGTTTGGCCAAAGGACAGACCTCTCAGGGCAGTCAACAGTAACTCACCTGCCAAATTCTCCTGCATCAGGAATAATGTTTTCAAATACGGTAAACAATTTTTATAAAGTCCGCGAGTGAAAAGCTGTGCTTGGTCACACGGAAGACTTGTGTTATTTTCCCACTGCTAATGTAGGGTAGGTTCCTGAACTCATGGAGGGATAAATTTTGTTGTGTGGTATAAATTTTCAAGTGAAATAATAATCATTTCTCCAGGCTTGTGTTGTGTTTCCTGCAGGTCTAATTGACATTTCTGGAAACAATATTTGAACTAGAGTTTACCAGCAGCTGTGGTGTCATTTCTGGAAGTCCCATTTTTTAAAAGAAGCTTATCAGAAAGAGGAAGTGCACAATAATCAGTGGATACCTTACCTGTACAACTCTGTGTGAAAGCAGAGCTGCTGCAGAGTGAGGGCATCCCCCCTCTACTGGTGTTTAAGGACACTGTAGAGTGCAGCATGGCCAGACACTGAAGAATCCTTCATAATTCAACGAACAGAGAGAAGCCAAAGTGCTTGCCTGAGGCAGGGCTATCCTGCACTTTAGTCACAACAACCCCATGCAACACTACAGGCTTGGGGAAGAACAGCTGGAGAGCTGCCTGGTGGAAAAAGACCTGGGGGTGCTGGCTGGCAGCCAGCTGAACATGAACCAGCAGTGTGCCCAGGTGGCCAAGAAGGCCAAGGGCATCCTGGCTTGTGTCAGGAATAGTGTGGCCAGCAGGAGGAGGGAGGTGATCGTGCCCCTGTACTCGGCACTGGTGAGGCTGCACCTCGAGTACTGTGTTCAGTTTTGGGCCCCTCACTGCAAGAAGGACATTGAGGTGCTGGAGCGTGTCCAAAGAAGGGCAACGCAGCTGGTGAGGGGTCTAGAGAACAAGTCTTAGGAGCAGTGTCTGAGGGAACTGGGGCTGATTAGTCTGGAGAAAAGGAGGCTGAGAGGTGACCTTATTGCTCTCTACAGCTACCTGAAAGGAGGTTGTAGTGAGGGAGGTGTTGGTCTCTTCTCCCAGGTAACTAGTGATTGAATTAGAGGCAATGCCCTCAAGTTGCGTCAGGAGAGGTTTAGATTGGATCTTAGGAAAAATTTCCTGAAAGAGTGGTCAGGCATTGGAACAGGCTGCCTAGGGAGGTGGTGGAGTCACCATGCCTGGAGGTGTTTAAAAAATGTGTAGATGTGGCACTTCAGGACATAATTTAGCAGACATAGTAGTGTTGGGTTGACGGTTGGACCTGATGACTCAGAGGTCTTTTCCAACCTGAATGATTCTATGATTCTATGATTCTATCACAGGTACAGGGAAATGGCTCTGGTAGTGCAATTGTTCCCAAATATCCGGGGTGAAATGCAGGTTTTTTTTCACTTGTGAAATACTATATTTAAAAACAAAGTGGATGGAACTGTTAATTATGTATTTAGTGATTACAAGTAGTATGAATACAATATCACTGATGGCTAATGGGCTCCCTAATGTCTACACTGCTTCTATAACCATTCTACAATGAAAACAGAAGTTCTAATGCATTTAGTCCATTTTATGCTTAACAGGGTGTTGTGAGACACTCGTCTAAAGAGCAGTCAAAGAACTCTGCAAATGTACAGAAGACTTGCATGACAAGCGACAAGAGTGATTAATTCGTGGCACTTTTACGAAGGTAGCAGATAACATGCGTGTCCCATTGTTTAGCAGAATGAATTGTCTCTTGGATTCACTTCTTTGGCTGTTTGTCAGCCAGTCGCACTGCAAATGGCCTGTGCCTTCAAACTTTTTTCCCTTTAAACAGTGCAATCACATTATGCGTTTCTTGCCCATAGCTTTTCCTCCTTAAATCAGTCCTTGGCCCTTGACACTTACAAACTAAAAATAAAACGAGCTCAGTCCCTAGTTAATGTTAATTTATTAAAGATGATCTTTCATGTATAGAATTACCAGGACATTTGGCCTGATTTACTATACTAACATTTCCAGTTTGGCCCTGGGTAGAGAGCTGTGCTAGTAATGCTGCACCCTATGGTGAAATAGTGCCTAATCAGTATTTATGAATAGGGTTTTGGAAGTCACTAAAGAGCAGAGCTTTCACAATGGACTGGGGAAGAGGTTTTACCTTCTTAAAACACAAATATTGCTGATCTTTGGGAATTTATATGGCACATTAGGACTGAAGAGCTTTCATTTTTAAATTGCATTTAAAAATCTGTAATGTAATACTGTCAGTAATTTAAATGGAGTGTACCTGTTTCAGCCATTAAAGTTCTTTATAAAACTTTGTAACCCACTTTGTAATTACTATGCAAATGAACTGCTGCGCTTAACAAATGGCAATACAGTGAATGCAACAGAGAAGAAAAGCCTGAAATTCTAACAAATGTCAAAATACTCCCTTTTTTTTCTTTTTTTTTTCTTGTTTTCATTTTTCAACTCAATGTTGTTTAGGGAAGACTGCATTTTGAGAAGAGGAAGTAATTTTTTGGTATTCATAGGAGGCCTGTGCAGCTAACTCTGTGCAAGAACAGGCTGCTGAAGGAAAAATATCTGGTTTTCCTAGGTCTGGGATCAGTTCTGTTGCATCATGTGGGATCCTGTTACTTTCTGTTCTCTCCAGGTGAAGAACAGATTCCTGCTCCCTTTTGTTTATGCAGCTACCTTATATTTACTTAAAAGTAATAATCCTGTTTTCCTGTCATCTGGTTATCTAAGCAAGTCAATCTTTAAATCTTCACCAAGTTCCGTCTTCTAGATCTCTATACTTACCTTCCTCAGGAATTTCTCCAGTGATTCTGTGCCCAAAATTTGATATACCAGTTGAAGTCTTCCAAATACGTTTCCCAACAGATGAAGAAACAGTAAGAGAATGTTCTTTCCATTACAAGCTATAATCTAGTTTATGTGGTCAACATTTACTATTGTTTTTCTCATGATAACAAAATATTTTTATTTGCTGTGAGATTTGTGGTGCAGGATAAATTTTAGATACTTCTTTGCAAACTTGTTATCTAGAGGCTTGTTCTCCCATCGCTATTTGATTGATTCATGAGTTAGGCATCACTCACAGCTGCCTCTCTGCTTCTCCCAGTTTCTAGTGTCAATGCTAGTGAAGTGAAGTGGAAATCACTTTTAAGATTTCAGTCATGTTCACTGATGGTGCGTATAGTGAATGCACACATGGACAATCATGTGTAAGAAAGGAAGTCACAGATTGCTGCAAAAAAGTCTCTTGTTAGAACTTAATCATGCTATGCAGCAGTTTAGGAAGGCTCTAAAACAAGCCATGCCTTCTAATATTGTTTATGAAAACAAATGTACACCCGTATTTTTCACAATACTGAAATACAGTTTATCTTACTCTAGCAAAATATTGTTTTGCTTAATGCTATTTGCACTGTAACATAACGATCTTCTGTAAAAATACTTTTTTGAAATACAATTTCTTCCCAGGTTTAATAAATAAGGATAAATTCCTGTGTGTTTGATATCATTTCGAATTTCAAAGGACAGACAGTAGCAGCCTTGGCATTGCTTTTGCTGTCATCTGGGTAGATTGACTGTATAATGAGTCCTTCGTTGTCCTTAACCAAAACTTTGTTGGACAGGTTCATTTACAATGCTCAAGCAGAATGACCTTCCAATCTGGCTTAGAGGCTCCTAGATTGCTGTAAATGTAACCTGACATTTCCTTATGGGTGAAATATTAGATTATAGCAAGGAATACAATAACACAATTTTATTTCAGAGTCTAAGTGAAAGTGATGGTCAAACAGATTAAGATGTAAAATTCCTTTGTAAAATTAAATTATTTATGATCTGATGCATACCCTTTGTTTTATCTGTCATATAATACAATTACTTTATACAGTATAGTAGCTGTATTCGTTGGTGCTGCTGAGGAAACAAAAATGTTTTCATTGCCAAAGGAGGGGTCAAGAACTTTGGAGGGCAGTTATTCTACTTCTAAAATAAGAACACTTGCAACTTTTGCTGTTTTTCATAATGGTGTTTGGATATTAAACTGATTTCATTTTCACCTGTAGTACTAGTCAGAACCATCAACTTAGAATCATAGAATCTTAGAATGCTTTGGGTTGGAAGGGACATTTAGAGGTCATCTAGCCCAACCCCCTTGCAGTGAGCAGGGACATCTTCAACTAGATCAGGTTGCTCAGAGCCCCATCCAACTTGGTCTTTAATGTTTCCAGGCATGGGGTCTTCACTACCTCTCTGGGCAATCTGTTCCAGTGTTTCACCACCCCTGTGGTAAAAAATTTCTTCCTTATATTCAGTTTAAATCTACCCTCCTTAGTTTTAAGCCATTACTCCTCATCCTATCACAACAGGCCCTGCTAAAAAGGTTTTCCCTACCATTCCTATAGGCCCCCTTCAGATACTGGAAGGCTGAAGGTCTCCCCGCAGCCTTCTCTTCTGTAGGCTAAACAATCCCAACTCTGCCAGCCTTTCCTCATAGGTGAGGTCCTCCAGCCCTCAGATCATATTTGTGTCCCCCCTCTGGACCCGCTCCAACAGCTCCAAGTCCTTTTTGTGCTGGGAGCTCCAGGGCTGGATGCAGTACTCCAGGTGACATCTCACCAGAGCAGAGTAAAGGGGCAGAATCACCTCTCTGGACCTGCTGGCCACACTTCTCTTGATGCAGCCCGGGATATGATTCACCTTCTGGGCTTCTAGCGAACATTGGTGGCTCACGTCCAGCTTTTCATCCAGCAGCACCCCCAAGCACTTCTTGGCAGAGCTGCTCTCAATACCCTCATCTCCCAGCCTGCATTGATAGTGGGGGTTGCCCCAACACACATGCAGGACCTTGCACTTCACCTTGTTGAACTTCAATGAGGTTCACACAGGCCCACTTCTCAAGCTTGTCCAGGTCCCTCTGGATGGCATCGTGTCCTTCTGGCATGTCAGCTGCACCATTCGTCTTGGTGTCATCTGCAGACTTGCTGAGGGTGCACTGGATCTTGTTGTCCAAGTCATTCATGAAAATATTAAACAGCACCGGTCCCAGTATGGAGCCCTGAGGGACACCTCTTGTCATGAATGTCCATTTGGACACTGAGCCATTGACCACTACGCTCTGTCTGCAACCTTCCAACCAATTCCTCATCCACCAAACAGTCCATCCATCAAATCCATATTTCTTCAGTTTAGAAAGAAGGATATTGTGAGGGACTGTGTCAAAGGCTTTACAGAAGTCCAGATAGATCACATCCATAACTCTTACCTCACCCATTGAGGCAGTCATGCCATCATAGAAAGCGACGAGGTTGGTCAGGCAGGACTTACCCTTGGTGATGCCATGCTGGCTGTCTTGAATCAGATGATTGGCATGAATCTTATGAGGTCCCACAGACTTATGCATGTTCAGGTTCCTCAGGTGGTGACGAATTTGATCTTCCCTTACATCAGGAGAGGCTTTGCACCTCCATTTCCCATCTTGCAGTCCATCAACTGGGGAGGGGAAAGGAGAGAGGTTGCCAGTGACGACAAAGGCAGAAATGTTATTGAGTACCTCAGCCTTGTCCTCATCTATTGATACGAGGTTGCCATTCTTGTTCATCAGGCGGGTACACTTTCTTTGACCTTCCTTTTCTGGCTAACATACCTGTAGAGCCCCTTCTTGTTATTCCTAGCATGCCTTGCCAAGTTCAGCTCCAGCCACTCCTTGGCCTTCCTGACAAAATCCCTACACAACCAGGCAGCGCCCCTATGCTCTTCTCAGGATACCTGTTCCTGCTTCCGTTGCGTGTGCAGTTCCCTCTTTGTCTTTAGCTTGACCAGCAGGTCTTGACTCAACCATGCGAGATTCTTCCCTTCCTTGCCTGAGTTCTTAAGCCTAGGAACTGAGAGTTGCTGTGCTCTCTGGAAAGCGTCCTAAACGATCTGCCAGCTCTGTTCAGCCCCCCCGTCCCTGAGGACCGTTTTCCAGGGGGTCCTACTGTCTAACTCCTTGAAGGCCTGGGAGGTGGATTTCCCAAAATTTAGGGTCCTGACTATACTCCTCGCCTTTCCTATATCCCTCAGGACTGTGAACTCCACCAATGCATGATCATTGCAGCCCAAGCTGCCTCCAGTCTTGACATCACCGATGAGCTCACTTGCATTGGTGAGTATCAGGTCCAGTATTGCATCCCCTCAAGTAGGGGTGTCAATTACCTGGCTGAAGAAGTTATCCTCAATGCATTCTAAGAATCTCCTGGATTGCCTACAGCTCGCCATTCTACTTTTCCAGCAGATGTCAGGGTGGTTGAAGTCCTCCAGTAGGACGAGAGCCTGTGAGTGTGAAGCCTCCTGGAGCTGGAGGAAGAAGGCTTCATCAGTAGGCTCCCCTTGATCAGGTGGCCTGCAGTAGACACCAACAACAAGGTTCCCTTTGTTGCCTCAGTCTCTGACTCTCACTCATAAACTTTCAGCCTGCTCGTGACTATTCTTCTGGGACAGCTCTTCACACTGTATAGATTTCTTAATGTAGACTGCAATGCCTCCAACTCTCTTTGCCCACCTGTCCCTTCTGAACAGCCTGTAGCCATCAATAGCCACACTCCAGTCATTGGATTATCCCACCAAGTTTCAGTACAGGCAATCAGGTTGTAGCTTTCTAGCAGCACAGTGGTTTCCAATTCCTCCTGTTTGTTTCCCATGCTGCAGGCACTCATGTAGAGGCATTTCCTCTGGGCTGTTGGCCATGTCACTTTCATGGAGGAACACCCCTTGTTTCCCTTGGGGTGTTTCACAGAAACTTCCTTGTTGGCACCTACTACCTCAGGAGCTCCCACCTCATCCCTGCAAGACTTTTTGCAGTCTTTTGACATCAATTTTTTAAACGACTAGATGTTTTTCACACTTTCTACAGTTTATCAGCAGCTTTACCTCAGTCTCTAACTGTTTGCCATTTTGTACCCACAATCAGCTGGATTTCCCAGAGACACTAGGTGCAATTATTTAGAAGTCCAGGCATTTCATAAGTAACTCTCATTCAATGATTAAATACCTAAATGTTGTCAAGTCAGTGAAACTGCAGGATCAAATTCAGAAGCAGTAGCTAAAATTGGGTCCAAGATCTTTGATACACTTTTAAAATTCTTTGCTTTTGTTGCGTAACTCTTAGAGGAGTCTTACCATATTAAAATTTATAGGCATTTCCTTCAGTTGTTCAATTCTCCTGTGAAGTAGTACTGGTCAGACCACATACTTGAAAGACATGGTGAGCTTATAACAATTAATTCACCAAAATGAATTATATTTTCAATGGAAACTTTAAATTTCTACCTTGTTATATAGAGCTGTTTCTTTGTTCTGCTTTTTCTTTGTGATGTTTGAACTTCCACAAAGCCTCTTCATAAGAAAGCAGAAGCAAAAACAAGCCGATCAACTGCAAATACTATGAATTTCCAGAAACTCACTGTTTATTCTGCCAATTCAATACCAACACAGAGAGAAGTCTGAAGACCCCATCGTGCTTGACGGCTGTGCTGTGTTCGTTCAAAGAAAGTAATGCACACATGCAAATGACAAAAAAGAAAAGAACAAGAAACATCAAATCTTGGCGATGTTGTGAAATGAGCCACTAAAAACAAGACACCTTTTGTCAGACCAGCAGTGCTTAGTGATTAAGTCCACTACTCAAAAAGCATTTCTGCAACCATAAGCTCAACCAACAAAAGGAAAAAGAAGAAGTTTCTGTCCTTTTCATCCTGGAATATTTTGACCTTAAGATTACTTGGCTTCATGGAGCACCTCCCATGTTGTAATTTTGGCCCTGAGATTGCCTTTTCTCTGTGCTGTTTTAATGAAATGGGCAAATAACTTCCAGTATCAAACACTGAAATAAAATTCTGCCCAACATAATAATCCGTTTAATCTCACATAAGCACATAAAATTTTGTATTTTTATCTAAACTGTTACCTCTGCATTTGATTTAACACTTCTGTCAAGACCTTGTACATCACTCTGCATATATTATCTATCTTTATTTATGTAATGATTTTCCAAAGAGACATTTTGGTTTCTAGTGGTACCACAAGTTTCATGCCATTCTAACCTGTTGTCAGTCTACATTTTTCCATCAGTCTTTACGTCTGACAAATCCATAAATTTCTTAAGACTGTGTTTAATAAAATGTCAAGGGTGGCAGATTTTCTTAGCAGGGATTCAGAATTTCAAAATCCGTTAAAAGATGCTACCATCTGTATCATGAACAACTGTAAGTTTCTCTCACTCCCCAGTTCATAGTGTTGTACAGTGAGACTGCATATTCTTGCACAGCACCACACACTGAGTCACAAAAGTTCTGCATTTTATTGGAGTTGCTCAGCAAAGCTTGCCATAACATATCAGAGATTCCCAAGGCCAGCTGTCAAGTATACTGTTACAAGCAAAATACTCAAGGACCACTTGAGAATGGGGAAATGGTATTATTTATCAGCATGACTCAAAAAATTAGATATTTTTGATGAGGTCCTTAGTCTACCTGAACAAGTTAATACTGTTGTAGGTTACCTGCGTACATAAAAAGTTAGTGAGGCCACAGAACACTAGGCATTTTTGTCTTCTTTTATTCTAGTTGTAAAACACTGCCTGTAATGGGCCTTCATTGTCACATTGCTCGGAAAACTGAAGGCAACAGCAAATAATATGTATCCTTCAGTTCTTGCTCCATAAAAAAATAACCATGTACAGAAATAGTGCTGAAGCTCCTAGGAGCAGAGTGACATTGCTATTCCTTGGTCAATAAGTTCTGCGTCTCAGGGAATGTCTTTCACAGAGCTGTCTGTCATCTTGGATTCAGACTTGAAATTCCTTCTGTTGGTATCAGACCTCATTTTCTGTGTAGCACTAACCTGACCTCAGCACAAGTATGATTTTGCGAAGTGCTTTAGGGATATCATTAAGTACACAAAAATACTTCATTTGCTTAGAGAAACTTTTCATAAGTAAATATGCATCATTTGCCCCTCAAGCAAAAGCATTTAACCACCTGTACACATGGAAGGTTTCTTAACTACTTTACAATATCCCAAAACAGAGGCTTTTTTTTTTACAGCAAGTCAGGTCAAAGGTATAAAAACCCATTTTCCTGGTGCCTTTAAGAACTTAAAAAAAAACCAACACACACGCAAAAAAAGTTCCCAAAACCCAGAAACTAGTCCAATATGTTCTTCCCACAGCAGAAAATTGGCCACATGGAAAAGAAAGGGGAAAAAATCTATGACTTCCATTTCAACATTTTCAAATGACTAGGATATCTCAGCCACTTTTATCACATCTTAATTACATTTTTAAAGAGAATCTGAATTAGTGGAAGGCAACTTAATTAAAACTGATTTTTTTATAGTGAACAAGAAAGCAAGAAGTGCATATCCTGTAGCACATCTATCACATTACTCTGTCTCCATTTCAATTACATATTCAAAGACAGTACAAGGCCAGCAAATTAATAAGGCACTGGAATGTTTAAGGACTGCTGGTAGAATGTAGAGTCACTCTAGATTAGTGTTGTTTCTCCTTCTACCACTTTTCATTCATCTTGCAGGAAACTGTAGATGTTTTCTACTTATATCAGTCATCTTTTTCATACAGATCTCTGGTTTCTTTATCACAATGGATAACCTGCTTTGGGAGGATAATTACTATCGAAATGAGAGAAAAATATTCTACCAAAGCAGGTTCATCTTCAGCAGATACATATATATATATAGTTATATATATACATATATATATAGAGAGAGAGAGAGAGAGAGTTTTTGGAAGTACATACATTATCCATTTTGAAGATTGTTGCTCCTGTTGGAGAGACAGATGGACATCCTGTGAATCAAATCCTCAGCCACTGCACTTTTAAAAATTAAATCCAGCATTGATTTTAGCTCACTCTGCAAAAAAAGCCCAACAGCACGTAAACATTCATGACATACTTCAACTGTTGTTACACCGCCTCTGCTATAAGTGATGATTTGCAAAAGCTATCCAGAGCACTAATCACTGTCACTGTCCCCACTCATCAAGTACCAGCAGGGCAAGAGGTCCCATCACAATCCTTAAGCAGCCCAGGCTGCAGCATCAGAGGCATGATGCCCAAGCTATGCTAAGCCACTGCTAGGTAAGAGTAAAAAAGCAGTACCTGCCCCTGTGCTTAGCTTGGGATAAAAGGGTGCACAGAAGCAATTATTACAGAGCAGTGGACAGGCTGTAAAAAAACAGCTGTTGAAGAAATGTGTTTGTTTTCTCACAGCCACAACAAAAATGAAAACCTGGAGAGTCTGGCATTTCCATGTGTGATTTATCCACATATGTAGGTGGAAATATTTGTAATAGGACTGTGTTGTCTGATACTGGTTGGAGTTCTACTGCAAGGATTCAGTGTTTTAGCAGAAATTTATTTAGTGTTGTGGAAGATTGTGTATGGAGAATTTTGGTTTATATTTTCAGTTTTAAAAACATTTTTAAAAACTTAATGTTGAAACTGTTAGCAGAAACCTCTCCATTCTCTCAAAAATCTTGCATTTGAATGATATAATACATAAAGCTTCAAAGATTTTTATCTATGACTGTAATCAGTGTAAGTAATAACATTATACACAATTTTCCATTCTAACTGAAATTAGCACAAAAGAGAAAAATGGTTTTAGTATTAAAAGCATGGGTCAGCTCCCTGTTTTAGTGTAGACTGTCATTTGTAAAGGCTAAATAGTCATTAGCACAGTGACAGAATAATAATTAAATTACATTGCCTTTTTACACTGTGACAAAAAAAGCCATAGCATCATTTTTGCTTCCTCTCTTTCCATTAGTAAAGGTCATTTTCAGCTTATTTTCTTGATTTTCTATTTGCATTATGTCAGCAAACTCATAGACATAAAACAAAGCTAGGACAGTTAATTAACATTTGCTGGTTGAAGAAACAATAAAATGCATTGTGAATAGTCATTTCTGCATACATTCTGGGTATGGGACTCTCACTAAGCTAATCAGAATTCCTGTTAAGAAATGTGAAATTATATTTTAATAAGTACAGTGGTAAACATAATACATTTACAATTTAAATGAAATTATTTTGATCTAATTTGTTTTGAAAAAGGGAGTTACAAAGAGTAAAGAATCTGTCCTACAAATGCAGCCTAATAACATGTAAAAGGTAAATATTTTACATTACTTATGGTAGTTCAACTCATAATGTCAAGAGAAGAAATGAACAGAAGCAGTAAGGTAGTAAAAATACCTGAACAAAAAATTTCATATATGTTAATAAGCACAGAAAAAAGGAATAAAAACAGTCACACTTGCATCATTTCTGTGTCAGAAATGCACATGAAGTTTAGAAAATGATGTTGTTAAAGGATAATCCAAAAGTCCAAGGTATTATTCTTATTTTATATGAACTACTGTGTAAAAAAAAAGAAATCTATAATCTTCTTATATTTTTTGCAGTCAACTGCTTTCAAAACTCTTCTTCAAAGTCTTGACCAAAATTACTAGAAAACTATAGAAAATTTTAAAGAATATAATTCCTACTTAGAAACTATTAAGAAGAGTCCAAGTTTTAGTCTGTTGGAAGATAACTGAAATTTAACACTCTTGGAAACTTATTATAGCATGTGTTGTGGCAGTAAAGGCTTTTGTCTAGTCTCAGGCATTCATTCTTCAGCTCTGATTTGGTGCCTGTACTAAAGTGCAAATGATAAGGATTAAAGAACTAGGCTAACATGCTCCTTAATCTCCTTACCTACACTGACATCTGCATTTGTATTTTTACTAGCTCCTTTTTTTCAAACTATGGAAACTATGGGAAGTTACCGTTGCTGTGATACACAGAGATTGAAAGTCCCTCTTCAGAAATGAACACCAAGTCACTGAATCATTGCACATGGGTAGCATGTTGTCACTTCCAGTTTCCTTCCAGGAAGAGCTGGACAGAAACTTTCTTGCAAAACAGTGAAAGAATATCCTGTAAGTATTCTGCTAAATGCCTATGAAACCCTAAGTATTTGGTGCTCCTTTCTTCTGATACATGTAGTATTCCCATCCAAAGCAAACTATCTCCACATGACTGAAACTAGTTGCAAGTGACTGACAGTGGGAAGAACAGCCCAGAACTGTGTCCAGTTCTGGGCTCCACAGTTGAAGAAAGATGAGGAGCTACTGGAGAGAGTCCAGCGGAGGGCTACAAGGATGATGAGGGGAGTGGAGCATCTCTCCTACGAGGAGAGGTTGAGGGAGCTGGGCTTGTTTAGTCTGAATAAGAGAAGGCTGAGAAGGGACCTAATAAATGCTTATAAATATCTGAAGGGTGGGTGTCAGGAGGATGGGACCAGACTCTTTTCAGTGGTGCCCAGTGACAGGACAAGGGGCAGCAGGCACAAACTGAAGCATAGGAAGATCCATCTGAACATGAGGAAGAACTTCTTGCCTCTGAGGGTGATGGAGCACTGGAACAGGCTGCCCAGGGATGCTGTGGATTCTCCTTCTCTGGAGATATTCAAGACCCACCTGGACACGGTCCTGTACAGTAGTAGGTGACCCTGCTTCAGCAGGAGCGTTGGACTAGATGACCCACAGAGGTCCCTTCCAACCCTGAACATTCTGTGATTCTTTGATTCTATGTGAATGTTGTAAGGAGGGAAAGCAGGATGTCAAGTCAAGCTGAACTATTCTGTAATAGATTTGTAAATGAAAAGTAACTATTCTTGAGTTGAAATAGTCAGAGTAACAGGTACAGCAAATACATTTTTAAAAATCTGCCTTATTCCCCCCTCCAAAAGAACTGGTTTTTTAAATCTGCTATATAGCAACCATAAGAGGAAAGTCATTTTCTTCTTCTGATTTGAGCAACATATGTAATAAATAGAAATAATGTTAAGGGGAGAAAACTATGATTTCCTTACACTCTGGCTAAGACTGCGAGGAAAACAAACTGCATATAGACAAAACCTTTCCCAAAAATGAGTACCAGAAAAATCAGGAAATGTAAACCACAGTTACATATGAGCTGATGTGAAATTTGCCAGAAGATCTGCACGCCCATCTCCACTATCCGACCACTTTCCACTCCACACTGCCAAGCCCGGTGCTTTCCCAGTTCTGGCACACCATTCTTGCCAGTTCTTCCTCCAGAAGCCTTTTGCTCCTGCTCACAGCCCTGCCTTTCTGTTTGACAGCCATTGCTGGCTGTAATGCAGCGTACACAACAGTGGCAGCATTTTAGTCATTTTTCACGCTGCTGTAGTATTTTGGATCATTAATACAAGTCTCTGTGGACACACTGTTTAGAATAAGTGCTTCGGCAACATATTTACAAGATGCTGACATTTTGTTCAGCTAAAAGTGTTTCCTCTGCTCTCTCTCCTGCCTCAAAGGAACTATCACTCACACAAGAGTTCATCTTTTGCATACAAATTATTGACAAGATGTAGTGGCATTAGCCAGACCATTTGCCAAGTAATTATATATGTTACCTCAGAAAACATGGGGAAAAAAAAAGTGCGAGTTTCCAGATGGTACAAACTTTTTCTTTAGTCATTAAAAATTAAAGGCAAATTAGGAATATGTGTGCAAGTGAAGTTAGTATATTAGTTTAAATGACTAGGCAGCTGTAATTTGGCCAGGATAAACTGAAAGGCTCATCTTGTATTTTTTCCAACAGAGATGAGAGCCACTAGCACCAAAACCTCTTTCCCAAAAGAGGTGTTCTGTATAAGTCTCCTGTAGCAAAGACATTCAGAAAAATCTGCAACTGGAGAACAGAAAGTCCGGAGCAATTTTTCTTTCTTTCTGAAAGCCAAGCCTCTGCTGTGGGTTTCAAATCAGGCACTTTGTAAGCTGCAGAGATACTCAGAATGATTTGTCACCCTAGAAACCTTGACCAGGGAAAGAAATATTTGTGGATGATTCTAGTATTGTTTGCCGTGGTTGTCTTTATCTCTGACTTCTCCGAGAAGCTGACACATGAGCCTTTACAAAAGGACTGCAACAGACCACAGCAGGGTATATTTTGCCATGTTCTTAGCTGTATTCTTACCCTAATGGATGAACCTCAAATGACTGGGTAATTGCGTTGAAATAAGTCTCCATCTGTCTAGTGATCTTATTTTCAGAGGGGCTCAGCTTCCACATCAGCTCTTAAATGAAGTAGCCAGACTTTCAAAAGCACTCAATTATTCTTCTTCTCTGTGCATCCACAGGCACCACTGTGCTGGAACAGCCATGGTGCTGGAGCTGGATTTGGTTCCTGCAATGTAATGACAGGAAGAACCTGGAAGCAGACCCAGGGCCACCCCGCTGGTGACATGGTAAAGGAATTCTTGAGCACATCCTTCTTGTCAGGAGACACCTCAAAGTGTGCACAGAGCAGCTTGTTCTCACACAGCATGACTGCATGGTGGTCTCCTGCACATCTGTCCAGGAGCTGTCCTGTGGCCAATGAAAGGCAGAAACACATGTATAAAGGTTTCCCTGGGAAGATGAAGACTGTGTGCCACATGAGTGGGCAGATAAAGCAGGCAGGCTGCCCTAAGGCTGAGCTCCTTAAAGACAACATGGCCTTGAACTGCCAGGTGTCATGAGCACACTGAGCTTCCTGCACTCCATGAAGAGGCAAGTGTAAATATAGGCAACTCTTGTGTGGTACCAAGGGACTTCGTCTTTTCCCTGTTGAGCAAAGGCAGTCTCCTGCTCTGCATGAAATATTCTGTGTGTTTCATTTTCTAATCTCTAAATCTGTCATCACTGCAGCCCCTGACACTAGGCATCAGCATGTTCAGCAGCAGTTATGAAAAGCATATTATTGCTTTTTTTTGTTTATTGCTGTTTAAAACTGCATAGTACATGAAAGGTGTTTCCAAATCCCCCTGTTGCAGCATTTGCATCTGCAGACAGTGCAGGGAGAGTATTTATTGTGAAATTCCTGTCAGAAAGCACAACCCGCTACAGTGACAGGGATTTTTTCAGTGAGTTTGCCAGGTTTTATACTTGGGACTCCTTTCAAAAGCCCTGCTTGTGCAGATTTAAAAGCTCCTTGGATTTAGTTATTGTAAATACATAAGTCAATATCACCAAAATCTCTACTGCATATTTCTTTACAAAGTACTGCATGTTCTTGTTATGCACTGAGAAGCAGCTTGCTCAATGGCTGAGATTACCGAGTCAGAACTGAGAAATCTAGGTTTTATCCTAGCTCTGCCATGATTTACTGTGTGATTCTTGGACAATCCCTTCATCTTCACAAACTTCTCTTGCCTTCCTTTTTTGTGTTCTAGTTGTTTAGAACACAGTATCTCCCATGACAAACACCTTCTCCCTGTTGTGTGCAGCTCTTAGCACAAGGAGATTTGAAGTACAACATCTAAATTCAGATTGCTTAAACTGTACTGATGCTGCAGTAAACAAGAAGCATGAACATAAATATTTCCTTTTGACAAGAAACACACGCAGCATTTCTCGTTTATTCCATTAATGCTAACTATTGCTGAGTACAGTCAGGAATGCAAGGAGAATATGCTTTACTTTTGCACTTGATGCAAAGCAGTTCTTTGGTTTGAAGACATCTCTTTTTATATTCCAGATGTGATTCCCCAGAACAGGTCACAAATAACTCTCATTTGTCCCAGGACCAAAAGAGACATTCCAAAACCTGGGCAAACAAGATCAGCCTTTTTCTACTGTAAGTATTTTTTTCAAGTTCATTGTAATAGTTTGGGTTTAGGGTGGTTTTTTCTCACAGTTTATGCTGGAAAAGCGTTCTAGAACATCCTTCCTCAAGTAATTTGCTTCTAACATATGCTTGTTAATGGAAATTTGGCCCTTTTTTTAAAAGAGAAATGTTCCAAGCCAAAAATAAAAACCTGTCATTTCACCCTGCAGGTGAACAGTATTTTACTCTTGACTTCCCAAATACTGACAGAATCGGGAAAATAACTTTGAGAAAACTGCTCTAGTCTAACTTCAAAAAGGAGGAGATGTGGTGTAGTGTTGACCCACAACCCTATCGTGAGTAGTGATTCCTTTCTACTCAGAGCAGGTGTGGCACCATCACCCAGTGGAAGATAAATCAGCTTGTGCTGACCTGTAGTTTGGCCAACTCAGTTGTATCTGCAGTACAACCCAGACACAGCAGCATAGGTATAACCTTGTTTATAACACTTCAGTGTTGCCATTGGGTGTTTCACTTCTGCTTCAAATACAACATTTTGCAAATTCAATAAGTTATTCATACTTTGTCTATTGTAGAAAACTGAACTACTTTAATGATACTGGTTCTTTAAGAAAGGGATTATTGTCTTAGTGTGGACACTTTATACCACTACAGAGGTTCTTTACCTGCTATAGCTACTCCTGTACAGGCAGGACAATAAACTTTACAGATATAAATCACTTTTAAATGGTTATAAATTCCCCTGTTCACAGCATTCAAGCTGTGGCAACATTGTGGTTTTAAAAAACAATTTCATATTTTTTTAAATCTGTAAAAAAGAGACCTGATTTACTGATTTGAGCTCAATGAAAAAAAAGTGAAAAACCACCTGTCACCCTTGCCTGACATTTTGAAAGTGCAGTCACTGTAAGGATTTGGATTATTTTTATTCAATGTACTATTTAAAAGCTTCCAGATAAACCGCTATAAAATTTCTCCCATATACAGAGGTTTACCTCCCGTGCTAAGAAGTCCATTCCTCTTTTACCCAATTAGCTACAACTATTCCCAACTCTCCTAGAAGAATAAGAGGAAAAATAGGACAGTATGAGCCTCCTTCCCCAAATTTTTGTCTGAGAAACATCACAAAAGAGAATACTGTATGAAAGTTAGCTTGTTCTCTCAGTATTTTCGGCTAATGGGTGGCTTAATGTTGAGTAAATTCAAGGAAGAATGCTTTAATTCAGGAACACGTATTCCCAAACACTAAACACTTGGTCGTTTTCACTCTTTGGCCTTTGTGTCTGGGAAAGTGCATTGCAAATTCACATATGCAGGCATTTGAGTAAATCCCAGTTAGGTCAGATTAAATCTAGCAGGCAGATTTGAAAATTGAACAGGGATACCAACTCTGATCCTCCTTAGTCCTGTAGTTTAGAACTTCTCCAGCAACTTCTCCATCTTCCACACTGTCCTGTGCCCTTCAGGACTGGCATGACTAAGGCATGCTGGAAAAAGGCTGGGTGTTAATGCCACCTGATTAGCATATGGTAAAACTCACCTTGACAGGTATAATAAGGCTACACAAAAGCCTAAAGAAGCTGAGGGACTCAGCACAGTCCCTAGCAATCCTCAGGTTCATGCTGCTTCTGTTTTCCCAAGAGGCTGACCCTAGATGTCTCAGATCAACAGGACTGAGCTGGCCCTGGTGGCCCCTGCACATCTGTGTCCTCTGCAGGGCTTGTCCGTGCTGTTCCATCTCTCACATCAGCTCTGCAGCACGCCTCATTAGTGATGGTGGATAAACTGCCATAGTCAGTAGTTTGTAAGGGTGATGCTGTCCCTACACGCCTTCACCCCTGGTGCAGCTGTTGCACACCTGGGAGGTGTGTGAACAGTGTCAGGCAGGCTTCGCATGCCTTTGCGGGGAACGCTGCCCCTGGCTTGCACCACCTCTTCCTCCCCTGCTTTTGTGCCTGTGTTGGCCTCACCTAAACCTTTGCTCAAGTGCTAATGTTTGTATAACGTGCTGCCTCTCCTGCTGATCTGTGATGAAAATGCAGGTTGCTACACTTCATCTCAGGCAAGGCACTGGCTGAGTCATTGCTCCCAATACACTGATGCTGGTGTTTACCCCTGACAAAGGCATTTGTGTCATTATCCTCATACAAGGTTATAAAATGCAAAAATAACTACAGTCTTGTTACTTACAGGTTCTGCAGTTTAAAAAGAAAGGTGTTAAGAAATATCAGAGCTTTTAGCTTACAGAAACCAGTGTCTAGCAGAGCACACTATTACACCCTTATTCAGGAGGGTGTTGACATGGTTAAGAAGTCCTGTGTGCATGCAGAGCTGTTCATTGGATGCTGAAGCAACAAACAAGGGTCAGATCTTTAGGCAGATATGATTTTCTTCAGATTCCAGGAAGAAAATTTGCATGCCTCTGAAGATTTTAATTTCCTTTCTCTCCCAAACTTTTTCATGCTGATTTATGCTATTAAAAAATGCAAACTTAGAGATGCATAAAAGTCAGTTTTGATATTTCATTCCTTTCTTGAACCTTCATTTGCAGAGTGTGATGAGTATCCACCTGATAGGGAATATAAATATGAGGCTTGTATTTCTGCCTAATCAATGCTTGTTGAGGCAAATCACATCTCTCAGCACATGATGAAAGTGTCATGTTGACAATCCATTCCCAGGAAAATTCTGATCAGTTTCTCCCACAGCAGTTTTGCTAGAATGGCGACTGGAATAAAAGTGGAGAAAAATATAGGCTGCAGCTGATAGTTGTAAATCTGTTGTTAATGTCACTGGGACCGATGTCTCAGGCAGTGATTCCAGGTCATTTATTCCCCTTGAAGTCCTGGAATATTAAATGATTTCATAAGAATCTTTCTGAAGAAAGTATATGATCTATTTCCCTGTTAATATAAAAAATAACTCAAAATAGAAGCCATCTCTATCAAAAATCTAATAGGCAAATGAAAAAAAAATCCTTTCTTCCAATCTCACAGCTTTCAAGTCTTATTTTTGAGGTTCTGAATGCTTGTGATGACACACAAGAAGAAGTCAGAAGTGGGACTTTCAGTATGGGTTTCTTGCATGTAGGTAGTGCAGACAGTGATCACTTTTCCTCTATTCCTTGTCCATTCTGGGCAGATGGAGCAGCAGGAACATCTCCCCACTGCCTAGATCCAACTGTGCTTGCTCAGGCTTGGAGAAATATCAGATGGAGGTTGCTCTGAGAGTTGCAGTCAATGTATACCAGGGCAGGGCTGCCACCCAGAGGGACCAGGGCAGGGGGAAAGGGGAGACAACAGCCCTCGTGAATCTGGGGCAGAAGCACTGTGCAGCCTTGCTCCGATCAGGCAGAGCTCCAGCAGCAATGCTGGCAGGGCCAGAGGCAGCAGGTCCTGTGATTTCAATAGGATTAGTATTGTGCCTCAATAAACAAGGAAACTCCTCACTAGGGGTGCAAAGCCAAGAACATTTCTGGAGGTCTGATTTTCCCCTAAAAATATTTAATGTAACTGAAACAAAAAAGCTTTTGAAAAGGTAAGGTGGAAAATAGGAAGCTTGTGATGCATGTCTTCACCTCATTAAGCTTTCCTTTCTGGAAAATATTTACTACAGTGTATTACAGCTAAATTAAATACGGTGAATGGATCTCTCCTAAGGGGATAAACTAAATTAAACCAGGAAGAAACCAAATCTAATTGTATTGCATTTTGTATAATCAAGCAGCAGGAATTCCTTATTCTGACTCAGTTCTTTACCCTTGGTAAGACTTGCACTTCGTCAATTAGAATAATATTTCTTGCATTTCATACCAAAAAGGTGGTTGAGAAAAATAATATAAGACAAACTATCTTTCAAATCTTCCTGCATTTTATATATGAAGGTCATATAGTAAGTTCACAAAAAGTCTGAAGTTACTGCTGGCAAATTATACTATACTTTATATACATTCTGCAAGTCCTTATTTAAATTATAGGGAAAAAAAATGTGATCTATTTAACAAGATTACATTTTAGCTCTAAAAAATCCATTAAGTTATAAAATACTAGTTCCCTTACATGAGGCAGATATAAAACACTAGAGTGATTATAGTGTATATACACTCCAGAAATAGACATAAATAAAAGAGGACAGAGAAAAAAGAAAAGCTATATTTAACATCACATGGGAAAAGTAAGTTCTATAACAAGAAGGGTTACTCTTAAAAGAAATGGATTTAAAAAAAAAGATATAAACGTGTCATTCACAGATTAAAAGGCACATATCAGATATAGCATTAAGTATCCAAATGTCTTTGACGTTTTTTGACCATTGTGTTTTGCGGAGGGTCACTGGAACAACATGAGAGGGTTTGCACATTGGTCTGAAGTACCCAGAGCCTGTCTCACCCTAACTTTTCCAGCCTGAAATGGCTCCTGGGCTGGACAACACTACACCTCTATGGTTGGAGTATACACACCAGCGTATTTGTGTTCTGTCTTGACACACATTTCCAAGATGCTCTGTTGGAGCTACTCAGTAAAGGACGAGTTATTTTTTTGTGGCATTTTAAGCAGCAGGGGTGCAGAACTCTGAACAGTAGCCAGTATTAAAAAGTAATTAAATATAGCAACAGTCAAGTACTCCTTGTAAGCATATTGACAGATGACATCACTTCACAAATGTCTATCTTCGGTGTACTTATTGACTTCTCCAAATACTGAAAAACCTCCATATGAATGAATCTGAACTTACTTAATTGTGAGATTGAAAGAATATGAAGCTTCCCATGAAAATACCCAACTAGATCGGATTTGCCCTACTCTTGGGAATGCACAGTGCATGAAGTGAGTCTAAGAGTGACTGGTGAAAAACCAGGCAAACAGGTAATACCCATAAATATCAAATTGCACACACACCACTAAAGCTCGTAAGTGTGGAATAGCTCCACAACTTCTACATTTCTTGTTTGCAGACCAGGAAAGGTAGGATGGTCCCTCCATGTTCCCATTTATCCTGATTTATCGCTTCTTTACTGGAAGTGTGGGATAAGTTTACAAGCAGCTAAAGAAATTAGGCCCACTGAGATCAGTGGGAGCAGTATTCTGGGCATGCCCTGGTCATCTGTGATTTATCCAAAGCACATAGAAAAGCAAACAGCAAAATAAGCTTATTTATACATGCATGTACTGGTAATGCGCTGCCTAAATAAATGCCATATAAATGCCATATAAATGCAGAACATATGAGTGGACAATAAAAAACTTTTGCATCAATTTCAATTACTAGTATTAGAGGAGCTTCACAATTGACTGAAACGGAAAGCATTTTGTCTAATACCTTCATGTCCTCATTGTTAAACAATGGATTTGGTCTGAGCCAACATTCACATGAAATAATTGCAAAATCTTGTTTTAGTAGTCCTTAAGGAAATAAGTTTTGATAAACTTTTTTTTTATCTGCAAAGTATACATCTCTTAGATTCAATTATTCTGTCATTACTTTTTGCAGAAAGAGATATAAACAAGTTTAGGTTTTCTCTCACCACCACCTCTACTAGCTGCTGAGATGAGTGGAGCAGATTCAGTAAGTGAACAACAAAGGGATTTGTTCAATGAATGCACACACTGCGTTAAGAGCCCGGGAAAGAAAATATATAATATAGCTTTACTTACATGTATTAGCTGACAAATAATGTGCTGGGGGGTAATATTACTACATATACTCTGCCATAAATGCAATGTTAATTTAATTTCAAAGCACCTGCAGAAAATGAATATTGCCCACTCATTTTGGCATACTTTGCAGTGGAAGTATCCTAACTGAGAATGCTGTTCTCGTTGGGGCAGACCATTTTGCTTGCAGCACATAGGCCTAAAATATCTATATCAGCCAGTTTTGTATTCAGCAGGGGGAAGAAATGACACCTACTTGCCAGCAAGCTTATTAAAATATATACATTTCCTCTACATATAACAAAACAACTTCTTAAGTCTGTGAATTTTGGGGCTGAAGGCATCAGCTCTCGGTCTGAATTTACAGTTCATGGAGCATGAAAAGTCAGCCCACCAAAGCATATTCATGGTCTGACAGATCTCAAGGCTGTGTTGCAGACTTCTGATTTAAAACAACTCAGCTCAGAGGCAGGTTAAGAGGAGGACCTCTAACACAGATATAAAATCCCCAATAAACCTTACTTCATAGAGATATGACACAACGCTGTTTGTTAAAGGGCACAGGCTTCCCACCGTACCTGGATGGACAAAACTTCTGGTTCCAAGTCTGTAGTAAGAAGATAACAGAACAGGGATTTTGCAAGAGAGAGTCTGACAACGGGCATTCGTAACTGCTTTGCCAAAAGGAACAGGGGGGCTACGCAGTCCTTCATCAGACCAATGAACCTTTCCCCAAGTCTTTATTTGTCTGATGGAAGGCTGCAAGGATGGAAACTGCATGCAAGTGATGCATTTTATGGCAGCCTCATGTGCTTCATGGTGCTTCAGTATGTGGCTGCAATTCTCAGCACCACTGCAACTGTACAGCGAGTGCAGGGTCCAGATTCGTGTTCACAGTGCAGGACAGGCCCGGATGTACAGTGGTGAGTCCAGCAGAGGGTCATCATGATGGTCAGGGCTAGAGCATGGGATGGATGAGCTTGGTAGAGGCTGCTGGGATGGTTTAGCTTGGAGAACAGAAGGGGAAGGGGAGAATTCACTGCTGTCTGACCCTTGTTGAAGGTGAAGGGACAGGAGGCAACAAGCACAATTCTGACCACAGGAAATTCTAGTATAACATTCAGAACACTTTTTCATCATGACAGGGGACAAACAATTGGATGTGGCTAAGAGAGATGGGCGTCTCCATGCATAGAGATGTTCCAACCTCAACTGGATGTAGTCCTGAGCAACCTGTTCTCATGAGCGCTGTTTTGAGCAGGGCATAGGACTAGATAACCCCACAGGTCTTTTTATATCATAAAAAAACTTACATAATTTTGTGATTCTATGATTCTTGTCATGCATTGTGGGTTTATTACAACCATTTCCTTCTTTTGAGACTGCCCTCTTCATGAAGTTAGTAGTGCAGTGTTGTCCCCATATATAACTTAAGTCAGAATACACCAATGTTTTGCCTACCTGAGCTTGCAAATAGGATTCCAAAGAGCCCCATATATAAAAAGGAGTGAGCAGTTCCAAGCTCCAAGTTCCACACCCAAATTCCTCCGATGACCCCCACAAAAGAGTAAAAATGTCCTTGATAGTAGGCTGATATTATTGCCTGCAACAAGTTTTATTTTTAAGAACACCACCATAGAGCATATTGGCTATGAATGCCCAGTGCACATGGGTAGTCCAGCTCCACTGGTCACTTAGCAACTTACAACATATCATAAACACAAGGCAGGGCAAGGAGGCACAAAACAGTAGATGGAAACTCTTAACAACTGCATTGATTTTAGCAGAAACATGAAATCTCTACTAAAATGTCTTCTTTTAGATCAGGTTATGAGTCTACTATTCAGATCTGTCCTTTAGGCCAATAAAGCTAATGCAGTGCTCAAGGATGTTGTTACAGCCTTGTTGCAAGTCCACGACACAGAAACAACCCTGTTCATTCAGTGCCACAAGAGCAGTAACATTACCCTGACCAGACTATTTCAGAAATCCTATAGGACTGGATCAGGAGGTTGATTTTTGTCTTAATACAATACAGCATATTTTATTTTCACTTTTTTTGCTGTGTGCTTTTTGCTACATAAGTTGAGAGGATCTTCTAGCTACTCCACCAATTATGATCTAGACTTCTTCTCTAGCATTACAAGTAAGATGTAAAAAAAAGATGTAAAGCAGGCTGGTGAGCCATGAGACCATCAAACCAACCCTGGTGGCAGCCCACAGAAGATCTGGTACTGCTAGGACTAACAGTCAGCATCACCATTTCTGCAGGGCAGTCAGTCTTCTACTGTAATCTACTGATTAAGTCACTGTTTGAGAGAGGTCTGTCTGCAACAAAATTTAAATGTTGTAAGTTGTTATTAAACATTTAATGCCCTGCTTGTATTGATCCAATTTCTCTGATTAAAAAGTCAGAGGAAAATCCAACAATAAACAAGAAAAAATGCACCTTTATTTAATACCTTTTGTCTTCGTGTTCATCTGTTAGTTCAGGTCAAATGTATCTTGGCTGTTTGTGTTGCATCTTGACATAAGCCTCGATGGCATCAATTATTTATGCAGTGTGCCACATGTCTGAAGGTTATTCTAAGATGTGATGGATGCAGATTTTTTTTTTTAAATCTGAACAGCTCCTTTGCCACAGTAGGCAGAGTAAAAGGAGAGAAAGCGCCTGGTTAATCATTCAAAGAAATCTGATAAGAAATTAACTACTTCAATATTTTGTCAAAAATTATTGCTATGAGCAAATATTGTTAGTTTCTTACTTTTATTCAGAAGAGAATGAATTAAGAACATTAATAAAAAGTAAATTAAATAATTTAATTAGGCCTGTGATCCTTCAGGGTGGAATTCATTCCTCACCATACAAACTCAAATAATTGGGTAACATGGATAGGGTTAATTAGATACATTTTATAGAGCTCTATAAAAGTGATACACAGTACTACTCTCATATAAAAAAATAAGGAAATATGACTATAAACATATTAGTGTAATGCTGTGACAGAGATTTTTAAATGTGCAAGGCTTGTAAAATTCTAAATTACACCTCCCACAGCAACTGTATTTCAGCAATAACGCATATATAAAAATGTCAAGTCTAATGCTGCATACTGTACAGTTTTAAAAAAATGTCTCTATAACTGAGTAGATTTGTTTAGGGCTATTCTGGGATTCAGAAGCTCTACAGAATGTCTCAGGGCCATTCGTTCCCCAGTTCAGCAAAATATTTAAGCAAACATCTAATATTGGGCATGCAGCTGGTCTTTTTGATGACACCATCAATCACATAGTTATAGCCAGAAATAAAGTTAGTGTTTCACTGAAATAGAGCTATGTAAAACCTATAAGACATATTCTATGTAGCCAACGCCTGACTCTGGCTCTCAGGTGGGAGAAGTTTCATAATGCTAAGCATTTTATATACATCAACATTCTTTATTTTCAGTTGTGTTTCTATAAGACCTGATGTTTTTATCTGTATTTGTCATTGACCCACAGAGAAAAGCGACATTCAAGCTGCAGCTAATTTAAGGTCTGATCTTGCACTTTAAAGTAATCTGTCTCTGCTGCCTCCAATGTCGAGTACAAACTCGTAATGAACCAGATAGTGTTAATCTGCACCGTATGAGGCATAAGGCACAATTGCCCAGCTATAGATTTCTGACAAATGTATGATTAGTGTAGGAAAAAATGGCCCTGAAGAGAGACAGACAAACACACACATTATAGCAGGCACTGTAACAGCCATAAATACCTTTTGTTTACGCTCTGTGAGATGACTACACCCAGTCACGCTTAAGGGACATCAGAAACTCCAAATTAGGGGGAGGCAGATGAAACTATAAGTTGGATTCGTCTTAATGACTACCAGTAACTTCATGGTTACTGGATGAAGAAATTCTGGTGAGAATGTGGTGTGACTAAAGGAAAAATTTCTGGAAAAGCATCCATAAAGATAAAGTTAAATGTGAATATGTAACTAAAACAATCTGTCTGGAAAGACTGCTCTGCAGAGATAGTTTGCACCAATTATGCTCCTTACCATGTTGCTCAAGAAACATCTGCTTATCTTTGAGGCTGAGAAATACAAACAGAGGGCAAAAAAAAAAACACAATATGAGTAAGGTTTTGGTACAGATCTAAGAATAGAGAGGTATATATGATAAGTTTATAGACATACGTGTAACAACCTCTGAAATAATTCTGAAAATATTTAGATCATTTAGCTGAAATTGCATGTTATTTTTCCCTGAGATAATTAAGATAAAATATGTCTTAAGATAGCTGTATATTAATGAGCAGTCATTTTTAAAGGAAAAGAGTGCCTTACTGTCTGTCTTTAATATTGAACAGCCTTCACAAGACCCTATCTCCCTCATTCGGTCATTTTCAGTGACACCCAACAAAATAAGAGTCAACTCTTTCAAAGGCTGAACAGTGGGTTAATAAAAGAGGATCTCAGTGAGGAAGAAAAGCTCTGTGTTGGCCATATTTAGCGAGGAGCTCTTTCCCACGAGGTTTCCAGCAGCACTGGTGATACAGCCAGTGTAGGCAGATCTCAGTGTCCAGCAGCACCAGCAGTGCTGCAGTCCAGCCTCCAGACCTTGGGGGCTCATCCGCCTTGGCCAAAACTTGTTAAAACTCCCTATGGCTAAGGTGCTCTGAACCAAATTGTCCAAATCTTGATCTCAGACATATTCCTGCATGACTACTGCTTCTATACACAACACTTCAATTTTGCAGTGCAACAAACCTGAGGAGTAAAACCTTTGCATGTGAAGGACTTTGGCTGTCACTTGCGGCATCTCAGTGTGCTTTGACTGCCCTAATGTGCACCAATGGTCCAAAGAAGAGATGATGAAGTAATCAGAGTCCTAACTGAGAGGTGCTGAGCATCCTCCATGCCCTTTGTTGGTTTGGTGAGGTGTTTTAAGCTCTCAGCACCTTGTGAGATCCAAAAGATTTTGACAAAGTTCATCAGCTGCAGAAAGCTTGCTCACTGTAGTGCCCCTGTTCTTTGAACTGCATCTGCAGCTGGGATTTTGAGTTTACAACTAATGCTGAAGTATTTGTGGGGGCAGAGGGAGGGGATATTTTCCTCAGCTGAAGGATCATTTTCAAGGGAAAGAAACTGAACAACTACCTACTGCAGGAAGACTGGAAAAAGTTTGGTGTTTTTTTTATTGTTGTTGCTTTAAATCATAGGCAGACAAAGCCTAGGCTGTACTTTGTTGATATTTGTAGGAAGAGGTTAATTAGTGTCACTAGAAGTCTCAGCAGCAATGCATAGCTAGTCATACAGTACTGTCTGTTCCCAGCCTTATAGAACAAAAAAGTTGAAAAGGCAAGGGGAGGAAGGAAGGGTTTCTTTCCCACAATCTTTGACAGAAAAACCATTTAGCAAAACAAACATAAAATAATTGGATTCTTTTTCTTTGCTTTCTTTGTCTCTTCTCCCAGCTAAGTGTTTGATTTGGCTTCTCTCTTTACTCTTTCCAAGTCTTACATGTGTTGTGTAGCAACAAAGGCGGTTTTGCCTCTTTTCTGAGGCAACTACAAAAGCACGTTGGGAGTTATTTCAGTGCTATGTATGGTGCAAAGAACACCTGTGAAATTTTGATAATGTAGATCAAGGGTGCAAGTTAGATTAGGCTGGATTTCCTCTTTAATAAATCCATCACACCATACAGTATTCTTTGCCCCCACAATCTTGTGCTTTGCTTTTTCCACAACAAGGACATTTTATCAAAATACTCTTGAGCATCTTCTCTGTTTCTTCAGGGAAAAAATATCTTCTGTAGTGCATTTGTGTTAGAACATGGATATTTAAGTGCACTACTGTTTTCCATGATTTTGAAAATATATTTGATTTCCCTAGATGTCTAAAGAGTAGCTGAACAAAAAATTATTTTTATGTAGTTAATGTATGGAAATACTGTGTTCCCTATGTTTCCTATTGATTTCCAAGTCATGCAGATTTTGTCCTACAGATAGCAATCAGCAGCACTTCTAGAAATATCTGTCAAGATAAGACACTTCATTGCAAGGCAGCATCTACAGCATTATTTATGTAAAATATAATTGCTTATTGGTCAGTCTTACCTAAATTAATATGAGACATTTGGATTTAACTACTTTCTAAGAACTCCCCTGCTATTTATTTACCAGAAAGGACTACTTTACTTTATATATATATTATACAATATATACTATACAAAAATCCTGCAGAAAGCAGTAAAGTGCCCTTTTATTAACGATTACATTTTCACATAAACTGCCCCCTCCAGCCCCCAGCTGCCAGATTATAAATCAATGCGACGCCTCATACCTGTGTTTTGATGGCTAGTCACTTAAACCTACACTGCTCCAGGCCCTACTCATTGTTTCATAAAGAAGTGGAACTAGAACATTTATAATTAGTCTTGTATCTCCACTTCTCATGTCAAAAAAATGCTACGGAGTTTAAGTTTCCAGTATAAAAGAAGAAGAAGAAAAAAATGGCTTTTATTAAAATGTTTCCTATGCTTTTAAAACAGCAACTCTGAACAAAATGTAAGACTCCCCAAATTATACCCAAGAAAACAGAAACATCTGTGTCTCAGGGTAAGTGGAACAAGAAGATTAAAATACAGTAAGAACTATGAGTTTTCATGATGTGTAGCAGTGCTCTAATGAGCATTAGCCTCCATAACAAATATGCTTCCTAGAATGAAACCATTTCCTCAGTCTGCTACACTTGCACATGGTTTCTCACTGGCTATTGAAGTCCTGCTATTCAAAGTCATGTTAAGTTACTTACACTTAAATACTTCCTTTTTTTCAAGTCCCTGGCGTCTCCCAGTTCAGTTATCTGATGTATGTGCAAATTTGGTGCTTATGCACACATAGTTCTGTATATTATTCATTGTACTTGACAGATTCTTAATTCAGATCTATTAGTTGCTATTGCTATTGCACCTAGTGGAAAAACTTAAGAGGCTGAAGGCTCTTAAAAGACTTGGGAATGGCAAATGCAGGTGGAAAATGTGCTCCAAAGTGACTTAACCCCACCCACAACAAGTCCTTAAAAGGCTTTTACTCATTCACTGTAAGTTTTGAGGTAAGCGAAAAAAAGGAAAGCAAAAATAATGCTAGAGTATGGCAGAAATGCTGTGTCAAAAGTAGAAAAGACAAAAAAGCAGAAAATTGAACTCTACATAGCATACCTTACCATTCTACAGGTAATACAGGTAATGTTATTTGTGTTAGTGGTACACATATATTACTATATGGACATGAAGTATCACATTCAGTACAACAATGTAATCTATTGTTTGATTTTTAAAAATTGTACTACAGGCCATCTTTGAGTCTACTGCTAAATGCAGTACTATCATAAATAATTTAAATCAAATTACATTTATCAACTAAACCAGCAATGTAGCTGTGTTGTGTGTGTTCCCTTGGTTGTTGACTGGTAAAAGTCAGTATTCTGCAATTGATCTCCTAGTCATTAGAATGAATGAATGATGCCCTAAGAGGTTTCCAAAGAAAGGTAAAGACATTTTCTTTTCATTTCCATTTCATCTGACATGAAGGGTACTGATAGCATGCTGTAAACAATTGCTTTAACACAAATGTAAGTTCTCATGGAAATTAAAAAAAAAAAAAAAGTTCTCCAGTTACTTCAGCTCACACGATAGGGCTCCTCTGCATCCCAGTATCACCCCACCATCACTGTAGGTCATGGCCAACACACCCAACAGTGTGAACTGCCCACCAACATCCCCACTTGCTCCACCTACCCCAGGTCACACATTTCACCATCTGGGAGAGCCAAGGAATTGCCAAATCCAGAGGTGGACCCAAGGCAGGGGATGACAACAGCTTTTTGTAATGCCTGTTGTTGTGCAGCAGATGGGCCAGGGATTGTGGCTGAAGCTGAACAGTCAAGGTTGGGCTCAGCCGCCCCTCAGCCACATCAGGTCTCCTGTTCATTGCTGGCAGCCCTTGTGTCAGTGTGGCCAGCTGCCAGTCACGGCTAGCAGCTTTCCACTCCATCTGGGAACTGACACTGGAGGTACTTGTGACCTACACACAGATCGGGAGTTACAACTTCCCCACTTCCCTTGCTCCTGCTTAGACATACAAAGACCTCAGGTAACTGAGGACTTTCAAAATGGTATGAGTAGGGAAAACCACTCCTTACCAAGCCACTCCTTTGTTTTATTGCACCAGTGACATCAAAAGCCTAGAAGTCCTCTGTGAGGGATGACCTGTCACAAGAAGGCTCTGAGAACCATATAGGAGGAACAGCCGCAGAAAGGGATGAGTGCATGAGTTGTGGTGCGATGCATTCTTGTAATCCCCATCAGAAACAGTCACCAGGCTCCTCTGATTTCTGCTTACATTTCCTCACTAACCCCCTAATAGATCTCTCACTTGCCTGCACAAGACTTACTGCAAGAAAAGATCAGATCTTTTTTTTTGTGTTTACAGCATTTTCACTATTTGCTGGGTGAATCCATCTGCTTACCACAGCTCTGATACAAAAACTGCCAAAACACGATTGCTTGAAGTAGGAAATCTTCCTTGAATCTCTATACTCAGTAATTTGCAACTGCATGTGTTCAGTTAGTTATTGTGCAGAGATGAAGCATCTTCCAAAAATGAGCCAGTATTGGTACTCACATGTTGAAAGGAAGATGTGTCCAGCCAAAGCTGGGAGGCCCTCAGAGCTAAGAACTTACTGACTAAAGCAGAGCGATGATCATCATTCATTCATATGGCTGAAATGTAACACCAAGAGAAACTCTTAAATGTCAGTGCTGAGAAATCGAAAAGCTTTAAGAAACCAAGTCTAAGTTTTTCTGCGTTTATTGGTCATAAATTTTATTTTTAACTTTTAAAATGCACAAAAAAAGAATTTCAGTAGGAAATGTTAATCTTATAATACTTGCAGACTCATGGCTGAGACAAATATTTTGGTTTGCAGCAATTCAAATATTTCCATTTGATAGGCAAAAATCATAAGCAGTAATAATATTGGTAATAAACTCTAAATTATTGTCCGTGATTCTTTCTTGTAGTCACATGGGATCAAGTCTTCAGCCTGGTATTATGTAAGGTCTGTTTCTGAATCTCTAAAATCTTTCAAGCAAAGCATTTTTTTTTATATTCTATTATACTTTGCTGTTCTTGCAATAAACATCATTTAAAGACTGTTTCTTGAAAATAACTCTTCAGACATCCTGCATGAAATAAGGTAAGGAAATGGAAGTGGGAGTCTGAGTAGAGGAGCTCCTGGAAGGAAGGGAGCAGGCCTATTGGGAAGGTCTAAAGTTGGCAAAATGGTGCATGCAAGAGTAAACAAATCATAATGTGAGGATGCAAGGGAGGCCATGTTTTCCTGTTGTGATCCTGAAGCAGAACAGCTATTAATGGGACACAACCCCCTTAAGACTTCCATCTGTAATTACATGATTTTGGACAGAAGTCCAAAGCAAAAATAAAAAATCAGCATAAAACCTACAGAGATCTAAGCAATCCCATTTGTAACTGAGCTCTACAACAGAAATACACACAAGAAGATTAAATGAGTTATCATCTGGTAAAAGGGCAGACCTGGTCTGTGATCAAGTAAAAGGCAACAGGAATATGCATGTAGAGAGGGACAGCCAAGAGACAGAGCGGTGGAGAATGAATTCACCAGAAAGACAGATTTTGGGAAATGTGCTAGCTGTAAAGACGGCTGAAATTCTGAACAGGCAAAATGTCTTTCATGGTTTTCGTGGAAATTTTGTAGATGTTATTAAACAGAGTGGCATCAAAAAAACAATCTGGCTCCATTGCCCGTTTCTCCTCAAAAAGTTTTATTAAGCCATTCAGGTCAAAACAAATAATACATAACAAGGAGGAGACTGTGTATTTTTATACCTTAGTCTGGAAAACTGATTTAAACAAAAAATAAAGTTCTAACAAATATTGGGCTGGTTGGCTGATTTTCTCCCTTCCCCCCTGCCCACCTCCTCCATCCTTTAAGAAAAAGAAACAATCAAAGATTTTAAAACATGTCCATGGAGTTCAACCCAAAGACATGGAAATCAATGGGCACCAATATACAGGTTTCAGAGAACAGCGGACGAATTAAAATTATTCTGTTGTGAGTGTCTTTATTTTTTTCTTCGTTTTTCTTCTGATTCCAGAGCATGGAACTATGTAGTTTTTCTGAAGGGCTCAAGGCTCCATCTCTGAGATTAATTCATTTTTCTGCCTTTTTAAAAAAGAATTATAACTGGTGAGAATTATCATTTATCTTGTGATTTTGAAACAGCGGAAAAAATCAAGGGAATGCATTGCCATGGGGGGAGGGAGTGGGAGAGATAGTATCTCTTTTCATTTATAAACAAATACGTTCAGAAGGGGAGAATATGAACACAAACTTCTTCAAAGAATTTCCAAATGCTCTTGACTAGAAAATATTTTCCTAAATTGGCTTATACTGTAGGGATCAATTAAAATATCATTGCTTATAAATTGCTGCGAGTAAACTGCAAGTCTGGACATGCATAGCCTCATTTCATAGAATCGTAGAATCATAGAAAGTTTTGGGTTGGAAGGGACCCCTAGAGGTCATCTAGTCCAACCCCCCCACAGCGAGCAGGGACACCACTAACTAGATCAGGTTGCTCAGAGCCCTGTCCAACCTGGTCTTGAATGT